>Ga0070745_1000631_pt1 | contig 20881 bp, 27 predicted proteins | sample VirMetDEL_Mar_4_FD_77438 | JGI IMG/M metagenome (GOLD analysis project Ga0070745, IMG submission 77438) | Aqueous microbial communities from the Delaware River and Bay under freshwater to marine salinity gradient to study organic matter... | ecosystem: Environmental > Aquatic > Marine > Coastal ...
CTATCTACTGCTGTATCTAACTAATTACTTTTAACGCTCCCATATAAACAGGCAGCGGATAATATTGTTGTCCAGGTCTATATGATTTACTAACAAATATTTGAGAAGGTTGATCCTGTTTTAACATAGGGTTAAATACAGGTAGGTAATGAACATCTTCTCCTACTTCACTGTATTTTTTCCATTCTTCTGATATGTAGTATCCTGGTATATGACCTCTATGATCTTTTTCTTGTGCTCTAATAGTAGAGAAGTCAATGTGATATGCTTCTGCTATTTTACTTCTGTCTCTTGACCAAATAATCTCTAAAGAAAATGAACCATGTAAATAAAAGTCTAAAGCAGCTTTATTGAATATATCGTTCCATGTTTCGTTATGATGATTGGCTTTATCTAAAAATGTTTCTTGATTTGCAGTAAGTCCTTCTCCTACAATTGCTTCTACGATTGCATTTACTGCTGCTGCATGTATTGATGATCTGTTATATAATTCGATTATATGTTGTGGAAAATTATTATCATTCCCACTGCGAACGTACTTACCATCAGATTTTTCTTTATATGACAAAAGAGGTGTAGCAAACCTCTCAAGCTTAGCAAAGTGCATCTTATTTGTATTTGTTTTATTTGCCATTTTAATGATATGTTATGTAAGCTCCAGTTTGTACTGAACCTGTATACTGTATGTTGTCTGGTGGTGTTGATCCACTATCATAAATATATTCTGTAGATGAAGTTGTATATGATTGAAAGTTTATTGCATCACTGCCAGATACTTTAGCTCTATCTGAGTCTATTAGTGATTGACTAATGTCGTTGTTTAATTCTGACCATCTAACATGATAGTCGTTCCAAATAAAATGAGCTTGTCCCCACTTATACGATACTTTTAATGATTCTTGTAAAGTAAACGTATATAAACCACTCCATTCAGGTATTGCTGAACCTGTTACTTGAAATACAAGTCTTGGATTAACTCTGGTTGGTGTATTAATTAAAGACCCGGTAAAGGTAGTTAAACTCCTATCATAATCCTGATCTAAAGTAAAAGTATACCTAACGTCCGGTCTATTAGAATATGACGATGTATAGTCAGGGTATACTGCAAACGTATTAGTAGGATTATTTCTGTAGAAGTTTATCATTACTTATAATATAAGAAAAAGGGATTAAGCCTAAAACCTAACCCCTGTTTCTAAGTTAATTTATGCTACAGTGATACCTGTTAAAGCGTCAGTTAAAGCACCTGATGTGGTGATTTCTTCTGCTGGGTAAGGTTCTCCGTTTGCTTCAAAAGTAAGTGAGTACTGGTTAGCATCCGAGAATGCAGCTCCAGTAGTTCCAGCACCTCCTGTTAGAGTTGCTCCTCTATATCGTCCTACGTAGAAGAATTTTCCTACGTTGTCGTCAGCACCATTTGCGGTCTGAACTACGATTTTCAAGTCAGGTGATTGTGCAAGCACTTTCACTTGATTTCTTAAAGAAGCATCTAATTTTGGAAATGCCACGTTGATTGTTTGTACATAATGCACGGTTCCATTTTCTAACGATGGAGTTGGTGTTTCGGTATAATCACCTACACCTCTCTGAAGATTCAATTTAAAGAAAGTTCCAGATCCATTAATGTCAGAAATAGCACCTGCACTATCGGTAATAGAGCTTACAGATCCAGATAAAATATAGATAGCGTCAATACCACCAATATTATCTCTACATTGTAAACTTATACCTGAAGTTAAACTACATGCCATTTTTTATATGTTTTAAATTAGTTAAAAAAAAGGCCGACCAATAAGCCGGCCCTTATTATTGCTTCTTATAAGTTATTTGTAAGAATATACTCAGGGAAAGCTACAGCAACACCTAACTTATGTTTTAGACGGTGTTTAAGCTGATCTGAGTTGATATCGTAGAACAACTGGAAGTTGTCGATATCTTCTAAAGAATCTGTACCTACCACAGCATAAGCATCAGGCATTAATACGATTCTTCCACCTGTAATACCAGGAGTACCTACTACTTTTACGTTAGCAAAAGGATACTGAGACATTAAAGTACCTTGAGCAGCTCTTGATCCATCTACTGAACCATCGTAATAGTTGTTAGTTTTACGAAGTGCAGCAATGTACTGACGGAAGTTAGAAACTGACATCCAAATTGTCAAATCATCACGGTCTGCAATATCAGAAGGAATATCAGCGATATAAGCATCTAATACGTCTAATGCAGTAGTAGAAGTAAATGATCCTGTTCCTTCAGGAACTAATACAGATCCAGAAGCTACAGAAGTAAGACCGCCAAGGTTAGAAGAGTTCCACAACCAAAGGTCGTCGTCTTTCTTCATTTGATTTACAATCTGAGATGTGTAAACTTCAGCTAATTTGAAAGTTTCATTATAACTCCCCGCATCTAAAGCAGAGATACCTAAGTATTTAGGGTTAAGTTGATCCAAGCAAAGACCATCGAAAGAAGTTCTTTGGGTAACAGTAATAGTTTTTTGAGTTGCAGTGAAAGACCCAGAAGGAGTCGATACGCAATCTCCAGTTTGAACTACTAATGTAGTGTCAAAAATGTTAAGTGGCTCTTGATATTTGATTCCAGTTTGGATAGGAAGCACAGAAGTAGTATATCCTTCGAATACCATTCTTGGTACTACTTTACCAGCTACCTCATTTGAGAAATCATTTAAAGCCGAGACATTTAATGCCATAGTGTTTAAATTTTATAGGTTATTTACGTTTATTTAAAATTGCGTCTAATTGTGCTTTTTTAAAGTTGTAGTTAGTAGATAAAAAATCTAACGAACTTCCTTCTTTAGCAAATTTAGACTCTTTTGTTGGTTGGGCAGCTGGAGCACTCATATGCTCTTTCATTGCTTCCTCAATCTCAGCCATTTTCTTTTTCATAGCTTCGATTTCTGGTGCTACTACTTCAGCAATTGCCTCAATAATAGCTTCTTTTACATCACCGTCCTCCATAGCAACCTCTTCGATTACTTCTTCTTCGGCCAGTTCTGTTTTATTCTCTTCAGTAGTTGTTTCTTCAGCAGCCATTTCTTGTTCTGCTAATGAACCATCTCCTTCTGAGTCTGGGTGATGAACACCGGTTATAATACCTTCACCATCAACGGTGATTACAATACCTGATTCTGTGGTATGTTCCCCGGATGGAGCTAACACATGTTCACCAGACTCTGTAATAACATGTAAAGTTTGTCCTACTTCGAAATCTCCATCTACCATATTGGTAATTTTGGTTCCATCAGCAAGAGTAGCTTCAGTAAAAGATTGCTCTTTCACTTCTTCGTTATTTTCAGTTGTAATATTTTCCGTCAAATTAAAGTATTTTTTAACCAATGTTTTTAATTCCTCTTTGTTCATAAGAAAAAATTAATAGGTTAATAAATAATTACACTATCTTTGTGATAGCCTTAATATTCATAAATAGGTAGAGTAACTAAGACCGAGAGTTTTACTTTTTTTCGTAACTTCCTAAGTATGTCTTCTGGTAGTCTGGGTTGTAAACTATATTTAATCTTGGTCTAAGTTTTGCTATCCAATACTTTTCTCTTTGTAATCTCTTTCTTTTACTATCTATCTCTTCTAACAGAATAGCATAAATTACAAATGCTCCTTTGTGTTTCATATTACCCTTAAAATCACTGTTTCTATGCTGTTTTATTCTGTGTTCATACTTATCGGTACTACCTACATATAAACCTTTAGTAGTTACAAGCAGATACACTCCTTTACGGTCTCTACCAAACATTGCCTGTTGAGCTTTTTGAACATCCTTACTCCAACGTTTAGGATTATCCTTTCTCCATTTGTGAGCCGTATGTTTAGTCATCTTTTCATAATGGCATTTGCGACAGTAATTGTATGTATACGTTTTTGCATACTTACTTTTTATTGTATAGTATTCTGTTATGGGTAAGTTTTTACCACACTTTGTACATATTTTTGTTTCCATGTTATTTGTTTTTACAGTTATTTCCATGCCACCTATAAAAGTTTCCTGAACCAGATCCAGATATAGTTTTACCACAATGTGGACATGTCAAAGAAATTGTTCTTCTTATTTTTACACTTCCAGGTATCTCTGAATATTTTCTACCCTCTATCAAACTTGTCATAGTATATAAAGAAACGTTATACCTTTTTGCCAGATCGTTAGCTGATAGAGTTTTGTTTTGTTTATACTCCTCTCTTATACATATCACCTGTTCTTGTGAAAACTTTCTGGTTGTACCTATAGAAGCTTTTCTGTAGTCATTATTAGCTACTTGCTTGGCTATAGCCTCTTTTGTACAGCTTTTAGGGTTTTGTACTAAGACTGTATACCAGTATGGGTCTTTATCAACGTGATATCCTTTCTCTGCTTGTAACTCTCGTTCGATATCACTTACGGTAAAGATGTCTGTATATTCACCAAGGATAATCATTTCTCCTTTATCTCTCTGAAAATGCTGTCTCTGAGAGAAGTTCATAGTTACACCTACTTTCTTACCTACAATCTCGTATAAGTAAAAAACTACATCACCTAATGATTGTACTTTCTGAAGGATTTGTTTACTTACTTCCATATCTTAATAATCTAAACATATATAATCTCCTACAGAGAAAGAGTTAAATGTTAACTCATCAACCTGAGCTTTATTATCTACATCCAGTCTGAAGTAATAATTGTACTCAAGGTAGTAATCGTTCCATTCACTGTAACCACCAAGAATTACACCGCATATATCTTCTTGCTTAGAACAAGAGGTTAACAATACCATAAAGCTTATTAACAAGTATACTATCTTTCTCATCTTATTCAAATATTTTATCAAACTCTTTAACTCTATCTATAACTATCTCTTTATCTATATCTATACCTTTATCTATATCTATATCTATAATGGCATCGTTTAGCATACTTGAGGATGCTTGAGCATGCTTAGGCATACTATTCCATCTACTTTCTGCTGCTTTTTTAGCTTTTTCTTTACGTGCTTGAGCTTGCTCAAGGTTAAACTTGTTTACTCGAGCATACTCATCTAATGCTATAGCATACATACCACTAACGTAAGCATCCTTAGGCATGCTTGAGCATACTAAAGCACGAATAAGCATTCCAAGTTGTTCGTCGTTTAAGGATTTGTTTTCAATCCATTCTTTTTTAATTAACGACCATTTTTTTTCTTTATTATTTACCATGTTATTATGTTTAAAAATGAAACCCCTTACAAGGCCGGTGAGAGACGGACACTTATAAGAGGCTTCTAAAAATACTATACAGGACTCTCACTTCCTTTATTATAATTATCACGGTTTACCCAAAAACCTATGATACAGTGTAATTTTTTTTTACTTTGTTATTTCTGTCATATACTTTTCCAATCCTCTGATATCAGCTCCTACCTTAAGCATAACATCCCACGGAAGATCTTCTTTAATCATACGTTGTGAAAACATACGATACAACTCTTTTGCTTCTTGATAGGTAAGTTTCTCATCAACTATACCCCAAAACTTTTTTTCTGCTTGTGTCATAAACTTTTGTGAATACTGAGCCATAGTAATTTCAGTATTATCAGAAAGAACTAAAACACTTCTATCACCCACTAAAAATACTGAATCTTTAGTTTTTCTCTTTCCTAATAACTTACCGTACATATCAGCATACTGATAGTTGTTGTTAATAGTTTTGAATGATTTCTCTGAACTAATTTGTTTACTAATGTTTATCATAACCTTAATTATTTTATTATTATTATACCTTAATATAGTAACTTTTTCTCAGAGTACCAACTTTTAAACAAAAAAATAAATTTTTTTTTCATTTTTGTGGATCCTGTGACTAATTATTATTATAATACATAAAGTAAGATATGAAAGATAACAATTTAACTTGGGAAGAATTTGAACAAAGACTTAACAAGATCTTTGACGAAATACAAAGTCTTATAAAAGATACTAATGAAAACAAAAAAAATGATTAATTAGTTGGAAGTTAAAGAAAAGGTTCTTACATTGTATTTATATATATAAGTTTAACAAACCGGCGACAGGGAGATAATACTGAAGTAATAATAAAATGAGTAAAACAAATGAACAAATTGCCAACCTTTCTACACAAATTGGTAATTTAACTTACGTAATCGAACAACTTACCGATTCGTTAAACAAAACCGACGACTTTAACAACTGGTCTTATGCTGATTCTTTTGCATCCATTGCTAACAGTTTGGTTAAAGCTAACTCTTTACACAAGACTGAGTTAAACATCAGAGGTAAACAATCACTACTTAACAAAGATTGGTTTGAAGAAAATCCTTACATGAAGTTTGAACACAGTGGGCAAACTAAATGGCAACCAATCACCAATGAAATGGCTACAAGGTTAACAAAAGCTAAACAAACTCTTAACCTACCACAAGAAGATGTAGCATTTATTGATCAGATGTGTAGTGTAGATGATGGTACTGTTGGACAGTTTAAGAAAATCAACGCTATTATTTATCAGCTTTACAACCAAAAGGTAGCTTAATATGAAAATAGCTATCACTGGAGCACAATCTACTGGTAAGTCAACTTTACTTAACGCTATTAAGAAAGATGAACTTAGGGATGGGGTGTTATCTGGATATGTGTTCAATGATGAGCTAACAAGAAGCATAAAAGAGAGAGGTATTGTCATCAACGAAAATGGTGACAACCTCACTCAGCTTCTAACTATAAACGTTCATGTTAGTAATATCATTCAACCTAAATTCGTATCTGATAGATGTATCATTGATGCTGTTTGCTATACCCACTGGTTATACAAAAATGGTAAAATCGATGAATGGGTAATGGATTACTCTACTAAAGTTTTACAACAAATAATTTTTTCTTACGATCATATTTTCTATCTTCCGAACGAATTACCAATTGAAGATGACGGTATAAGAAGTAATAATGAAAAATTTAGAAATGAAATAGTGGAGTTATTTGAATACTATATAAAAACTTACAACTTACCTGTTATTACTTTAACTGGTAGTGTACAAGACAGAGTAAAACAATTTTACAACACTTTAAAACAATAATAATCATGAAGACAGAAACATTACAATATTTCAACGATGCCAATTTATATTGGAGTCAAAACGGTTATGACAGAATGGATAACTGTGCAGTAATTAACTACAAAGACAAAGGATGGATGTGGATAAGAGAAAGACAAGAAGATAATCATGTCCACTTATCAAGATTTGTAGTAAATGAAAAAAGAACAGGATTAGGAAGTAAAATGATCGATATACTTAAAGATGGTTATGTTAGTATATCAGCTTGGATTAAACCAGAGTTATTTCCTTTCTATATTAAGAATGGTTTTACCATACAGTATGATAGTGAAGATCAATACGGTTACTACTACTGTACTTGGGATAAATTAAAAAGATAGTTGTATAAATGAAAAGAGGTTCTTATCTTTTGGTTATGTAAGATGGGTAGGTAAGTTCACACCACGCTACGATACGCCTACCCGGGTTATACTTTTTTTCATTGAGTTGAGGGTCGTTTAATTACGGCCCTTTTCTTTTTATCTACCTTGACCTCTGTAATGTTTAAGATAGTTTTTGCTTGATTTTAACTTTGAGGATTTAGACTTAGAGTGTATTCCTGGTCTATTTTTTTTAGGTTTATCTCTGTGGATAAATGCAATAACTTTTGCCATTTATATTTTACCGTTAGCTTTCAACCAAGAGTAAATCTTCATTAAATTGTAAGTAAGTGCAGTAACTCCTACACCGATAGCAATTACTCTTTCTACATTCATCATCTGAACAGATAAAGCAAAGATATTTAGTATGTTTAGTTTGAGTGTTTCTATGTCCATTATTAAGCTTGTATAAGTTTATCTGCAAAATAACCTTCTATAGAAAAACCAGTTACCTGCCCGTCTTTTACTTTTTTCCAATCTGATAAATTATCTATTTTATACATTCCCATCCAAGTTCCTTCTGGGTAGTTAAATCCATAAGCATTAGACTTATCGTTTTTAGTATCTGTTATAATCCAGCTTTCAACCATATACCCATCTACTTTATCTTCTGGGTTATGCTCTAAGTTTACTTGATCTAACAGTTTAGATCTCATCATTTTATTGGCTATCTGTGTAACGGTGTCCTTGGAAAAGTAAACGAAGTAAGGATCTCCGTTTTCATCCATTCTAAATATAAGTTTGTCTGGTATTAGTAGAGGACCCACTATTAACTGATTGTCTCCATCAGTTGCAAACTTGTGTTTGTAAGTTTTTTGAGATGACATCTCTTGTTTTTGGTAAGTATACACCTTTTTCCATATGTGTCTACAGTGAATACCGCCTTTAAACTGTAAAATATCGTAAGTAGAAGCACCTGCAGCAGCAAAATCACTGTTAACTCCTATTAAAGACATCTGATCTATATCTTCTTTTCTGAATAGTAAATCTAAATCTAAAAGTCTTCTACAGAAGTCTCTATTCTTTTCGTCTTTTGGTCCTCTATACTGATATAGTATTTTAAATTTACCTTTCATGTCAGCAGTACTTCCTTTAGGATCAGCACTTGCAGCAGTAGGTAATAAATTAAATTTTTCTTTATCTTTTATGAAATCTTCTTCTTCCAATAAGATATACCCTTGAGACTCAAGCGTATCCCTTTTTATCCCTTTATTTGCTAACGTCTCCAAGAGGTTATCCTGTACGTTAGATGGTAGGTCATTAAAGTAAGAAAACTCTTGAGAGAGACGTTCTTTTGAAAGACTGGCATAACATATAGCAGTAGCTTGATCTTGGTCATATCCTTCATCTATCAGTACTGGAATGCATCTTGCTACATAATCATCTTGAGATTCACCAGGAAGTCTATCAACAAATAATTCTTGTACGGCATTTTTTATTAATTCGAACTCTATTAGATCTAAAGCATCACCTTCGTTAAAAGCATAGAAAGGTGCTTCATGGGCAGGCTGTCCTACTAAAGCTACAGCTTCAAACCCGGTTAAGTCATCTAATTCGTCGATTTTTAATTCTATTATTTTCATACTTGTTTATTTTATTATGCAAGTGTTCTTCTTGCATTTAGTTTTGCATCTGCTTCTTGAGTTGATCTTACATCTCCTGATAATACATATGCTTTAACTGTTGGTGTTGCTGTTAATGTTTGTGGAGCATCAAATCTTGGTACCTGTTGTGGTGCAGCAGCACTTGTTGCAGCTCCTCTTGGTGATCCCATAGAACCTCCACCACCACCACCTTTTAATGGAGTAGCTTTAATATTTTTAACAGCACTTAATCCTGATGCTAATATTGTAGCTACGTTTGCTACTTTTACAATAACGTCAAATGGTGAAGGTAAGGTAGATTTCTGTCTAAGTACTTCTGTAACACCGAGATAAGTATTTATTAATGCCGATGAAATAGCTAATGCTTTAGCTGCAGCAGACTCTTGATTTAATACTGAACCTAACTCTCCTAATGCTTGTCCGGTAGCAGCTAATCCTTCTCTTTCTCTTTCCTGTTTTGCAATTTTAGCTTCTATAGCTTTTTTATTATCTATATAAGCTTGTTGCTCATCAGTAAGAGTAACTGTTACACCTTTAACACTTTCTTTTAACTGATCTTCAGCAGACTTTAAACCTAACTTAGCACCAGTTAATACACCGGTAACCTTAATACCTTTTTCAAGTACCTCAGCAGTTTTTTCAAACCCAGCTATTTCTTCTTGTCTTGCTTTTAAAGCAGCTTCTTGTCTTTTAGCTTCTTCTTCTTCTTTTATCCTTGTTCTTTCTGCTTCTTGTAAGGCAAGTAATTCTGTTTCAGCTTTATATATTTCTTCTTGTTCAGCACCGTCAGCTTTTAATCTTTCTAATTCTGCTTTGGCTAATTTTTCTCTTATCTTAAATAACTCTTCAGCAGATGCTTTTCTTGCTTGAGCTAATGCTAACTCTCTTTCACCTTCTTCGAGTATTACAGTATTAGCTTTTACTACAGCTATGGCAGCTCTTTCTGCTTCGTCTGGAAGAATACCTAAAAACTCTAATACAGGTCTAAACGCATCTACTAAGTTATTAAATTGTTCTTTAATAGTTTCGATAGCCTTACCTACAAGAGGAAAACTATTAGCAGCTTTCTTAACTCCTTTAACAATATCATCCCAATAAGCAACAATAGTACCTAAAGCAACAACAAATGCTCCTACACCTGTGGCAATTAAAGCTGTTTTGGTTGTATTACCAAATAATTTAGCAGCAATACCAGACTTTTTCATGACAGTAGTAAACTGACCGAATCCTTCTGATACATCTTTAATACCCATACCTACGGCAATGGCTGATGCTGCTTTCTCTTCAAATTCACCAAATACTTCTGATTCTACCCCTAATACTCCTAATGTACCTACTACAGAAGATAGAGAACCACCTAATACTTTGATAGCACCATCGGCAGCCTGTAGTTTATCTTCAAGCTTTAAACCTGCTATTTCATTATTTGTTTTCTCTAACTGAGCATTTAATGCTTGGGCATCCTTAGCAGCTTGTTTAAAAGCATCACTATTTCGATCAAGGTTCTTTAACTCAGAGTTTACTTGTTCTAACTGAGATTCTAACTGACCTATCGAAGGAGCATTAACATCTATGTCAAGAGTATATGTCTTTTGTGCCATATTATTAAATATCTTTTATCCTTATGGTTTGGTTACCATTTATAATACTATTTTTCCCAGATGGCAGATGTACATTGAGCACATATTGTTCCCCAGGCATGTTCTAACACCTGTTTATGCTTATCGTTCATCCATAAATCTTCTAACTTGTTTTCTTTTAGGTTACCGTATTTGTGTTCCATATGGTAATCGTTACAACATAAGAAAAGTTCTGAGTTAGCATTTATATGTAACCATTCTGTATCTCTTTTACCTTGACATCCTATCACCTTTTTATCTTTTTGTATAAAAGGAGAAGATGAGATATATTCGTCTATTAAACCTACCCTATCGATAAGGTGTGGTTGTTTAAATACATTTACGTTAGGAAATAATCTCTTTGCTTCTGCTACCTGTTCGTCAAGTTCGGTAGGTGATATATCTGGAAACTTAGGACCTTTTAAAGCACCTGATTGTCTATCATGTCCGTTAACTTGAACAGATAATAGGTTTTTGTTTATAAGGTTATCAGCAGCATACTGTACGTTTTCTTTAAGTTTATAAAAGAGTTCTTTTCTCATGTTAACTCTCTTTTCAAATAATTCAGCATCTGTCCAGATAGGAGCATTTACACATACACCCCATACTACATCTTGGTATTTGTTTATTATATCTGTTTTAGCCGGAGTTAAAGGTGTACCATTTGTTAAAACAACCATACCCAGTTTGAACTCTCTTAACGTTTCTAACATTTCTTCAAAATGAGCATATATTAAAGCTTCATTATAGTGTGAAGTATAGATACCGTTAAAAGCTGGAGATACTATACCTCCTTTGTTATCGTGTATTTGTTGTATTATGTTTCTAAACTCTTGAGGTGTCATTTGATTAACACCCTCTGTAGGGTTACCGTGATAGGCAACAGGACAGAACCAACAACCGGCGTTACATAATCCGTTTGGGTCTATTTGTGCGTATCTTATTTGATCTGCCATGACTCTTGTGTTTCTTTTATTGTTTTAAAATCTTCGTTTATATCAAGATGGTTATAAATTAACCCCATAGGATTGTTAAACCTTTTTAACCACATTCTATTTGCTTTTACCTTATCGTAAGAAAATCTTAACACTTTACTTCCTTGGTAAGGATCTATATGTGTTGTAAAATGGTAAAATCTTACCCTTGTACCGTCTGGGTTGTTTACTATAAACTTACCATCTTTAACAGATAATGTTTTTGGTATGTTATGATTCTCCCATAGATGCATATACTGCATAAAATCAAGCTCTAAGACATCTACGTTATCTTCTTGTACTATATCACATAGAGAGAACATCTCTGTGTTAGGAACTTTACCTTCCCTATATGGTTGTTCAAGCATCCTTTCAACACTTCTCTGCAACAGGGATTTACCTTGTTTTCCTATGACCATAAGACCTATATTGAAAAGGTTTCCTGCTCTATGTGTTAAAACGTATTCTGGAACAACTATAAGTTTGTGATCTTCAAGTTTATCTATAAGGTCATCCAGGTTATCTAAAAACAAAGTATCTGCATCTAAAAGAACCTCTACATCACAATCGCTTTCTATAAGACCTTTCCATTTAAACCCATATAGGTTATAGTATGTCCATAAATCCCAATCTTCTTGGTGTACATCTATTACCTCTACACCTATATCTTTCAGATGTTGTCTTTTATCTTCATCTAAAGTATGCCAGCTATATACTCTGAAAGGATGTTTATGTTCATATAGAAGATAACTTTTATATAAGACAAGACACTGTTCGTAGTATGTGTTGTTTACAAATGTTGAGAACCTTACCTTCATACCAAACAGCTCTTCTTACCTACCTCTTGTATATACTCAAAGTATTTCCAACCGGTTACATTTTTGTTAGCATTTTCGATAACATGTCCGTAAGGTAACTTTCTATCAAACATACCTTTAAAAAAGATACCTGATTTGTCATTTACTACTCCGGCGTTATGAAAAAAAGCATATTCTTCCCATCTATCTATGTTGTCGATAGCAAAGTGAAAGTTAAACTCCTTAGGAACACGTGTCTCTCTGTTATACTTCCAAGCTGTCCATAACTCTGACCACATAGACATAGTCCAATGCTGTAGAACCATGTAGTTTTCTCCTGCTATATCTTTCTTCTTTTTGATAGCGTTAGATATTGGAGGTATCTTTTCCCATAACTCCATCTGTAAGTTATAGCTATCTCTCCAGTATTGTGTAGGAACGTTCTTTATAAGTTTCTGAGCACCACCAGAGTTTTTTTCTTGACTTTCTACAAAGTCTGGATCTAAACCTGCTATACCACACATAGAATGGAAAACAAGATTACCTTTAGATTTAATATAGTTTGCTCCTATATAAGAACATGTATCTGATAGATACCATATATCATCTTTTAGGTAAGGTGTAAAGTCAAAAGGTTTTGTAAAGATAAAATCAGCATCATGAAAGAATATCTCCATATGCTGTAGATGTGGATTTGCTATCCAGTGTTTCTCTAAGATGTGTGCCTGTAAAGAAGGTTGATAACTGTTTAACCCTCTTGTATCATCATAAAAAAAGAACTGTACACCTTTAAAATGGTCTTTCAACCTTATCCAATCCATCGGTATACCTGGTCTTGCTATATCTAATCCTAACACAACATGTATGTCTGCTGGATCGATACCCATATCTAAAAAGTTATTTACATAAACCTCTACCTCCCATGTATACCTTGGTATGGCTGGTTGACAACTTAAATATATCATCTGCCTGTTTTTTATCTGTTAACAAAATACCTCATCTACTACTATACCAGTTGGTCCTATCTGTATCGCAGCTCCATCTCCTGTCTTATACCAGTTACCTCCTCCGTTAAACGTTGATGAACAATCTACGTTAGAGTATACTGTATCTCCTATGGTTGGTTCAAATCCAGATCCGTCATGTCTTCTTCTTGTTGGAGCTGTTGCACTACAAGCTGCTGCTGATGTTGAATATCCAGATGTTGAGCTAAAGAATTGGTTACAGTTAGCTAATGTTGTAGTTGTAGTTGTTGTACTTGTAGTTGTAGGTGGAGGACAAGCTCCTGTTATCAAGTAGTCTATAGTTCCGCTATATACCGCTGCACCTAAAGTCCAACATTGTCCTGATCCATCGTTAACAAGTACTTCATCTCCTGGACTATATCCTCCATAAGGTCCTACAAATCCTAAATCTCCTCCATCGTTACGTTCTGCTATATAAGCGTTTGGTGTTTGTGTTGTAGTAGTTGTAGTTGTCGATGTAGATGTCGTAGTAGGAGCAGCAGTTGTTGACGTTGTTGACGTACTTGTTGTAGTAGGAGCTGATGTTGTAGTCGTTGTTGTTGGTGGTGTACAACCAGCACAGCTGTTATATCTTGTTACAGTTTGTCCATCTACATTACCAGATATACTGCCTTGTGGTGCTACTGTATCAAGGTATGTACAAGCACTTACACAAGTATTGTAGAATGAGTTTCCTATTGACCAGTTACCTACTTGGTCTGATAAAGTTTGTAGATTTCCTCCACAGAATACTTGATTACCACTATCACAATATCTTAGGTAATAGTATGTTGTTGATAATGTAGTTGTACTTGTGGTTGTAGAAGTACTTGTTGTAGTAGTTGTTGGTGGGTTACAAGCATTACAATCTATGTACGAGTTAATAACATCGTTTGTGTTTGTAGGTGCTCCTTCTGAACCAACTTCTTAACATGTTAGACCATATCCTGCTATCTGTACAGATTCTCCTGGGTTGTATATCGTTAGAGATCTAAAGTATACTGTTGAACCACCACCACATGGTTGAGCAAAGTAGTAGTAGTATGGATCAACCGTCGTTGTGCTGGTTGTTGTAGATGTAGTTGTTGTAGGAGGTAACGTTGTACTTGTTGTTGTGGTCGAAGTACTTGTTGTTGTAGTTGTACATGGTCCTGTAAGTGTTACCGTTCCTCCTGTAATAGTTGGTGTAGGACGAGCACACTGTAGACCAACAGCTTCGTAAGGTAAGCTATATGATTGTGGATTACCATCACAGTCTGTATAACTAACATTACATCCTCCAGGGTTTAAACATTCTAACTCATACTCATAACATCCTGTTGGATCTATGGTTGTAGTTGTTGTGGTAGTAGATGTTGTTGTAGGTTCTGGTCCACATCCTGCCCATACAAATACGATATCATAAGATAACGATCCTCCTTGTCTCTCAACTGATCCAGAACAAGCACAGAAATCTGGTGTTGTAGTATCTGGTAACACAACGTTATCGTAAGACATACTTCCTGAACAATCCAGATATTGGTAAGTTAACGTTTGACCCAGGTCATAGTTTTCGATATAGTACGTGTAACAATCAGCACATGTTGTTGTGGTGGTTGTAGTACTTGTAGATGTAGTTGTTGTAGCACAAGTTCCTGTCAAGGTAACTACACCTCCTGCTATACTTGGAGTAGGACGAGCACAAATAAGTCCTGCTTGATCGAAAGGAGCTGTAAACTCTTGAGCATCACCATTACAATCAGTATATTGTACCAAACATCCACCTGGTGTTAAACACTCTACCTCCCATTCGTAGCATCCTAAAGGATCTAACGTAGTAGTTGTAGATGTTGTTGTAGTAGTGGTTGGTTCTGGACCACATCCTTCCCAATCTAAGATGATGTCGTAAGCTAAACTTCCACCTTGACGTTGTACTGAACCTGAACAAGCACAGAAGCTTGGAGTTGTTGTATCCGGAAGAACAACATTATCTTGGATGATGCTACCTGAACAATCTTGATACTGGAATGTCAACGTTTGACTTAGATCGTAGTTCTCGATGTAGTAGCTGTAACAGTTACAAGAGAACGTCGTAGTTGTTGTCGTTGTAGAAGTACTGGTTGTCGTTGTGGTTGTAGGAACGGTTGTAGTACTTGTTGTGGTTGACGTTGATGTGGTAGTCGTAGTTGTGGTTGGTACCGTAGTACTTGTAGTCGTGGTAGACGTAGAAGTAGTTGATGTGGTACTTGTTGTAGTTGTAGATGTAGTGGTTGTTGTGGTAGGTCCTACAGGTACTTCTGGTGTTGTATAATAAGCAGGATATAAACGGATAAGCTGTACCGTAGCTACATCTTTATTAGAAATGTTAAAACCGCTAATCTTATTGATGCGGTATAATTGGTCTTTTATAAAAATTTTATCGTTTAATCTTATATCTTTATACTCCTGTTGATTAAACTTTATATCTAAAGTAACCTTTTTACTTTCATCCCAGTAAAGGCTATCAATGTATGTTTTCCAATATTGTGTATATACTGTCTTTCCAGATACTACGTTTACACCACCGGTAAAAGGTACATAGGTGTTGTTGAAGTGTAAATCCAAGGTACTACCTGTAACAGAAGGTATCTCCGAAACGTTCGATAGTGTAGCATACTGTCCTGTCACTTCAATATTTTCTACTGGGAGACCTATATAAATGGGAACAGGTAAAGTACTGGTTGCTTTATATCCTATACGTGGTTTAAATTTATACGCCTTTTGTTCTGCGTTTTCAAACTTATATAGGTGAGGAAATACAAAAGAAGAAGCAAGGTTAAGATTAAATGTTGGATTACCTTGTTCGTCAACACTTCCTGATTGTATCTCTGAACCTAATACAGTGGGAGCAAATAAAGTACCTATATTTTTATCTCCCTGTGATATATTATTTTGTGATAATAGACGTAAGGTACCGTACTGAAAGTTTGGTGTATCTTCTTGAGCTACTTTAGAAAATCTATCACTGTCTTCTACGTTAGCAAGTTTTATTTCTCTTTGTTGTTCAGATACTGTATGTCTTATACCAACTCTTTCAGCTGTTTGAAATTTATCTGTCCAATCTATGAATCTACCTTGTAACATCCATTGATCGAACGTATCTATCGATATTTTATTGTTTTCGTTATATACTGGTGTAAGAACAAGATTAAACTGTTCTATGAGACCTTTTAAGATATCTAAACTTTTTGTTTGAGCATCCCATTGGTTGGCCATATTAACCGTAGTACCTTCGTATGTTGTTGGAGCTGAACTGTTAGGTAAAGACCATGTAGATCTAAAAGGAAAAGATTGTAGTTGGGTACCACTATAAAAAGCTGTTAACCTACATGTTATAACATCACCAGCAGTTAAAGCATATGTCTGGGCAGGTAAGGTTTGTGTTATAGGAGCATCAAGATAGTTTAACTGTTCTACATCATATACTCCTATAGGTGATCCGTTTCTGTAGAACTGTAGTTCAAACTGTACCGGAGTGTTACCTGGTCCAACTGGGTTGGTAATATATGTAAAAGTAGCTGACATGGTATAGTCACCACTTACCGGAACTGTATATGTGTTTGTACTGTTGTTAAAGTTTCCTCCTGGATCAGAATAAGCTTGAACGTTTAACACATAAGTTGTACCTGATGTCATCTGAGGCATAACTGTACCTCCTACACCTTCTAAACCGTTAAACTGAGCATCACCTGCTCCTAAACCTTCTGTTGCTTTAGGTAATATATATAAGTTTTCCCAAGATGATCCTGTTACAAAAGATCCTGTATATGTAAAACCTACCTGATCAAATAAAACATCTAACGTATCTTTAACTCTTATGGCAGGTAAAAACTGTTTAGCCTGCATCGGTGTAGATCCTGTTGTGATATACCCTGGTGTAGTACCTGTAGCCACTCTTGGTATGTTAGGCCAATCTGCTTTAGAATCAGATCCAAAGTCACATAAAGGGTAAAATACTGAACCAGATAAAAGGTTACCTGACCAGCTATCTACAATAGATGCTGATGTTAATGTATGTGTATAAGCTGACCAATCTCCTTCAGCTATGAGTTTATTAGCTATTGCATCTTTAAACTGTACAACCTGATCTGATATCTGTACTTTATAAGTAACATACCCTTCTTGATCGGTTAAAGCTTCTAACAGTAGTAACTGACCTTGTATAAGCGTCTCTCCGTCATAGATAACATAAGCCTGTATGGTATTATAAAAAGCAGGTATATCTGTTGCTCCTATTTCGTAAGCATGTTTGAAGAACTTGTTGTTCTTTTTGGTACCTGGTAAATCAAATGTTTGAGAACCTACACCAAAGAAAGAACCTAACCTATCATTTTCGATAGCAGACACATCAAGACGTAATGGTATATCACTTTGGATATCCAGGTCGTATGTCGTTCCTTCAAATACTACTCTTAGGATGATATTTGCCATCTATCGTGCTTGTCTTGGGTTAGCGTATCTGTATTGTATCTCGTATTGGAAAAGTTTTTGTCCTCTACGGTTAGTATTATGTGTGTATGTAGAGTTTGAAATCTCGATAGGTACAAACTGTACACCTTGCTGTATAAACACTTCTGGTGATTCTAAAAGTTGTGTTAACCATTCTGCATGGTCTTGAGAAATAGGAGGTGTGGTAACTACATAATCATCAGTATACTTTACATTATATGTATCAATACCTCTTCGGTTAACGTTATATGGTGAAAGGTTGGAACTATAGTTTACAAAAGGTTTTAATATTGTTTGTCTGTTTACAGATGTTTCTTTTCTTATTGGTAGATTAATTCCATAGTAGTCCCAAAACCCGTAGTTGTTGATAAAAGCAAAGTTTACTCTATCATAGTTACAATCCTCTTCTACAGGTACGGTTATAGATGTACCGTTATATGTTATAGTCTTATCAGAAGATGGAGTTAATGTAAACTGTTTAAACTCTCCAGCAGGAACACTTCCTCCTTCACCTCCTGTTATAGATAAAGTCTTAGATGTACCTGTTCCGTTATATGCTGTAATAGAAAAGATATCTGTAGAAGATACAGGTATGTTAGAAGGTCTGTCAGTAAGTAATACAGCTGAACCACTATCTAACCAGTTATAAGATATACCGTTATTAGGGTCAACTATACCTGGAAATACTTCTATGGTATCAGAAGCTAAGTTAGGATAAACGGTAATAGAAGAAGAAGGTGATGTACCATACTCTTCTCCAAACTGTATATCAAAAGACTGTACAGATGTTACAGGTGTAAAGTCATCCTGTATCCAAGATAGATCATATTCGAGGTAATCGTTTAAAACTCTTGATGGGTCAAATACACCAACACCATATGGATTAGGATATTGTTTTATCCTTGTTAAAAGGTCACCTCCTTGTTTTACATCCATCACATATTGAAATTGTGGTGAGGCAAAAGCAGAAGAAGAAACTACATATACAAGATTTGTATACGTTACGTTTGGTGTGGTTGGCTGTTGGGTTATACTGTAAGCCATTACTTAAAGTTTGGGTTATTTTTAAATGATTCCTCTATTGTAAATGCTACTTCGTTTTCCATAGCGTCTAATATAATGTCTTCTCCTTCATTAAATGCAGCATCGATAGATCTTTCTATGAAAGGAAAAGGTGTAATACCTTTCTCTTTGATCTTTCTACCTATAAGGAATGCTGCACTATCAAGAGATATCTTTTTTAATCTTATTGGTTTATTTTTTATCCATTTTTTGATAGCCGGTGGTGGAGGAAAAGATCCTCTCTTTCTACCTTCATCTACAAACTGTCCGTAGTATTCCATATTGATGGCTATATCTACTACATCACCTGTCTGAGATGTTGTTACATTAATGCTGTTAGATAAATCACCTGTAGAGTCTTTCTTACCTCTTTTTAAGGCAACTCTCATATTTTCGGCAGCTAATTCTCCGAATCTTTCTAACCCATCAAGTAATTTTTTACCTATCATATTGAACCTGTAGGATAGCTACAGTAATCTAATTTAAATGGTGTTGTTACATTTATTGTTGCAACCCAACCAAATACTCTATCTTGAAATGCTTCATTGACGGGTAATATGTTCTGAAGAGTAATATCGTATGTTTGTTGTATGTTAGTCTGACCGAAGTTAAACCAAGCCATCAAGTCATAGATATAAATCTCAGTATTGGATATTACCTCTATATTACTACCATCAGATACTTTAGGTATATCTAAACTGTATAATTCGAAGTTTAATATTCTTGTCCTATCAGTTAAGTTAGCACCGGTAGGTCTTAGATAGATGTAAGGGTATAATTTATTTACTGCATTAGCATCTAAATAATCTAAAGTACCACTATCGAATTTGGCTATCTGTAAATGTGCATTACAAGCAGCTTGAAACTCGTTTACTATCTGACGGTATGTAAGGTTATTTGTAGTCATTTAACGTACTTACTTGTATCATTAATGTTGCAGCTATTTTATTGTCATCAAACCCTTTATCTCTTAACGCTTTTACTTTATCTGCTAAAGGATCTTTTACTACGTTAACTGTTGGTGTTTCGATAGGTTTATCCTCTGTTAGAGAAGGTGTTTGAATTGGTTCGTTTATTTCGATTTTTTTCTTAGCCATAATTATCTATATCTTGCTCTTATTTGTGCCTGTTGGTGGGCCTTTCTTTCGGCTTTCTCAACCTCTCTATTATAATCTTTATCTATCTCCAAATAGTTACACGCAAATAAGAAGTTTAAGTCTGTGATTGATTTGTCTCCAGTGATTGAAAGTATGTTGGTCTTAGAGAGACTGTAAAGGGTACCAAACCACCCCCAATGCTCTCCAAAAGACTTAGAATTTGATTCTCGTGTCTCTCCTTCGTCCTCCTCGACATGTTTCCCTCCAAATATTGAATATGATTCAAGTATAGGCTTGCAGTGCTTAAAAAAAAACTAACACCGCCTAACACTATATCTACTGGAAGGTTTTTAAACTTATCTGCTCTTTTATCGAGTTTATCACTATCGTACTTTTCTATGGTGTAGTAATCAAATGGGTTCTCTATAGAGTCTCTTAACGATTTAACATGACTCTTAACCGCCCACTTTAAACTACCAAAGCGATGATCTGTTACAGGTCGATACAGTATCGCTGCTATCTTATGTAGGTTACCTTCTGGATTCTTAGTAAATGTTTCTAAGTCAATCCATTCACCTACCGATGTTTGTTTAATATTAGCAAATCCATACATCTCACCATCATACTCAAATAATGTGTGAAACGTTTCTTTAGGGTCTGCTAATTCAGCAAAATCATTAGCTATCTGTGTTAGTGTTGTAATAGGCCAATCTCTTACTTGTGATACTGGTAGACCGGTAATTACACTTACTGATTTTATTAGTTTACCAAAAGGTGAATCTCC
>Ga0070745_1000634_pt1 | contig 20852 bp, 16 predicted proteins | sample VirMetDEL_Mar_4_FD_77438 | JGI IMG/M metagenome (GOLD analysis project Ga0070745, IMG submission 77438) | Aqueous microbial communities from the Delaware River and Bay under freshwater to marine salinity gradient to study organic matter... | ecosystem: Environmental > Aquatic > Marine > Coastal ...
AAAACAGAACTGATGTGTAGGGGGGATGTCGGAGAGTTATTTTTTTTATAAATTTGAAGTATGGCAATTTATGTACAGCACGATAATAACAAAGACAACCCTTGTGGGTATATTGTATGGGCGGATGACTTAATGGAGTTTGAAGCGTTTCAGGCAGCGTATGAACGTTTTCAGTATGCTATTGGCGATGTGCTTATAGAGCTTGAAATTAAGCTGGAGGAGTGAGTTATTATTTTTTTAGTAACTTAGGTGTGTTTCAAACAATACATTTTGTATTTAAGATTAATATTCTTTTGCAGGGGTCAACATGACTCCTGTTTTTTTTAGTAGTTTTGTATAGAACAAAAAATCAGGATTATGGCAAAATCAAAAAAATCGGCTACGCCGAACAATTTAGTGTATAACGCTGAAACAGAGCAGTACGAAATATTGCCTGGAGAAAAAGATGCACCACCGTTAGAAATGACTGAAGAATTGGAAGTAGAGCTTTTGGAGGGGGAAAGGGAAAAGGAAGAAAAGAAAAGAGAAACTCGCAAGTCTACAGAGCATTATTCAAACGGAAAGCAAGAATGGAAATTATTGACTAAGACGTGGAATGAGGTCTTAGGTTGGGAACACACCACAACAGTGATGCAGCTACCTACAGGGGTGCTGTTCTGTGTAAAAGAAGCAATCGGTCAAAAAGCAGATTCAACTACGACGTTTGTACCGGGATTGATCTTATCAGAGATTAACGGAAAAATTCACATAGCAAAAGGAGGAGAACTTTAATCATGGCAAAAGAACCTAAATTTTTAGATACGATTAAGCTGGTCGTGTATTCAGACTTAATCAGCAAGATGACCGAAGATGCAGATCGTGCACGTTGGCAAGTACAAGCAGCTTACTATTACAAGCTTATGGATAAAACCCGTCAGGATGATTTACTCAAAGAGATTGAAGCAAAATCCGGAAAGTACCGGGAAAAGCTTCAGGGATTGTTAGACGAACTTTCCGAACGGATGACTTTAGATGTAGGACGCGATGTGAATTTTTCAAGACACAAGCAGTATTTTGAAGATAAGTTGATTAAGGAAAATCCAGTACTGCAACTTAATGAATCAGAAATGAAACAGCGTTCTATTGAGATGCAGCAGAAAGAAGATGAAAAGCCGAAGAAAGGAAAGACCGTAAAATTGAAAAACAAGTAATATGTATTTGGTGGAACTTGATCCGGGTACAGGCCTTGCGAAAATTGATGGCACTTATGACGGGGTGCGTGCTATCAAAGAATTTCGTGAGGTGATTAACGATCCTGAGTTAGGTGTTGAGTGTTTTACTGCAATTGCATTAGCTGCGGATTACTTGACACCTATTGGGCGTTATTCAGAAAAGGACAGACCGTACAAAGCTATGGAAAGCGTTGTTGGCGATCGCAGAGCGTTTGTGTGGGATCAAGAAAAAATACAAGCTTGTTTGATTAAGTATGAAGCATTGCAATTCGATGCCCGGTTGGAAAAAAAACGGACACTGGATTTCATGCTGCTTAATAAATTAGAAGAAATAAAATCAGAAGTAGAAGATGATAACAAGGTGAAGTTGTTCAAACAGTTATCTACCATTGAGGGGTTGATTGATAAGTTCAATAACGATACAGCTGGGGTTGATATTCTTGATGGTAGTCCGGTACGTAATGGATATACCTTGCGTAGGTTAGAACAAAAGATACTTGATAAAAATTCGTTCTACAATAAGAGATTATCTTGAACATGTTTTTCTCTGATTTTTACTTGTTCAAAATTGAAGGGGAGTATGCCAAAACTCCCCTTTTTAATTTTTTGCTATTTTTACTAAAAAAATAAACAATGTCGTTAGCTCCTAAATCAGTACTTAAAGAAAATCATAGTGTACGGAGTGATAACTACAACCCAACAGGAAGAAACAATTATTGGGAATTTGAAATTCCTGAAGTAGATGAACACTTTCATTCCAAACACTACTCACCGCTTGTTTATGAGGAAATTCCATACATGGAACCCGGCACCCTTGAATACGATGATTTTTGGGATGAACAAGATCGCAGATGCTTAGAGGGGTATGCGCCGGTGGTCGATGGCGTTCAATATCCACGTATTACCGGACCGCATTATTTCTACCTCAACAACTTGCAAATTATGATGTTGCGAGAGGGGGATACCAAAAAACGATTGCATTATCCATACTACCGCGTGTTGGATCATATGTTATTTTTAGAAATTGAAAAGGCGGGGTTACTCGGGTACGGTTTAATAATCGGTAAAGCCCGGCGTATGGGATTGTCTTACATTGGTGACTGTATGACCATTTGGAATATGTTGTTTTCAAAAGACAATGAAGTGGCTATTGGTGCCGGAAAAGAAGATAAAGCTTTAGAGCTGTTTCAAAAAGTCCAAAAATCTTTAGAGAACATTCGGGAAGAATACAAAGTATCTTATAAAAAAAGCAAGAACTTTTTAAAGTTCACCTACCGATTTTCAGAAAACAAAGTTGTCAAAGAAGAAGGTATTGGAAGTGAACTTACTGTCAAAACATTTTTTAGCGACCCGTCTGCATTTGAAGGTGGGTCGTATTCTTTTTTCATCTTTGAGGAAATCGGACTGCAAGACAACCTCATCAAATCCTACAAAGCTTCTGAACCATGTTTTATGGAGGGTGGTATTCAATTCGGAGTACCCATGCTTTACGGTACAGGTGGGGAAGTAGATAAAGGATCGAAAGATATGAAAACCATGTGGGAGAATCCGGGTGCCTACAACTTAAAAAAAATATTCATTCCGGCGTATATGTACTATCCTGGTCGTAGTAATGAAGATGGAGAAAATAGCGACGAACAACCAAACTTCTTTGATATTCGTACCGGACGTACTGATGAAATCAAAGCGTTGAAAGATATTTTAGAACGCAGACGTAAAGCAAGTAAATCCAAAGAAGGATATATCAAGGAAATTCAATCAAGACCTACGGAAGAAGGACACATTTTCTTAAAGACTTCCGGAGGACAGCTCAATCGATTGTTACTCAACAATCAGTTGCAAACCATTTACGATACCGATCCGCCGTACAAGGTAAAAAAAGGTCGCTTGGAGTGGGTGTACAATCCGGAATTGGAATTTAGCTTGTCGCGATGCCATACGCAAAAAGAACGCGATAAAATACATATTGCCAATAACAGTGGTGTTAAGTTCATAGAAGATGCTACCGGCACGGTACGCATCATAGCAAAGCCAATCAATGAAGAAGGGATGCCGTACTTGGCAGATATTGGCGGTGTCGATTCTTATGACCAGACTACCGAAGAAAAGAAAGGTTCCTTTGGAGCTTCTGTAATTTACCGATGTTTTACAGGAATGTCGCAAGATTACAACATGCCGGTAGCCTTTATTCAGGAAAAAGGCGATGCCAGTAGTGATGATTTATTTTACCATAATTCGTTGAAATTAGCAGTCTATTACAGAACAAAGATGCTTGTCGAGTATTCAAAAGTGATGATTATCAACTACTTTGAAGATACACGCGCAGAAAAGTACTTGTGTGAAAAGCCTATTCTAAGAAGTGAATCTATTGCCAATAAAGGACGTCAGCGTTATGGAGTACACATGACTACTGAAATGAAAAATATTGTTACCAGACTTTTAAAGCATGAAGTCAATAAGAATTGTGGAAACATTTGGTCCGATGAAATTATTTTAGATCTGATTGACTACGGTGATGAAAACACGGATATCGCTATGGCTCTTGGTATGTGTCTAATTCAGAAACTTGATATGTTTGATTATATTGCAGAAGATTTAGAACGTTACGATCAAGGAGATGTGTTAATGGACATGGCGTTTTATGAATTTTCTAACGGACAAGTTAGAGAAAATGTATACGGGCAAACTGACGTTTCTGTCAATAATATTGAAGTGTTTGACCCGCGAAAACACCTCGAAGGAGAGGAAAGAAAAAAATATCTTAACTTTATGGCTATGAAAGAGAAACAACGTCAAGAAGCGTTGGAAAGAAACCGTGAGCTACAAACTAAACAACACGATGATATTTTTGTTGAGCAAGTGAAAGAAGAAATAGAAAAACGTAAACAGTATGAATGATAGACACTTCCAAATCCCTAATCAGCGCGTGCCTGAATCGAAGTGGACAAAAAAATATTACATTGAGCACGCCAATCGTATGATTGAATTTTCTGGTTCTGACGAATATTTGTTAAGAACAGAAACAATCGCAAAGCTTTATCGGAAATATTCTTGTGAACTTTCAGAAAAAGACGTTGAATTAAACAAAGGACTTACGCATCAGTATGGTTATGATTTAGGAATTGAATACATGGTATATCCATTGTGTGAAATGATTGTTGACCAACTTGTAGGTGAGTACATTTCTTTGCCATTGCGCAGAAAGGTCTATGCAATGAATAAAGACGCTGTAAATAAAAAACTTGACGAACTCGTTAAGTATGTGTCTGAAGAAATATTCAGAGAGCTGAATGAAAAATTAACTCCTGAATTAGGATTCACTCCGGAAACAGCAAATCCTGAAGTTGATCTGCCAGATGATATTGAAACGTTTTTTGAAAAAAATTACAAAACACTTTCCGAAGAATTAGGTGATGACCTTATCGAACATTTTTTAGAAGTCTTGAAAGAAAAGCGCAAAATTAAAACGCTACTTCAAGACTTTTTAATTGGAGAAGAATGCACGTTGTACATGGGGTGTAAAAACGGACACCCTACTATTGAGCGTGCGCGTTTTGACGAACATTATATCGATGTGGATCCTAATGAAGAAATTCAAACAAATCCACAAATATTCGCGTTCTTTCCTTTGATGACTAAAAATGACATTCTAAATGAATACGGTGAAGAACTTACGGAAGAACAATTGAAAAAAGTCGATGAGGTTTTTGAACGCATGGATCAAAACATGCTTGTCAATCAACCGTTTTCGTATGGGAAAGGTAATTTGCAATTAACCAATAGTCATCCGTATGCAAATTGTGAAAAGGGTGTTTCTTATAAAGATTGGTACGATACCCGTTCTTCACACCGTTTACGTGTGTTGAAGATGAAGTGGAAATCTCGCAAAATCGTAAATGTAAAAATTCATAAAAACAAGTATACCGGAGAAGATGTATATACAATCTTAAAAGAAGATGAAAAGCCACGTAATCGCGATAGAGTTAAAAAACTATCAGTAGAGGTGGTTCGATGTATAGAAATGCTTGGTCCGGAAATCTTATTAAAATACGGAGTAGACACAGAAGATCGTTTGACCTACATTGACAATCAAAAGAAAGTGCATTTACCAGTAGTTTCTATTAAAGGTCGCAACACTATGTACTCTACTGAAAACCGTTCTGTAGTTTCTAAAATTGCTCCATTACAAAAAATAGCATCAGATATGCTATTTGAATTACGATTGTCTATGAAAGCAAATGACGGTCAGGTAATGGTGTATGATATTGCGCAAATTCCAAAACAATTCGTAGATAGTTACGGTACCAAAAAAGCATTAAATCGAATGCTGCACCATATCAAAAAAGATAAGATCATTTTCTTTAATTCTAAAGACAACGGAACCCGTAACACCTTCAATCAGTTTACCTCGTTAAATTTATCCAATAAAGGACATACCCAAGAAATCATCAATGCTTTAATGCTTATTGAAGAATTGGCTCGTAAGTTTGTCGGGCTTTCTAAAGAACGTTCTGGAGAGGTTGGACAATACCAAACAGCTTCAGGAACGGAACGAGCAGTTCTGGGTTCTAATGCGCGCACAGAAATTTACTTCAATCCATTTGATGAATTTGTACAATCCATGCTTGGTAAGATGCTTTTAAAATCTAAGAAAGTATACAAAAAAGGACAAGTATTTTCGTATGTATTTGGAGATATGAAAGCAAAATTCTTAACTATTTTTGGAGATTTTTTCTTAGAGGATTTAGGCGTTTATATTGGAAATCGATTTAAAGACAAAAAAGACAAAGATCTTATCGATCAGGCAGCTGTTCAAGCATTAGGTAATGCTACAGAACGTGAGTTGATTTTAGACCTCATCAATACGCTTGAAGCAGATAGTGCTTCTGAAAGTAAAGCTATTTTAGAGAAAGGATTGAAAGCTTTTGAAAAACTTCAAGCTGAAAACGCACAAGCGGCACAAGCTGCCGAACAAGCACAGCGCGAGCATGATAAAGCAATTGAAGATGAAAAGAATAAGTTGGTTCGAGAAGGACACCAAAAAGACATTCTTATTGCCAAAATTTATGCGAACAATAAAACAACAACATTACAAGATCAATTAAATTCTCAAGAGCTTCAAACAGCAGCAAAACTTGACCATGAGTTACTCATGAAAGAAGTGGAAGCGGCTCAACAAGCTTCGGCCCCGGCAACGCCAAAAAAAGAGAAATAATTAATTTCATACATTTGTATTAACCTAAAATCAGTAAAAAAATATGGCACAAGAAGGCAACATCAGAAAAGACCCAATGGAATTGGAAGAAGGATTTTTCGATCAACAGGATATGGCGACCGAAGATGAATTTAAAAATAATTTTACAAGTATGTTCACCCAAGATCCTCCGGCGGCGGCACAAGAAATACCTGCGGGATCTCCACCAGGTGTAAATCTTGACGAAGAAGGCAACCCTATCACGGAGGGTCAAGGTGAAGAAGACTTGGATTTTGACGCTTCATTAGAAGCGGCTGAAAAAGAAGAAATTGAAAAGTTCAATAAAATTTTGAATACAGATTTCAAATCCATTAACGAGTTAAAGGAACACTTCAAAAAAGAAGAACCAGGAAACACGCAAGAGATTGAATTTGAAAGAGATCAAAAAACATTGGACTATCACAACAAGGTGTTGAATTATAATGATGAAGATATTATTCGTCATGATATTTACATGGATATGTTGGATCATCCAGAAATGAAAAACTGGGACCAAGAAACCATGATTAATCACATCAACAGTCAAGTCGAATCAATGAAAGAGGTTGGACAGTTGAGATACAATGCTAAAAACGTTAGATACTCTATTGAAGCTAAACGAGATAAACTTAATGCAAAAGTTCAAGAGCATGAACGCGTTAAAAATATGTCTATTCAAGAACGTGAGAATGAACGTAAAAGCAAAATTCAAGAAAAAGTAAGTGAAATATATAAAGAAAAAAAATTCTTGGGAATAACACCGTCAAAAGCAGACTTATTGGAAGCTTATAATACGGTAACCCAAAATAAGCATTTGGATAAATTAAAAGACCGTCCGGACGTAGCTGTAGAATTTGAGTTATACCTCAAGCATAGAGATACCATTCTCAAAAACTTGGGGAAACCAAATTTCAACGCTGGGGTAAAGAGCACTCTCAATAAATTGGGGCTATCCGACTCATCACAAACCGGTGAATATGTTCAGGGTAAGAACACAAACCAGGACGACGGCGATCTTACTTTTAGTGAGCTTTTTGTGAAATAAGTGATAGGCAAAGCTAATCACTCACAAAAAACAATAAAAGAATTTACCAATGCTCGGTAGTATCTTCAGGGCAGGGCTATGAAGGTAAACCATTTTTTAAATCAATTGTTGAATCCTAAAAATTTAAAAAGTGGGAACATTATTAAGAGGAATTTCGGAAAGATTTAATCCGCAAATTCATACGGAAGACAAGTCTTTGACTGTAAACATGGCTAAAGACTTTGCAATCAAAAACAAGACGTTTGATTTATTCGCGTCTAAAAACAAGTTCACTTCATGGCTGTACGCTACAGGGCGTGTAAACATGGGTGCACAAGCAGGTAAAGTAATGCGCGTGTCTGGTTCTATCCATGACAACGCTTATCGTGTTGCTTACAAAGGCTCTATTTTTATTCCAGCGTATGCGTTTGGAAAGACTTATTTTACAGGTGACTTAGCAGAAGCTACTGCTTACAACAAAACTGAGCTTGATGCTCAAGTTGGAGCTCTTGCTTATGGTACTGGTGTTGCTGATGCAGCTGCGGTACAACACAATGACTACTGTGTTATTGCTGTGAAGCACGATCCTGCAAACAACATTTTTGGTGACAAGTACAACGAAGGAGATACTATTTCTCTTGGAAACTACGCGGGACCAAACTTAATTGTTATGGGAACTCCTGTAAAAGAATCTGGTGGTACTTATTACATCGTGAAAGCGAAAGTAAATGGTGTTGCTGGTTTATTTGCTGAAACCATGGTTGCTGCCGACGAATTGCTTGCAGAAGTTGGTAACAGATTTGGTGAAGGTTCTGAGAAAGGTTATCAAAGAGAAAGACGTACAAAATGGAGAATTAACTATTCTTTCATTTCTCGTTGTACTCTTACAATGACCGGTTCAGCGCTTAACCAAAAAGTTGCTCCTATCTACAACGATGAGACTAAAGCGACAATGTGGGAATTTGAAGCGGTTCTCGATATGAGAGAAAAGCATGCTATTGATATGGAGCAAGGTGCACGCCATGCAAGAATGTCAATGGATCCTACTGGTGGTGCAAATGCGCACCAATGGTATGAAGCATACGGTACTAACTTACTTACTCTTGATGGCTTTAGTGCTAACATGGGTATTGTAGCGCCGGTAATCGGTGATGGTTGGATACCTCAATTGGAAGACAGTTTAACTATTTCTTACGATCCGAATGCAGATTTGGATATTGAGAAAATTGAATTGTTTATCACAATGCTTGCACAAAGAGCTCCTAACGGTTCTACTGGAAACACGTTTGTTATCTTAGGTGACAAACTTGCGCACATTAAGATCGATAAAGCTCTTAAAAATCTAATCGGATTCCGTCAGGATGTTCGTGGTGATGGTAACACAAGTATGAACAATACAAATGTTGTATTTAATGTTCGTACAGGTGCTCAAAACAAAGTTGGATTTACCGTTGATAGATATCACTATCTTGAAAACGAAATTATCTTCATTGAAGATGAATTGTCAAATCACCCAGCTTTTGCGCCTCAAAACGGTGGTATTATCGGTACAGGTACTATGTACGTTCTTAACGCTTCAATGGTGAACGGTGTTTCAAACATTGACGTGTTAGCAAGAAACGACAGAGAACTTAGAGCGAAATATATCGATGGTATGCATTCATTAGATCCTTCAAGAAACAACTCTCCAGTTGCATTCTCAGGATTTGACGGTGCGCGATTTGATATGTTAAGTGAAATTTTACCAATCATCTACTCTACAGAGAGTTGTGGTATTATTAGAGCTTCAGCGAAGTTTGCTGGTGGTGCATTATCTGGTGAAAGCTGGATTGATGACCAAGCAGTTACTTGGCATTATTAATATTTAATTGATTAGATGGGGAGTGTCAAGCTCCCCATATAATCTTAATTTAAAAACAAGAAAAAATGAATACACAGACAGAGAGAAAAACATGGCATTCAGTAGACATTAAAGGTAGATGGCGACTATCTTACAAAGTAGGTAATTCACAAGGGCCTTCAGCTTTTGGTGGATACCATTTGCCTATTTATCCAAATCCTTTTACTGGACAAAGAACGTATCTTAAAACAGTAGATGGTACAGCTAAAAATGGATACATGATCGATAAATTAGTTATTGATTTGTACCCTGAACAAAACAGAAACGATTATTATATTGTTAGTTGGCTTATTTGTCACCCGGAAGTAAAAGTAAAAGGAGTTGAAGACCTTGATCCGCACATTATTTCAAAAAAAGATGCACGTAAAATTACATTAACCTACCGCGACAAAGAAATGTTGTCTGGTGTAGATGATGAAGATTTTATCGATGTATTGCTTGGAAAATTAAGTTTAAATTCAGGAAAGCAATCTATTGGCTTGAAACGTCTACGTCATATCATGGCGCAACTTGGACAAGCTTATATGGATCCAAACTTTGAAGGAGAAGCTGAAAAGAAAATGTTGCGTACACGTTTGAAAAATTACGTGAAGAAAAGCATTGTAAATGCGAAAATAGTTGATAAAATCATTAACAATCCTGAAGATGCAAAGATGCATTGGGAGTTTAAAGAAATGATACGATTGAAAATTTTAACTTATCAAGATGGAGTTTATAAATTCCATTCTGCAACAGTAGGTTCAAATTTTGACACAGTACGTGCATTCTTTATGAATCATCCTGACGTGCATACAGAAGCACTGACACGATTGTATGCGTTAACAGATTAAACAATACTCATGGCTTATACAGTTGATAAATTTTATAGAAAAGTCCTTGAAGAATGCGATAAAATGGGTTCTGACTTTTTTCCGATACCTTATATAATGAACAGACTTGAAACTGCTGTTCACGACTTTATTGGCGAAACAGTGAAATTTGTTGAGAATACCCAAGAAATTAGAGACGATATAAGGACTCTGTATAAGCCGTACAAATTACCAGTCGTAGCGAGTGAAGCCGGATACTTGGTTTCACTCCCTGACGACTATCAACATTTGATGTCTGCAATGGTTGTAGATGATACAACTACAGTACGTCAAACAGCTATTATAAGACACGGACAAGAAGATATTTACCAAGCAGATCCAGATACGCGAGCTACCGCAGAATATCCTTCTATTTTTTTATACCAAGATTACATCAAAGTATTGAGTACAGGAAATCCAACTTTTGTTTATGGGATGTATATAAAGCAACCGACTTTTGGTGCTTATTCTGAACATGACGATATCGAAACAGAAATTGCTGTAGACCTACCGGAACACGCAGTTGACAAGGTTATTAAAATCATGGTACGCGATATGTTTACTGCAACCGGTGATCCAAGAGTACAACCGCAATATGCCATGAAAGAAGATTATAGAAAACGAAGTAAATAATGGGAACCACCGAAGAAAGTATCGTATATCAGCTTATTAGCGCTATCAGAGCCGGAGAACTTAACAGTGATGAGGTTGTAGGAGAAAGACGTATTCGTAGTTTTCTTAGAACGCACAGAGCTCAAATCTTAGCTGCTAAAAGTAAAAATGGACTAATAATCCAAGGAGAGTGTTTCCAAAAAGTACCAATTTCACTAACAAGAACAACCAACACTGAATGGGAAGCAGATTTACCAGGAATTATCTATCTGAAAAATTACTATGGAACAAAATTGTTAACGCCCGGGTTTTCCAATATTTCCATATCCAACGAAGAAGATTACCATTTACACAAAAAAAATATCATCGGAGGCAGTATACCGATGGCGAAAATTGAAGACAATACACTTACATTACGCATTCCTGAAAATGCATCAATTTATGCAATGAATGATGCATTAGGGCTTAAAGCAATGTTGCAGTGTTTAAAGAATAAAGAACGTGTTATCATGTCTGCTATTTTAGTAGACCCTGAAGATGGAATTGATTATGACTGGACAACCGATCCTTATCCAATGCCTGCTGAAGAAATTCAGCTTCTTAAAAATCAAGTTTTAAGACAAGAATTTAATTTAATTCTACAAACCAAATCAGACCAGATTCCAAATACAAAAAATGACACATTAAGATATCATGACCAAGGAAAAGTACAGTCGTAATGAAATAATAACTGAAGAACACTTTTATAGAAAAAAGAAATATCCAGTAAATTATCTGCTTGGCACCAATAAAAAAATTCATATTGGCAAAGCAAAGACGTTTCAACTTCCTCAATCATTATACAGCTCTATTATTAAGAGTTATTTTAAGAGTTATTTTAAAATGTTTTATTCAAGTTTTGAAGACTTGTATTTTCCTCTTTCCGGAATGCTTAAAAAAGCAAAAGGAAAAGCGGTACATAAAAACATTCATGGAACAATCTTTAAAAGATCGATAGTTTGGATATGGTATAGCAGACCGGCACTTACTTTTTTTGCCAATTTGCAATTGAAAAAAACCAAAGGCGGAAATAGTATTATTACAAAATTCGAACAAGATTTTAAAGAGGAATACGATGTGGAGTTATTGCCTAAATTAAACACAGCATTAGCTCTTATAAATTCACAAAATAAATTATTCAAGGGATGAAAAGTGGAATTGTTTTTTTTGAAGAAATCATTGAAAATATAAAAGATGCTACCGGTATTGAAAATATGCGACCGCATTACAATCGGTTACGAAGATTTGTTTTCAATGTAGAACAAGATATCGGAACCGGAGGTGTTGTTGTTTTAAAGAAAAAACAATATACCAATGGTGATGGCATGTATGATCGTCAAACGATCATATTACCACCGGACTTTTTATACGAATGGAGTTATGGTGCTTTAGAAGATGGTATATTGCAAGGAAATCAATACCGTTTGTTTGCGACCGGGCCTGAAGCACTTGATTTTTACTATTTAGGAATGTTGTTAGATCAAGACGGCAATCCGTTTACAACAAGAAATCATTTAGAAGCTGTTGTCGCTTATACTACCTATCGTTTTTACTCGTCAAGAGTGTTTTTAAAAGAAGGCAGTGCCAATCAATTATTGATGTACAAACGCATGTACGAAGATGAAAAATTGAAAGCACGCGGTCATGATGCATTCCCTACTGAACAAGAATGGATGGAAATTGGAAAAACACGTCTTGGAGGTACTATTGAAGCCATGACTAATAACGGATTGAACAAGCTTTGTTTCAATACAGAATTGGATCCATTTATTAAAGACCAAGCAACCGCAGTTCCTGACCCAGGATGTATTGAAGAACTTGCCGGAGTTGTAAATGCTACCGCATCAGTAGTAGCACAAGAATTAGGCTATGGTATTACTGCTCCAATGGAAGGTGTTTCAACTGTAGAATTTATGGAAACTAAAGGATGGATGCGACCAGGTGTTAGTCCTGAACATGCACTTGAAGGAAGTATTAAAATTCTTAATGTAAAAGTAGAAGGTCTTATGATTAAAGAACCTACTATTTTATGTAGTGAATCTTATCAAGGTTCTGGAACATTTATAGTGAAAGTAGAATTTGGTACTGGTGTTGGTATGGCTGGAATTTTAGCAACACCATTAACGCTTGCAGATCGTTTTAGAATTGAATACAACGGTATTATAGTTACCGATAGTAAATTCATTGGATTGGAACAAAATAGACAAGCATTATTAGATCTTGGCTATACAGAAAATGAATTGGCATTAAGTTCAGAAGCTTATGAAATTCCTGTATTATTCCATAAAAATTTAACAGCTCCTACATACGCGCGTATATTTATAGACGGTCCGTTACCGGAAACAGATTGGAATATAAAAGGAGTATGTCTTACAAATGCTGCTGTGGGTAGTGCTTCTGTAAGTGGTGTTTTAGAGGGAAGAACGTAAAAAAATAAAATTGTAAATTTGAGTATAATTAATAATCCTAAATCTTTAAATTATGAGTAAATCAAATTCATTCGAAACCGATTTGTTGGAATTGATCTTCAACAACACAGACATTGCCAATGTAGGTGATGGAACAGGTCTTCAAGGTTCAACAACTCCAGGTAGTTTGTATGTACGTTTGTACACGTCTGCTGTAACTGTAGATGATGCTACTATTGGAACAGAGTGTGCTTACACAGGTTATGCAACTGGTGGTGTAGCTGTAGCACGTTCAGGTGCGGGTTGGACTGTAGCAGGAAACAACGCTTCTAACACAGCAGCAATCACTTTTGGTGCTTGTACAGCTGGATCAGAAACTGTTCGTTACTTTGCAATATGGAAAGACAATTCAACCAACACAGATTCTCACAGACTGTATTGGGGTCAGTTAACTTCAGACTTAGCCGTTAGTTCTGGTATTACTCCGGAATTTGCTATCGGTGCGTTAGACGTGAACGAAGACTAAGAGTTATAACTAACTCAATCAATCAACCGAAAAAGGGTGCTCAATTTCGGGCACCTTTTTTTTTAAATCTTTAATCTTATGGCGATACTCAATTTAGATGACTGGGCTACAATTATACAAGCAAATCCAATTTTAGATGCACAACAATGCAACGATTTACGAGAATCGGTTCATGCAGGAGTATTTGACGATACTAAAATGATTAAGATATTTCAGTATTCGTCTTTTATTGATTTCAACAATTCACACCCTGACCTTTGGCGCATTTGGAAAAACTTTGTAAAAAACTATTTGTTTGCAGACGATCCGACAGAAGAAGAAGAAAATGACCCAAATTATGTATATGATGTAATTAGTCTGCAAAAAGGAAATTTCATAGAAAGAGAAATTGATAAAATAAACAACTTTCCGTCTTTATTAAAAGACGAATTATTTTTAGAATGTAACGACCAAATGGGAGGTTGTGAAAGTTCTAATTTTCAAGCGAGAATTGATGAAGTATTATCAAGACAGTAACTAATAAATGGCAATATTATATCAAAGTACCGGAGGTATTGGAGCTGGTGGTGATGCTGCCATAGCAATTCCTTATCCAAGCAGAGTTGATGAAGACGATATTCTTATCGCAGCTTTATTGGATGCAGATGATGATACTTTTGATACTCCGAACGGTTGGCATCAGTTAAGTTTTGACAATAGTACAACAAGTCTTTCTACTGCTTTTTATTGGAAACGAGCAGACGGAACAGAAACAGGAAATGCTACGTTTACATCAGCAACAAATTCTGGAAACCTAATTGCAGGAATTATTTATAGGTTTAGTGGTTGTGTTAAACAAGGAAATCCTGTTGAAGGTTATAGTACGGTAGGGATAGCAAACTGGGGTGCTGTGAGCCATAGACCTGAAGTAGATCCTTCTGGACTTGATAGATTAGCTGTTGCAATAGCTGTTATAGAAGATGACACAGTTTCTCCTGGTATTTATTGGGATTTAGAATCAAATTTAACAACAACGGTAGGCTCTGATGGTCAATTTATCTTAAAAACAACAACTCTTACTGGTACTAATAAACCAGGTAGTAATGCGAATATTAGTTTTGATGGAGGTGCAGAATATGCTGACATGGCTGCATTTTATCTTATTCCTGATCCAAGTATTTCAATCACATTAAATACAGCAAGTGGAACAGAATTTACAGATGTTGAAGACCCTGTATTAGAATTTACGCCATATCCTTATGAAATCGAGATAATTGATTCAATTAAATCAGGTAGCGAAAATTTAACTGCAACTGTAGGACAGTTAGCAACACATTACACAGGACAATCATTTACAGGTGATGGTTCAACAATATCGGGTGTTAGATTTTTTATAGCTAAAGGAACTACTATATCTGGTGGTTCTTGGCAAGCACGTCTTTACGCTCACACAGGAACATACGGAACAAGCTCAGATATAACAGGCGCACCATTACGAACTTCAGCAACATTTACACCGGCAGATATTGCAACAACAAATCCAAATTTTGCATGGTACGAGTTTGAATTTTACGCTGATTATCTGTTAGTAAATGGCACAAAATATTGTGTAGTAATTTATACTGTAACTCAACCTACTGCGGGTGGTCTTCAATATCAAGGATATACTACACAACCACATAGCGGTATGCTTGTTGACGAACAATGAGGCAACAGTTCTTATGATATGACTTTTGCTGTGTATAAAAAGCTTGCTAACAACTTTGAAATTGAAATTGAAGTTGAAATTGATAATGTTAACACGTTTGACGGTGGCGGTATTTCTCCGATAGAACTTGACGGAAGTAAATTATGGTATGCTGTAGCTGTAAATTCTTCTTCTAATGACGTATATGCAACAATATATAATGATGATGTTTATCGACAGAAAAGAGGAGAAGGAGCGTTTGAGCCATTGAGTAGTGGTGTTGGCGGTGCTATGAAAAGCATTGCTGTCAATTCCCGAACAGGCGATGTTATTGTATCAAAAGAAAGTGTTGGTATTTACAAACAGGCATTTGGACGAGGAAGTTTTACCGCTATAGATACAGGAACTAATTTATATCGTGGTATTGCTATTGATGAATCTAACAATGATGTTTATGTTTGTCATTCTAACGACATCTATAAACAAACAGGTGGAGTAGGAACTTTTGCCGCTATGAATCAAACCTCTCGTCAATATCATGATGTAGCTGTTGATAAATTTGGTAATATATATGCGGTTGTAGGTTTTGGTGATATTTACAAAGATACAGGAAGTGGCATGACCGCTTTAAGTCAAACTTCAAGAAGTTATAGTTCCATAACAATAGACACTAATACAAACGATGTATATGTGACTGTAGAAGGAGGCGATATTTACAAACAGACAGGTGGGTCAGGAAATTTTACTGCTATAGGTGAAAGTTCAAGAAGTTGGTTTAGTTCTTCATTTAATATCACTACTAATGAACTTTACACACTTGTTTATGGCGATGGCGATACAGATGACGGAATTTATAAAACATCACCGCTACATAAGTATAGTTCAAAAACGGCTCGTAAATTTGTTAATACGGTTACTTCAACAGACTATCCGCCATTTAATGACAACGAAAAATTAAGTCTTACTCTTAGTAAGAGTTCTCCAAGTAGAGCCGCATTTAATACAGAAACCCAAACAAGCTCACAAGGAGTTTATGGGTCATCATCTCATTCGATAGGAGAATCGTTTACAGGTGACGGAAATCAAATAGCTTATGTGCAAATGCAGTTAAGTAAATTTGGTTCTCCTACAGGAAACGGTGTTATAAAAATTTACGCTCATACAGGAACCTATGGTTCAGGTGGATTGCCTACAGGAACAGCTTTAGCTACATCAGAAAGTATAGATGTTTCTACAATCACGACAACAGAAACTTGGTATTCATTTCGATTTCCATCCGATTATACGTTAGTAAAAGACACGAATTACTTTGCCATTTTTGAATTTTCGGGCGGTGATGCTTCAAACTATATTAAAGTACACATTGATAGTGCTAATTCAGGAAATGCATACGATGGTAATATTGCATATTGGAACTCTACGGTTTGGTCAGCTACTACCACATCAGACGTAGTATTTATTCTTGGTACAGATATTAATGCAAATCTTGTTTTAATAGATGAATACCCTTCATCTAATAGAAATACTTTTTATAGTTTAGGGGGATATGAATTAGCCGCACCGCCTTATCCGGCCGCAGGACAAACATTTAAAGGCGGTGGAGGTCTTCTTAAAAAATGTACATTTTTTTTATTTCGTAATGCTACAATTGGAGGTAATTGTTACGCTAAACTTTATGCACATACAGGAACATTTGGTACAAGCGGAAAGCCTACAGGAACGGCACTTGCAACATCAGATGCAGTAGATGCCTCAACAATTTCCGCAACTGATTATGAAGATGTTGAATTTACTTTTTCAAATCCTTATAAAACTACGTTAGATACTCCTTATTGTATTGTTCTTGAATATACTTATGATAATGGTGTTACTAATGTTCTTAGACTTGGTTTAGATAGCACAACTCCAACGCATGAAGGTAATAATATTATTTATAATTCTGCTTGGTTAAGTAGTTCAAACACTGATGCTTGTTTTTCAGTTTATGAAGAATTTCCGCTATTACCAATAGATACTTATTATTACCAAGTTAGAGCAAAAGACCCAACAGGAATTGATGCTTGGACTGATTGGATAGGAACAGAATTAACGGCAACATTTGATGTTGTTGAAAATTTAGCTCTTTTCAGCTCAATCAATACGGCTACAACTACTACAGGTGTTTTAATAGGAAACGCTGTATTAGAAAGTGCTATCAATACCAATAGTACGACTTCTGGTGTTTTAAAAAATCAACCGACGTTAATTCAAGGTCGTTCTGATTCTCAATGGCGTATTACACAGAATTTAGGATATAACTCCTCTCCAATAAGAAATGGACTTACAGAAAAAATTGGACAAACACTTAATTCATTTTCTGGAAAAATAAAAAAAATAGGGATTTATTATGTAAAAGCAGGTTCTCCCGTTTATGATTTAACAGCAAAAATATATTCAACAACAAGTGGGTTTCCAAATGCAGTTTTACAGACAAGTTCTACAACTATTTCAAGTTCTTCCCTTGGCGCTAATGGATTTATGTACTTTGATTTTGATGGAACTGAATACACTCAAGATATTGCTTTTACAGTAGAATTAACAAATTGGACAAGTGATTCAGCAACTGATGAAGTAAGAGTTCTAAGAACTCTTACTAAAGAATTTGATGGTAATTATGTTTACTTTAATCAGACTGAAATTTGGCAAGGAATTACTGATAACACATTCCGCTTTGATTTAATTAATGAAGGTGCAACATCAGGTGAGCTGTTTGGAAAAACATTTGCAACATCTACTGTTAATACCGCTACAACGACTACTTCTGTTCTTACTGCTGATGGATTATTAGAAACCGCAATTAACACCGCTACAACAACAACTTCTCTTTTAAAAGGAAGTGGTAGTTTGGTATCAACTATAAATACAGCAACAACAACCTCATCTGATTTGACAAATAAACCTGTCGATCCTATTTTTGGTCAAATAGATGGTGTTGCTTCGATAAACGCCGTTTTAACCGCTAATGGATCCTTGATTGGTGTATCTAATCCTGCCTTAACCATATCAGGGGAAATACAAGCCAGAGGGGATTTAGCAGTACAAGTTGATGGCGTTGCCATAACAAACGGATTGCTTATTTCAATTGTAGCTATAGACAGTAGCATTTCTACTGCTACAACAACATCAAGTATCTTAACCGGTACAGCCAATTTAGTTTCAGCAATTAACGGTGCTGCAACTAATGAAGGTATTTTAACCAATAGCGCTTTAGCCGGTACAATAAATAGTGCTACAACAACTTCAAGTGTGCTTACTGCAAATGGTGTATTAGCTTCTGTTGTAACAATTTCGATTACAACTGATAGCTCATTAATCGGTAAAGTGTTTGCAGAAGGTGCTTCCAATGGTGCAACTACCATTGATGCTACAGGTGTTTTAAAAAATATTATTTCTGGATCTGTAGATACAACAATTACAACTTCAGGTACGCTAACCGGTACAGGTGAGTTAAGTGATATAGAAACAAGTACTGCTACAACCGATGGTATTTTAACAGCTACAGGAGCTTTGTTAGGTGCTATTACTATTTCGATTACCAATAGTGGCACCATGATACGAAAAGCGCGTGCTACTGTTCAAGTAAATGGTAGTACAAGTCTTGTTGCTGGTATTCAAGCAATCGGAGGTGGAGGTGGAGCTCCTTCATATTTCAGCAAGGGTACATTAGCAGCAACAGGTGGAACATTGTCAATTGATGTGTCTTATCCGACAACAGTCAATGAAAACGATATCATTTTTGCAGTCTTAATGGATGCAGATAATGACGGTTTTTCAGCACCCGACGGAACATGGAACATCATTCTTGTTGATGATACCAACGCACAAGCAGGTATCACAATCATGTGGAAACGTGCAGCAGGAACCGAAAGTGGAACCCAAACATTCACAGGTACAGCAAGTCAAGGTAAAACGACTGCAGGTATCATGTACTCTTACTCCGGATGTATTACAACAGGCACGCCATTTGAAGGTTTGGTTCAGCACATCATGGAACAGACGACTACACACGTGATGAGCAATACCAACAACACTACAGGTGACAATAGATTGGCAGTCACTTTAGTTGGTGCTGAAGCAGATACATTACAAAATTGGGCGGGTTCGGGTTGGACAACAGACGACTTGCAAACTGATGCAACAGGTGACGGATCTTCATTTGGCGCAATTAGCAAAGTACTTTCCACAAGTGGAACGAATAGTGGACTACTTCAATGGAGTTTTAGTTCTAACACATGGAGTGGTGGTGTTGCACTTTATCTTTTACCACAAGAAGGAGGTATTCTTTTTGTAGGTGTTATTAGTGGTCAAGCTACAACAAGTGGTGTACTTACAGGAATACAAACGGTAAATATATCCAGTACTTCTAATGGAGTTGCTACAGTAGCCGGAGTGCTAACATCAACTCTAAATGCATCAAGCAGTATCGATGGCACTACTACTACAAATAGTATTTTAACTGCGACAGGTGCTTTATTAGGTACCTCAAATGGTGCAACAACTACTGTAAGTGATTTAACTGGCGATACTGGAACAACTGCAATTATAGGTCAAATTGATAGTGTCACTACAACAGCAAGTATACTTACTGCTAAAGGTTTATTGGAAAGTACTATCAATACTGCTACAACTACTGATAGTATTTTAACTGCTGACGGAAGTTTGATAGCTACCATAAATGGCACAACTACATTAGCAGGTGTACTTATTGCAACCGGAACACTTACCGGAACATCAACTAACGTAGCTACGACTTCAGGATTGCTTAACAGTAATCTGCAAGGTTCTGTAATTGTAGATACTACAACAACAACCCAAGCAGTATTAACAGCTTCCGGAGCTTTATTAGGAACTTCAACTACTGCAACAACAATTACTGCAAGTCTTACGTCTACTTTAAGTGCAGAAAGTTCTATAAATGGACAGACAACAACTTCAAGTGTGTTATCAGCAACCGGTTCTCTTAGTCATACTTCAACCTCGACTACGACTACCCAGGGAATACTCTCGGCTGAGGGAACTCTTGCTGGTACAATTACTACAGCTACAACAACAAGTAGTGAATTAATAGCAAAAGGAGCGTTATTAGGTTCAGCAGACGGTTCATGTTTGAATATAAGTTTGGTTAGTGGTTTCGCTGAACTTAACGCTTCTATTACTTCGCAAACAACAACAAGTGGAGAGTTGCAAGGCGGAACTTCTTCCAATGGTGTTGCTAATGGTATTGCTACAACTTCTGGAATTTTAACAGCATTAGGAAGTTTAGAAAGTACGTCAAATGGCATTGCAACACTTTCAGGATTGTTAAATAGCAATCTTCAAGGATCTGTTGTTATAGATACAACTACT
>Ga0070745_1000642_pt1 | contig 20762 bp, 30 predicted proteins | sample VirMetDEL_Mar_4_FD_77438 | JGI IMG/M metagenome (GOLD analysis project Ga0070745, IMG submission 77438) | Aqueous microbial communities from the Delaware River and Bay under freshwater to marine salinity gradient to study organic matter... | ecosystem: Environmental > Aquatic > Marine > Coastal ...
AAGATCGGTCTAACTGCGGCATAAGCTGATAGAGTTTATAGAGGAAAAACACTGGAACTGAAACAAGAAGAAATAAACGCTAGTACAGAAGCAGCAATTTTAGTTGCTCAGAGTAAAGGAGATACGGCAACAGCAAATCGATATGCTGAGGCTGTAAAGCTAGCTACGTCTGCAGAGGGGCAAAAACTGAGTAGGAAAATGCTAGAAGACCTAGCAAAAAAACACCTCAATAAAGACTCTGGCCTAACCGGACTATTAGGAAACTTTGGGAGGGGTGAAGCTGGGGATTTATACAATAATGAAACATTACAAAATATTTTTGCAACTACATACTATCAGGATACAATGGTTCGGGGGATTTCTCCAGATAAAGCTGTTAGTAACGCATATAAACAAGCCTATAACACATATACAAAAACATTTAAAAAATAGGAAACTGCTTTGGCTGACACTCTAGAAAATATTCTAGGCATAGGTAGTAATACTCCTGCCCAACAGAATACTTTTTTTGAAGGAATAGAACGTACTCCTTTGAAAGAAGATGGTACTACTTTTTCTGAAGATAGCGGCTACCTTTTTAAAGACTTACCTTTACCAACAGAAATGGTTTCAGAACCATCTGATCCAGATGACTATCTAAATAGAGTAGGTGTTTCTTTTAATAATGCTCAAAAAAATATTGCTGAAAGTGTAATGTTACTAGGTGATAAATTAGATATACCTGTTTTAAAAGAATGGGGTGCATCAAATATAGAGCAACAGATAAAAGACTTACAAGAGTATGGTCAGCCAACAAGAACTTCTTCCTTAACTCAAGGTATGGATGAAATATCTCAAATTTACAAAGAGAAAGGATTAAGTGCTGCACTCGAAAGAGGATCACTACTAGCAAAAGATATGTCAGCAGATGCTCTAGGTTCTACTGGATTACCAATAGCAGCAGGTTTAGCTGCTATACCTGTTGGTGCTGTAGCAGGTTCAACAGTAGGGGCTGCTGCTGGTCTTATATTACCTTTCACTACTGGTGCTGCTTTAGTATTAGCCCCTATTTATAATGAAGCAATAAACAGTGGTGCTTCTGAAGAGGATGCTTTAAATGTAGCGATTGGTGGTAGTGTTGTATCAGGTCTTCTAGATAGACTAGGTGCTGGCGTAGTTATCAGCCAGCTTGTAAAACAGTTTGGAAAGAAAGCTGTTACTGATGAGATAGCCCTGACAACCGGAAAATCTGCTGCTAAAAAAGGAGTAGATGCTGCTCTAAGATTTGCAAAGAATGTTACAGTTGGCGGTACAAAAGCAGGCTTTGCAGAAGCTATAACTGAGGCTGCTCAAGAAGTTACACAAGAAGCTGCTGTAAACATGGCTACAGGAACTGATATGTTTCCTTATCAGGACCCTCAATATAGGGCAGGGTTAATTGATAGTGCCGCGTTAGGTTTTATGGGCGGTAAAACAATAGGATCAGTTACAACTCCTATTGCTAAAAGTATGGCGAGAGACAGAGCAATTAGAGCGGCTGAACTTGAAGAAGATTTAGTAAATCTGTCTAAGGGTGTGGATGATCTAGGAACAGATATAGCTTATACTGAAAAGTTTTCAGGAACATTTACCGATCCTACTCCTATGAGTACTAGCAGAACTATTCGTGGTATTTTTCAAAATCCATTAGCTCCTCTTAGAGACTTAGCTACAAGAGGGGATGGAGGAGGTGCGCGTGTTGTCAACTCTTTAGCAGGATTTTCTGAAAACCTATCTTCTGAAACCGGTAAAGATTTACAGCAATTTCAAGATGCAATCACTCCACTAAAGCGGAGTATTAAATTACCTCTTGTTCAGAAGGATATTTCTCCTGCTGTAAGCAAACGCATTATTGATGTAATGAGAACTGGTAAATCTGATCAAGATAATAATGTTAATAATGTAGCTTCTTCTCTTCGTAATTTATTAGGCACTGTGGAGATTGATAATGAAACTGGCTTACCTAAAAAATCTGTTCGTTTAAAAGAAAAAGATATTACTAATTCTATTAAAAAAAATAGTCCTATTGAGTCTGTTCTTAAAGCATATAAAGATGGTGATATATCTAAAGATACTTTATTACAGATTGAAAATACTTTAGAGCCAGCACGTTTAGAATATATTCAGCGTTTACAACAGTCTCCTTCAGAAAGAAATTCAATTTTAAATGATATAGTTTCAAAAGAAAAAGTAAAAGAATTAAAAGGCTTAGTTATTTCTAAACCACAAGCTACAGGTTTATTTGCTAAAGCGGTAGAAGCTGGTGTACCTTTGTCATTCTTAAATAACTACGTACCTGCTGTACATAAGCAGGGTTACTTTGCTAATAAAAAGAGAGCAAAGATACTAAAAGAAAAGTTTGGTTTAAACCCACAACAGACAGCGGATATTAATGACAACATTGCAGGTAATGAGGGTATCTTTATAGAAGACGATATTACTCTTGATTTAGAAGGTGTAAAAAATAAAAAGAGTAGTGCTGCTACCATAGCTGCGGAACAAAAAAGAAAGCTATCTCCTGAAATGATTGATGAGTTGAGCAATGCTGGGCTTATGGAAGAGAATGTTGAAGGTCTTATGTACAGATATGTTACTGATCTAAACAAAAGAATTGAAAGTCAAAAGCTAGCCAATATTCTTAATGAAGAAATCCCTAAATTAAAAAATAATATTTATCCTGAAGAGAAGAGACATATAGAAAATATTTATAAAGCTACTCAGGGGGCATATAAAAGTTTAAATAATCCTTCTTTTAAAAGAATACAACGCTGGATACTAACTCATCAGTATATAGCAACGCTACCTCTTGTTGGTATCACTGCTTTAACTGAACCAATTATTATTCTGTCACGCATCAATCCAAAGTATGCTGCTTTAGGAACAAGTAAAGCTATTGTCAATTCTTTAAATTCAGGTCTTAGAAAAATATTTCCTAAACTTCCAAAGACGGAAGCTGAACGTGCTTTTAAAGATATTCTCCAAGGATTCGATGGTGTTTTAGCTGATAGGTTTGGTGATCTAGCTAACGTAAGTTCATCAAAGAAAGTCACAAACGCTTTCTTTAAGGCTACAATGCTGACAACCATAACTCAGATCAGTCGTGATATGGCTTTTCAAGCTGCCCGTCTTCAGATGGAAAACGATTTAAAAACAATAGCTAAGTATGATGCTATATCTGCTACAAAGAAAGCTCCCCAAAAGAAGACACAAGAATACTTGTTGGCAAAGAAAAGATTGAAACAACAAGGTATTGTTAATCCTATGGATGATACTGTTCAAAATTGGGCAGCAGAACCTAATGCTTTAGAACAATCTGATCCTTCTATCATTCGTAAGGCTCTGGCTAAAACTGTCGATGAATTTATTATGTCACCTAATGCTGTAAATAGACCACTATGGATGAGCAATCCTCACCTAGCTACAGTAGCACAGTTAAAAGGTTTTCTAGCTACATTTGGCAATATTGTTGGTGGTAGGATATGGCGTGATATAGCAGTTCCTTTAGGAAAGGGGCGTATACCTGCTACTGATATAATGAAGTATTCAATTACATTCTCTTTAATTGTTGCTGCTTCTTTATTTACCCAATCACTAAGAGATAGGATTAGATATGGAGATGAGAAGAGTCCTTTTGAAGAACTAGATGGTCTTCAACAGATAATAGAAGCATTACTTCGTACTAATATTTTTGGTTTAGGAAGCGTAGCATATGATGCTATGAACGCTCAAAAATATGGATCAAATTTTTGGTCAGCTATATTAGGCCCAACCGCTTCTACTGTTAGTGGGCTAGCAGAAGCTGGTTCAAATTATGTTTTTAGCGATAATCCAAGACAGTTAGCAAGAGAAATAACTAATCTTATTCCTATTTTAAAAAATATTCCAGTGGTAAGAGATGTGAAACAAGAGTTTGTAGACGCACTGGAAGATAAGCTAGAAGATTTAAAGGATATGTTTTAAATGCCTGAATCAGCTATGTTATGGAACTTAATACTTACTGTTGGAGGTGGTCTTATAGTTTGGTGGATCAAGTCAATTACTTCACAAGTAGGAGAGACTAGAAAGCTAGTGTCAATTACCCGTGAGGAGCTAGCCAAGTATTATGCACTCAAAGTAGATGTTGCGAGAGACATAGATAAAATCATGGTACGCTTTGACAGATTAGAAAATAAACTAGATAGTCTTATAGAAAGGATGCATAAATAATGGCTATTCCATCTTCAATCACACGGTTTGGAAAACATGAGCCTTGGAATTTACAAGTTTCAAGAGAACAGATAGAAAACCATAAACGCTTATTTAAGTTTGGTTTTAATCCTGATATCAATGGCACTGAAGAGACAGTCTGGGATGCTGGCGGCATTTACGCTTATCCCGGTGCAGCGGTAGCTATGACTGCTACAACAGATGCAGGTACACCTGCAAACGATAATGGTGTAAAGATTCTTATACAAGGTCTAGATGCTAATTATAATGAAGTAAGTCAAGAGATAACTCTTGCTGGTTCAGGTACAGCAACAACTACACAGACTTTTATTAGAGTGTACAGAGCATATGTTTCTGGGTCACAAGCACCAACAGGAAATATTAACATTACTAATGGTGGAACAACATATGCAAGAGTGTCTTTAGGAGACAACCAAACATTAATGTCTATGTGGACTGTCCCGGCAGGTTACACAGCTTATTTAACACACTTAAATATTGCAACTGGAACAACAAACGCTAACCAGTATATTGTAGTTAAACTAGTTGCAAGAGAACCCGGCGGAGTATTCAGAACACAATTAAAACAAAGCATTGGTTCTGGTGGTGTAGCTGACTTTGTTATTGAGTATCCGCTTCCTTTTCTAGAAAAGACAGATATTGAAGTACGTGCTTTAAGTTCCGGTTCCAATAACGTGGTATCTTCTGATTTTAGTATTATCTATATTAAGAATACTTCAGCATAAATACTGTGGAACTTACTTCTGAACTACTGTTTCAAGCAGGAGCAGTTATAGCTTCTTTATCAGGAGCTTGGGCATTAGTTCGTTCACAGGTCAACACACTAAAAATTAATCAAGAAGATATTAAACAAAGTATTGAAGACTTGGTAAGTAAAATAGAAGACTTGGAAAACGATGTTGCTGTTGTACGTAATCAGATTGACGTGTTTAAAAATATATTAAGCCCCGCCAATCTAGCTGAACAGCATCGACGGCGGGGCTATATAGATCGTACATTAAAACAACTGGAAGATAACATTCTTGTCTTACAGCATATGCACAATGGAAAACATCCTCCTATTAATCTATAGAAAACATATCATAGAATAGGCTACAGGAGGATGTGTCCTGTGGCTTTTCTTTTTTCTCGCCACTCTCTTTGTGGTATGGGTTTTTCTGCTTGTTTCTGTTCGATCTGTCTGTGTATTTGTTCTGATAATTTGTTCGCAGTGTCTGAGGATTGTTCTTCTTGGTAATCTTCTTCGTCTGTTTCTGTTGCACTTAGTTCCTCTTCTTCCTGCTCTTTCTGTTCATCATCCTCACCATCATCCTCATCCTCACCATCACCATCATCATCATCAAACCACTTACACTTTAAGAATATCTTTGATGTTCTTTCTTCACCCAGAACTTCAAGGTAGTGTACAATCTCTGCTTCAAGTTCTGGGATTGTCTTTATACTTTCCTCATCCTTCACGCTACGTACTCGTGACAGAACCTCTAATGCTTTGATTGCACTATTGGTGTGTCCATTATTCTTAGCGTATGTGTACTGGTTTTCAATCTCAGCTACAACATCAATGTTTGTTTCAAGTTCCTTTTCAATCTCTTCAATACGCTCTTTAATTTCAGGCAGTTGCAAAAGACGATAACCCGTAGCGTGTGCTGATTGAGCAGAGTAACCTGCCTTCTTAGCTGATTCAGTAGCATTACGATAGACAGCGTAAGCCTGACAAAACTTTTCTTGTTTTATATTTAATTCTTTGTTAGCTTGCTGCATGCTGAGTTATCACTACTAATAAAATAATAAGATACAAGAAAAGTAAACCATAAGTAATATTGTTATTCACAAACTTCACTCCAAGTTTCGTTATAAATTAAAATTTGTCTTGCAGTATCATCTGTAAGTTTGTCACTTTCTGAAATATAGATAGGCTTTAACCAACCACAATTAGCTGCTACGCTTCCAACGCTTGAGCAGCTTGTTAGAAATAGCAGAAGAAGACAGCTTGTTAGTTTCGTTTTCAATTTTATTTCTTTCTTTAACATTCTCTATTGCTGTCTCTAGTTCCTGCTTCTGTGCATTATCCCTTCCTGCCTTAAATGCAAGCAGCATAGGAAATACTTTTGTAATAATATTAAGTACGCTAGAAACTAGAGACAGCATTTGTAGAGACTACTTTCCTGTGTCTTTTGCCTTGCCAAAATTCAAGGCAGCAATCTCTACTACCTTGTATAGCTTACCAAGAACAGTACTAGGATCGGGGGTACGAGTACCAGCTACTACAAGGCTGGCAATAGTAATGATACCAGTTACTGTAGAGATAATAATATCAGAGTTATTCATAAAAAGTTCAAGCATATCTTTATCCTTTCTATTTAATGTTGTCCATGTAGTACGCTTTCTGTGATCGAAGTGAATTTTTAAACACTTCTGAAACTAAAGTACCTTCTCCGTAAACATTAATATTCATTTCAATATCTTTATTGTTAAATAACTTTTCACAATCCTGTGCCATAGCTAGAAGTTCACCAGTAGTCCAAAATTCATACCCGTTAGTTTCAACACGCATGTATTTCTTTTTACCATCTTCCATTGTTCGCGACAATTCTTCAGCAGATAGTTCTCCTTCCATGCAGCAATCAAAGCCAAACAGATGAAAGTTTCTAAAACCAAAGATGTGCATCATACCTATAGCACGCATAGCAGCACATGTACCACCAGTCACAAACGTAGCATCCTCACCTATGTTAGCCTTTAGAGCATCCCCATCCTCTTTGGTCTTGATACTATCTTTGATAGCTTGAGAGAAGGCATGCCAGCCATAGATGTTATCAGTCTTTTCCTTTAGTAGTTTAGTAACTGAAGGATCAGTCATAGAAGCAACAAAGAATTTAGTTGAAGGATCAACCTTATCGAATAGGGTAGATCGAACTATGCCATGTGTGCTAGTACCTTCAACTGGACGAGGGTCTAGTATAACACAGGCCCAAGGCTTTATACCAGCCCTGAGAAGAGTAGGATAACTGTGCTTTACACAAATAATTTTACCTTTTGTTTTTCTTGCTGTGTACTTTAACTTACCGATATCAAGTGAAGGACCACCGGAAACAATGATAGCGTGTTCATCATTGATATTACAAGACCTTACCATGTCCCATTTATCTAGGATTTTAAGATTCTCGTTTATGTTACTGACAATAGTTTCCTTTGGTACACTGTCCTTTGGCTTGACAATGATAGGAACTTTTCTTGGTAGCGTTTTGTCTAGAGTATCCACGGCACTTGTTTGTGCTGGAATAATAGTAACTTCTTCTTCTTCCTCTACATTATTTTTTAGATTACCTTTGTAGTGAATCATATACTGTGACAATGGAGACTGAGCAAACGCTGCTAGACCTTCTGCACCTTGTGATAGATTCTGAACACGTAGGCCGTGTGCGACATATATCTTTAGCAGTCGTTCAAAGATAAAACCATCATGCCATTCACGATAGGCTGTTACTTCTCCAATATCATAGCAACCTCGCAGGTCTGCTAGAAGATAGTGAGGTGGTTGGTAATCAAGATTAAACGCAATGAAAGATGTTTCACTGTAGTCAATATCCTTTCGACCTAAGTGAACAAGTTCAGCACCCTTCTTAAATAAACGTAGCACCCGTTCTTTAGATAAAGGTTTTGTTGTCACAGTATCTGCGTCCAGCCAGATTAACCAACCGCCACGCGCTTCCTGTTCACCAATCTCTAACGATAGATCAGTTAGAGCATAGACCTTATTACACCACTTGATAGCATCCATGCGCCAGTTGTACGGAATCTTTCCTCCTTCCGTACCGTCATGCAACTTCATAAACTGCTTATAGTTTTTCATGTCTTGAATATTATCAAGATTACGATACTCAATCTTATCTGATTTAGGAAGCTGCTCTACTAAGTCATCAGTAAAATCATGATAATAAGCTATTAGTTTAAGATCGTCCTTCCAGTTTTCAATTACAGAAAAAAGCATCTTCCTAGCATATCTTTTAAAACCATCAGCACTAAATGAAGTTACAAATCTAACCATTGTTTTCTACCATCTCCTTGTATAATTCGTACCACTCTTCTGCGTAGTGGTTATCTATCTCTCGTTTTCCATTCCAGTTTCTGAACAAAGGCCCACCAGTTGTAAAGTGGACGTTGCGGGGGATTACTTTATCAGAAGTATAACTGTCAAGCCAGTTCCATTGTTCACTGATTGATCCAATATACTCTGAATCACACCAACTAAAAGCATGTAGCCATGATCCTGATTTAGTATTTACATCATGTACTGTCAACTCCTTTATAGCAGGATGACTACAGTTCCACAGAGTAAAACTAGACCAGTTCTTTCTAGGATAAATTTGCTGTACCTGATTGTCCATCTTGGTATTATCGTTCGGATAGTAGCTACTCTTGACACAAGAGATAGCTTTGTTGGATGAACCGTAACGCTCAAACACTTCTATAATATCTGAACGAACAAACATATCACAGTCCATATATAGAGCTAGACCTGAGTGTTGATTAAGGAAAGGTACTAAAAATCTTGTGAAGCTAAATTCGGTAGAGAACGGACGCTTATCAAACATATCAACCTTCTGTCCGTTCTCTACATCGTGCGTTCTAAAGTATAAACCGGATCGACGCAAGCTCTCTTGAACAAGAGGAACAATATTTATAGGTTTGCTTGCATGTTTTTGGATACTATAGACTAGAACATCCAAGTAATCTTTTTCTCTTGGATCGTAACCAATATAGATCGTAGGAATTTTAATACTTATCTGAGTATTTTTTTCGTTCATTGCTTAGTAACTCCATAAAACTATTAAAATCTTTACTGACTGAAAAGAAATCTAAAGTTTTTTCTAATGACTTTGTTAGGTCTTCTTCCAACATACCATCTTCTGCGTCTGACATTAGTACATCTTTAATAATAATTCCTACCAAAGTATCGGCAGTTTCAGGATCAATTTTAATTGTGTACATTTATAACATACTCCTAAAGAAGTTTAATAATATTTTGTTATGAGAAAGGACAGCCCCTACACCACATTACAAGAGATGCTCTCTCTCCTTCTAAAACTTTTGTCACTCTATGAAATACAAAGCTAGGAAATACAACAATACTACCTGCCTTTCTCATTTCTTTTAAAGTAGAAAATCTATCACCAGATTGAGGGTGTACCCACTTCTGTACTTGAAAGTCACCACCTTTAAAGTTATCTTTTAAAGTCAAGCTGAGTGATAGTTTCCTATGTAAGTCTTCACTACTGTTTTCAACACCAGCATCGACATGCCAGTCATATTTCTGACCTTTAGTGTAGAAGGATATCTGTGGGATTTCCATTTGGCTTACATCAAAGTTCCACTCAGCTTCAATATTAGCCTTCTCAATAAACATTTGTAACATGGCCATAAGTTCAGGATCACTTAGCCAAGCAATCCGGCTGTTGCGTATCTTATCCATACGAACTGAATCACCTTTCTTATGAACCTCTGCTTCAACAGCGTCAAGTTCTTTTGCAACATTATAAATACCATTACAAAATTCTTTAGGTAGTGCTTCAGGCATGGAGTAATACATTAACATACAGATTCAATTTCCATATTAATATTGTAGTTTATGTAAGAGTCTTTCACACGCTGTGCCTGATCAAGACTCTCAAACAAGATTGGACTATCTCGTAGACTACTCTCAGGTAGATAGTAGTCTTCTCCTTCAAAAACAATCTTTACTCTATACACCACATGAACCTCCGTGTCCAGTTATATCACAAATATCATGTGTCTCTAGACCCTCTTCAAACTCCTCACCTAACTTATCAACAGCTTCCTTATAAGGTACATTTGTTAATGGTTGTCCACCACGACATGAATCAGGGTAAACAGTAAAGCCACGTAGACGATGGGCGTAAGATGCAAGAGTATTAGTAAAGTCTTCCACAGTATCTTCATTGTTCAGTTTGCTTCCCCATGAAGGGAGATTAATAGTAGAAGAGATTGACATGTCTACATAGTCCTGAACGTCAGCTTGGAACTTCATACGACGCTTGTAATCTTCAGCAAGGTCTAGAGCAGACTCAATGCTATCAGGACTAGCACCGTACAGATCAATCAGTTCCTGTGCAGCACTGTCAACAACGTACTGATAGTGCCAACGTGAACCACCCTTCAGGTAACGACGCTTGTATGCAACGGCAAAGATAGGTTCAACACCTGTGCTAGTACCAGCAAGAATACCAATTGATCCTGTTGGAGCAATGGCACGGTTAGCTACGGGTTGGGTGACACACAGGTAATCAGAGAAGTTCTTGCTTGTCCTGTCACTCTCTCCCTTGTAGATAGACAACCACTTATGTAATTCTTCAGTAACTACATACTTATGTCCGCGCTTGATTAGCCATTCGTGCATGCCCATAAGCCCTAAACCTAGACGGCGATTCTTCTCACGAACTTTATAAACCTTATCATAGGGCAGCTTTGCACGAAGCGTTCCACATATCAGGAACTTAGTAGCTAGTTGCACAATGTCCTGAAATTCTTTTATAGAATCAATACGACCTAGATTGATTGATCCTAGATTACAAACATCTGAATCATCCTCAGACGTTACTTCAGTACACGCATTACGTAGGGTTTCATTTTCTTTCTCAAAGAAGTTAAAACTAAACCCCGGTTCAGCAGTCGATAAAGCCTGACGTACATTCGTTTTAAATACTTCACCTACATCTCCTGTCTTCCAATAGTTTGTTAGCCATTCAGTATCATAATTGACGCTGATGTTCGTCATGTCAAGTGGAGCATTGTAATTAAAATCTTGTTCCTTGACCTGACCAATTGTAAAGCCTGTCTTGCCTACTGGCATTGTGTACCAGTTCTTAGACGCAAGAAACTTAGTAACATCAGGATGCTTCCAGTTAAGGCTGGCATAAATAGCAGACCTACGTGAGCCACCCTGCATAACCCTACGGCCAATTTCATTGATCATCTGCATCTTTGGAATAGGTCCGCTGGACAAGCCACCTGTACCAGCTAGAATACGACCTTCTTCACGATAACGTGAGTAGTCAATGCCAATACCACCACCTGTCATTAGACAGGATTCACTCTTCCATGACAGGTTTGACCAGTCTTCTCGTGTATCTTCTTCTGCACGTAGCAGGTAGCAGTTATTAAAGAATTTATTTTGACGACCAGCATAGTATAGATAACGACCGCCGGGAATAAATTTAAGATCAGTAATGTAGCGAGTCAGCTGATCCTTATCTTCATTTGACATATGTTGCTGGCATACATCTTCTACTAACACTGAAGCTAGAGCAGCCCATGTCTCACACCCATGATGTGCATACTTGTGTTTAAAAATATCTTCAGAAAATTTGGAACGAAACATCGGGTTTTCGTTTGAACGAAAGCTAGGCATGAACTACTCCTTTATTACTGGCTGCTTATTGATCGACGCTTCTTTATCGTGAAGCGAAAGTTGCAGGATAGCATAATGAATAATCTTTAGCAAGTCCTGTCTGTTTTTACCACCCTTCTTACCATATCTTTTCCAGTATTTCAAGATGTTACCCATAATAAAACCTTCACCATAACCAGCGTCCTGAACAATCTCTAACGCCTGTAATTTATCAGAGGCATAGTGTTGGTTGTAAGTACTAAGAATATAATACTCAATTTCACTTAGAATGCGTTGTTCATTATACTTACATTTAGAAAACTTATCATTGTTTAAATTGGTTGAACCTAACCAGAAACTTGTTTCTGTTGTCAATTAATACAACTCCTTAGTCGAAGGAAAGCACTGCGTTGATACGCTTTCGTACAAACTTAATCTCTTTTGATTTTAAAACTTTAAAAGCAAAGCTACGTACATGAGAAGGATCAACACCAGCTATGTCACAAACTGTATTAAAGTCTTCAGCAGTAACACCAACTGAGGAAAAAAACCATGCTTTAGCTTTGTCTCTTTCTATTTTTGTTTCTACAGATTCTTTGTTGTTTTCTTTTTTAGTAGCATCAAGCAATGCTTGTAGTATGACACTAAGAAAGAGAACCTGTTCAGGATCGGACTGCTTTCTTTCTACGAGATGTTCTATGTCCTGTAGTAAGTCCATCTCTATGTCCGTCTTTCCGCTTGATTTTTCCATCTATCCAACCATCAGGCAAACCATCTGAAAGTTTACAAAACAGAAAACCATTCTTGTCACACCAGTCTGCATAGGTAGACTTACCTCCTTTATTTAATTTATTATTTGGATTGTCAAACACAAACCTGATATCCAGTTCAGGATTTGACTGGCGAAGGAATAAGTGTTTCTTTCTATCCTCGAGTTTAAACCTTCCCTTAACTTCAAGTATAATACCTGAAGGAAGAATAAAGTCTGGAAGATACTTTTTACTTTCAATCCACATATACGGTACGTAATGCGGCTCATAAGAGTACGAAACTTTTAAAGTTTCTAACTGATCAGCTAGTTTCCTTTCCGATCCTGATCTATACTTGTTCATTGCTAGAATGTAAAGTCTTCAGATACGTTAGGTGTGTTATTTATTTTGACAAGGTATTTCGGACCATACGAATACTGGAATTTCCTAAGTCCAGCACCGTTGTTAGCATCAGACCAACACTGTTTTTTATAAGGACAATAAATACAGCCAGTATCCAAACGCATATTCCCAGACTTACCATCAGGAACAGGATCGTAACAGCGATCAGGGGGACTACCATCCTTGAGAGTGTTCCGTATTGTTGATATTCTTTCGGAGGCATTCTTAAACTCCATGTCAGGTACAGGACAATATAACAACTCACCACTCACCTTGTCAATGACAAGAAAGCCACCCTTGTAAGTATCATTTGCTTCACAGTAAGCAGAGATTTGGTAGATGTATCCAAAAGGATCATCAGTAAAGATGCTACTTTCTTTAAACTTCTTGAATGAGAAAGGTGAAGCAGACTTAAAGTCAACGATGTTACCGTCAATTTTAGCATCTTGATGACCAGTAACACCGTTGACCTTAACCTCTTTCTGCATATCAGTAATGTTGTGCTTGGCTACCTTTGTCAGAAAGATTAGAAGTTCTTCAAGAATATTTCCATACAGGAACTTTATGTGATCACTTCCCCGTAGTTCTTCTTCTTCTTCTTTACCATCTGCTTGTTGATTAGCGTACCAAATTTTTCTGAGTGGTTGGCCAATCATAGACAGTCTAAGGTTTTCTTTTTTGTCAGGCTTAGACCTAACTTCATTGATAGACTTGACAACAGAATGAACAACACCTGCTGCCAGTTCTTTTAAAGCAGCATCAGTTATGTCTACTACCTTTTCCTTGTCAGTGAAAAGACTGTAAATGTCTTCCACTAACGTATTAATATTCTTGTCGTTCATTGCTGTTGTCCTATCTTTATTAAGAACTATGCAGCTTGCATAAGTTCATCGATTTCCTGCGGCTCAAACACCAGACGATAACGTGTGTACGTAGTACCTTCAGGAGTTTTAGCTTTTACAGTTTCAATAATATAGCCATTCTTTCGTAGGTCAGAGATTGTTGCAGTAAGATTCTCTGACCAACCATTTTCGATTGCGGTCTTACGTGTTACACGCATACGTTTACGTAGTGCGCGTAGAACTTTTACTTCACAGTTATGCATATTATACCTTTCTAAATTTTATTTTTTAAAGAAGGTGCTTACAGTCCCTTCCCTCAACCTGTAAGCTATCGCTGTCCTTATGTAAGGCAATGTTATCCTTACTACGACAACCCCATCAATTGCTATATCAGGTTAAAAGGGAATGTCATCACCCGCAGAGTGCGGCTTATTATTGTTAGAAGAGTTACTAACAACATAACCATCGTCAACATAATCAAAGTCCTCTCCATAGGGGATTAGGTTGACAACCTGTACAGCAATCAGATCAGCGGATACGCCATGCTTCTTGTTGTATTCGTATTCATAAACTTTAAACTTAACATTAACATCACTGCCATTACCGATCAGTGAGTTATCCCAAGGGTTGCGCTTTGAATCCACAACAGTAGGTGCTTCACGCTCAGTACCATCACGCTTCATAACCTTGCGCTTGATCTTAATAAAGTCACCTCTCTCATCACCCTTGTTCTGTATGTTCAGGCCAATGCTTTCTAACTCAACCTTGGTCTTCTCATCTAATGTTACATCAATGCACCATGCTGGTTCATATGTTGTGTTAGGAGCGCATACGCTTGCCCAATATGCTTTACCAGATACGAACTTTATTGAGTTTTCCATTTTCAATTTTCCTTTTCAAGTTTCAGTTTTGTATTTATGCCAGACTTGATTACCAAAGTCAAGCACTTTTTCATCATAAAAGTTTTACTGCATCCTTGTAGTCAAGAAGAACTTCTTGTCCTACGTTGTAACAAGGTCTAACTAATTTACGATTACACCTGTTAAAATTTTCCTCTTGTACTAACAAGTTAGAAGGATAAAATCCTTTGAGACAAAACAAATCTTCGTCTAGTTTAACCATCAATGCAAATATGTCAACAACATTTTTACTTTCTGCACTTGTTGCAAGTAACATTCCAGTCTTGTGGTGTGTGGTCTTAACATCTATTGTCAGACCGTCAAGAACTAAATCACCTAAATCAGTTTTAGATGACATTGATCTTGGATATATTTCCATTAACTGTGTTGGATAAAGTCCTGACAGTTTAAAGAAACTTAACTCACCTCCCGCTCCTATTATATCGAAGGCATAAGGATCATTCTTATCTCTTTTCGCGGCAGTGTCTTTTACTTTAGACTGTCTGTTATTATCATACCTAGCTTTTCCAATAATTGTGTATAACTCTACCTCACTAGGTTCAAGTTTAATTAATGAGTCTCTGACCAGTTGTTTCCTATTTTGTACTCGCTGTCTAGTGGGCATTTTATCAACAACTTCCTTTCAGTTTCTTTCATTGCTTTCTTCGTTATAGAACCAAACGATAAAGCATGTGGTTTAAAAACTTCAAACTGATACTCATCGTGTATTGATGCAACTAAATCAGCTTTTAATTTTAACTTGTTGTAAAGGAGAGTAATGTCTACCAACCATTGCTTACATATAACTGCTCCTGCTCCCTGAATGAGAAGATTAACTGCTGCATGTTGATTGCGAACCTTCAATCTTCTTCCATCCAATCCACGTATATACCCTAATTGAGATGTCTTGTCAACCTTTTGTCTGAAGGTAGCGAGTGCTGGTACGTTAGAAAGAAACGTATCAATCAAACGCTGTCCATCAGTTGATGTACCTCCTACGATACTGCCTATCTTAGCTGCGCCAGCGCCGTAAATGAAGGCATAGATAAATGTCTTTGCTTGGTCACGAGTTTCTAGCCCTGCCGCTTTCTGATTAGCAGTATGAATGTCACCCTCGACAACTTCTTTCGTGAAGTTAGGATCGTCAAGATAGTGTGCCAATGCTCTTAGCTCAAGAGAACTAGCGTCACAACCAACAAGAACATTATCAGATTTTGAAACAGTCCAACACTCACGACACTCCTTACCATATGGAGAATATCCTGCTGGAACTTGTGCCATGTTTGGACTGTTATGTGCCATACGTCCAGAGATAGCACGAAGTGTAAGAACTTTTCCATGTACTTTTCCATCCTCTTGTACAGCATCTATCCAAGACTGAACTTGTGAAACTCTTTTTTGTAGAAGAAGATACTCTGCAATTATTTTTGCTTCAGGAATATCTACTTCCTTCAGAACGCTTTCATCCACGATTGGATGACCCTTCTCAGTCTTTTTATTAGGTTGCCAACCCTGCTCCATTAGGCGTTGGGCAATCTGTTGTCTGCTGGCAGGATTAAAGATAATAATCTTATCCTTTAATCTCTTACCTGTCTTGTCAGAGTATCTTTCTTCTATAACAGGAGGGTAACACTCTTGAAGATCAGATTCAATTTGTGTTGCCTTATCACGCAACCTGCATACTAAACTCATAGCCTTCTGTAAGTCAAGTGTAAATCCATTACGCTGCTGCTTAGATATCAAAGCTCTGATCCTGTACTCTAGATCAATGGAACGTCTGCTCATCTTTGCCTTCTGGCATTCCATCTTGAGGTGAATGTATAGCCTCCCAGTAAGATCAACATCACGTTTACAATACGTCAACATCTCTTCAGAAAAGTTGCTGAAATCGTGAAAGTCAATCTTGTTGTAATGGAAAGTGTTACCCCATGCCTCTAGAGAATGACCACCTTCTCTAACAGGGTCAAGAAGTTGTGACAGGATAAGAGTATCTTCCAACTGGTTTAGTTGGATGTTCGACCCTGTAAGTCTGTTGAGTACAGGAATATCAAACGATACAATGTTATGTCCAACAAACTTGCTAAACTGTTTACAATCAACAGGAAACTTTTTGTAACAATCTTCTTCAGTCCACACATGATATTTACCTGTCTGAGTTTCTTTGGCAACGATACAGTGAACCTTTGTAGCATCAAGACTATCTGTCTCAATGTCAATTAAAACCTCCGTCATTAAACTCGTTCCCTTCTGGATCTTCACCCAAGTTATCAACTTCGTGCAGTCTACCAGTTTCCTTATTGAAAAATAAGTGGCTTGCTACACCAGTGTCTCCTGCATAACGATTCTTTAAGACACGAATTGTTGTAGTGTTAGCAATGTTAGGATCATCTGACTGTTGATCACGTTCCATAGCTATGACTGCATCACTAAGCTGTGCAATGGACTGTGACCCACGTAGGTGAGCAAGGCTAACTTCCTTACCATCCTCATGTCCTTTGTCCGTTCCAGTCCTACGCAGATGAGAGACAAGTAATAGAGCTACGTTTGTTTCTTCAACGATGGAACGCAGCTTGGTCATAAGATTATCAATGTTTCTACGTTCATCATCACCTTCCAATCCTGAAACAAGGATTGATAGATGGTCAAGGAAAATCCACCGGCAGTCCAAAGCCTTAATCATATACCGTATGCGTGCAAGTATCTCGTCAGTCTGCATCGAACCAAAGTGATCGAAGGCAAAGAACCTTCTCGTTCCTACTGTTGCTTCCTGCCACTTCTTCAAGTCCTCACGGGGAAACTGTTCCCGTATCTCACGAATGTAAATGCGTGCATTAGCCTCGACAGACATGAGATGGAAGATGGTTGATCGTACATTTTCTTCTAGAGAAATAACACCAATGTTTTCTTCAGTGTTGTTTAGTACATGATGCATCAGTTCACGCATGACACTTGACTTGCCAGTACCTGTGCCAGCGGTAAATGTAACAAGCTCACCTGTTCGTATGCCATACAGCTTTTCGTTCAACCCTGCAAAAGGATAGAGGCATGTCTTATACTGCCCTTCCTCGTAAAGAGCATCACCCATATCAGCTAGATTTAGAATACCTGCTGGAGTGTAGACCTTAGCATTCCACCATGCCGTAGTAAATGCTTCTCGCTTACCATTAACTAGGTAATCACTAGCATCCTTGTAGTCAGGGAGGTTTACGATCTTGCATTTGTTTGGTTCAAACAGACTAGCAACCTGCTGCGCTGCCTTACGTCCATGCTCATCGTTATCAAAGCTAAGAACAATGTTATCGAATGCGTTGAGGTATTCAAAGTTTGCTTTGCAGTTACGATGCGCTGACTGTGCACCATCTTTGATGGATAGGACAGGCCATTTAGAACCTAGCATCTCATATGCTGCGAGAGCATCAAGCTCACCTTCACAGATAGTGACGTACTTTCCACGGGATGGAAAGATGTTCTGACCAAAGAGTGTACCACGACTAAGTGATCCTGCTGGTGCAGCAAAAAATTCTTTCTTTGCTACGTTCCTGATCTTGTCACCTATATGATTGCTGGCACTGTCATAGTACGGGTAGAGGTGACAAGAACCATGAACAGGATGGTCGTACTGTCTTACGTTATATGCTTTACATGTTGCAGCACTAATCTTTCTATCTTCGATGGCTGCTATTTTTCCTACATTACTGAGAGGCTGTACGTTTGTAGTGACTGGTGTTTGCGTTTGAGTTGTCATACCGTGTCTTTCTGTATTGTGATATGAGCATGAAAAACAATGTCCATGACCATCAGCGTATAGAATATACGCATCACTAGATGCACATTTAGGGCAAGGACCGCGACTTACTACTCTGTCTTTATCTTCAATCATCATGATGAATCAGACGATACTCGAATTTGTTGGAAGAGTCTACCACTAATTTATTTTTTAATAGGGTAGTCTTAATACCTAGATACTTCATTAAAGCCTGTAGCGACAGAAGAACATCTTCCATTTCTTCGCTTGTTCCTTCATCTACAATATTATCTGTCTGACTGTTTATTACTCTGTACATTTGAATCTCTTTCAATAGGGTTGAGAGTAATTAAGAGTTACTTACTTATGTTATTTTTCCTGTTCAAAAATATTATTTACAAACCTATAGTCGTTTTGTTTAATCTCTTCTGTTTCTTCTGCGGCTAAACGCTTCGCTTCTTTGTAAGGATATCCTTCCTTTAGATATATCTGAATTAATTCTTTGAAGATAATCTTTCTATCTTTCTCCCATAACTTTTTCACTTAACCCTGTCCTCTATATTTTTTATAATTTCTTTTCTTACTTTTATTTTTAGGAGAAGTATTAACTGACTTGCCAATACTGGTTCTCATATGTTGGTTTCCTGTTCGCACTTTAGATAAACCAATTTCTTTTTTACCTGCCATTTTGTCCTCTTAACTTTTCAAGTCGTTTGTCAAAGCATTCCATGACACAGGAAATAAAGGTTCAATAATCTTACTCCATTCTTCAGCAAGTATCTGTATCTCACGTTGTGCGTGCTTGTCAATACGTAATTGATATGCTCTTGCCCAAGCAGCTAAAGAGCCTGTAACGTAATAGCTTGTGTACAAACATTGTGGCAATACCATTCTTGCCTGTTCTGGACATACTCCTTCTTTCAGTAACTGCTTGTAGTGATACTCACAGGTATCAATTACCTTTTCCAAGAACATATCACCATAGGATGGAGTATCAATAGGTTCTTCACTGCTACCTTGCTTCACATTCTCTGCTGACTTACGCCATCTATCAGGACGAAAGTATTCCCTATCGTCAGTAACATATCGTCTACTAACTTCATTGTAAGTAAACCCTACTACATGTTTGAACCTTTGCCTAGCTACAAATATTGGAACTGTTTCTCTTATCGTTATGATTGGGTGTGTAAACGGGGTGAAGTGATTGTTGTTTGAAAGATAATTAATTAACTTTTTATCTTTGTCCGACAACTCCTGCCGTACTGAGTGGTCTGCTTCCCATTTACTTTCTTTATTAAAAGAAACTCTAGCGGCGTTGACAACACGAAGATCATCTCCTAAATGATCAATGTATTCTGCTCTCATTTAGTTAATTTATCCTTGCTTAATTCTTCAAGTTCATCTTCAATTTTATTTAACTTATTTTTCAAGAAATCTTTTTCATCTATTAACTCTTTAATCTGTTTATACTGTTCATAGATAACTTTAGTTAATTGTTTGTTATCTTCTTTAGCAGCTAATAGAAGTTCTTTGTTTTTAATATTAGAATTATTATTCACCATTCTTTAATTCCGTAAGTACATAGTTAATAGTAGTATATATCTTAACTGCTAAGTCTTGTAACTGAATTTCCTGCTGTAGTGTTGTATAACGTATGTCATTTGCACTATCAAGTATTTCATTTAACTTACCAATTAAGATATTTATTTCTTTATCTTTGTTCATGGTGCGTTGTCACCATATCCACCAGTCGGCCACTTATCATCGAATAAGTTCGTTTGATTAGTAACATCATCAGTGATAATGTTTACTGAGCATTGACAAAATCTTGAGGAAACTTCTTGTAACAATTCTTTTCTTCGTAGTAAATCTTCTTCAGTTGGTTTGTAAAAAGTATCACAATTAGTTTCCAATTCTTGAATAAGAATATTCATTAATTTTTGATTATCTATTTTACTAAACCATTCTTTATCTTCCGTCATAGTAAAACAACCTCCTCTTTTCTACCCGTTGAATAGTAAACACTATCAATACCAAACTCTACTATACATCTATAGCATCCGTCGCATGGTTTAGCAAGTGCTAACTTAAAAATGTTTGATCTTGTGTTTTCTTTCTTGACTCTGACAACAATTAGTGTACAGTTCCTAGATAAATCCTGCTGCTGTCTTACCGCATTCTTAATTGCTGCCACCTCTGCATGTAGATGAATACAATGTTCATGTCTACCATACTTAGCCTGAAAGGGACTGGTCTTATAGCTATTAACTCCAAGACCTATAAGGTTATTCTTATGCCATACTCCTGCTGCTAACCGGAAACATTTTACTGGGTTGTGTATATCCTCCGCGATCCTACGAAGAATCGTTACTCTCCTGCTCAAGTCCATTGTATTCTTCTATCTCTGCTGTTGTCCAAAGGTGAGCGTTGAGTTGAGCATCGGGCCAATTATCAAACACTATTGGTTCAAGG
>Ga0070745_1000643_pt1 | contig 20741 bp, 27 predicted proteins | sample VirMetDEL_Mar_4_FD_77438 | JGI IMG/M metagenome (GOLD analysis project Ga0070745, IMG submission 77438) | Aqueous microbial communities from the Delaware River and Bay under freshwater to marine salinity gradient to study organic matter... | ecosystem: Environmental > Aquatic > Marine > Coastal ...
AAGTGTACATGTGTTCAGCAACCTCTACTTCAGATGGATCAGGAGTTGCAACATTATACTTTACAGGTAACTTATTGACAACAGTACCAGATAACACACCATTAACAATCACTGCTGTTCCTTTTACTGCTATTTTTGATGGAGAAGAGCAGAGCTTTGATGTAGGATATGGAGGATTAACCACACTAGATGTAGGAATGCGAGAGGTACTCTAATGGCAAAATCATATAGCACCGATATTAGAGATGAAATCTACAGAGATCATTCATTTACTACGGATCTTATTGAAATACATCTAAAGACAAGTGCTGGAGCAAACAATACCTTATATCTAAACTCTGGTAACATAGATGTGGATTTCGATTCCACAACTGCACCTGATGCGGGTTCAAACACATACTCAGCACAAGGCGAGTTTTTAGGTATGAGTCAAATTACAGAAGATTTTGATGTAATTGTTGGAAAGTTTTCTATATTCCTTAGTGGACTTCCTAGTAATTATATAGATTATTTTACAGACGCACCTGCAGAAGGACAAAGGGTCTGTGTTTACAAAGCATTTCATAATTTAGAAACCTTTGCAATTATAGACACACCTATTCTAATGTTTGATGGCACTGTCTACAATGTAGGTATTGTAGAAGGACAAGTAGGATGTCAGATTAACATTGAATGTTCCAGTTTATTTGCTGACTTTGAAAGAGTAGCAGGGCGTAGAACAAACAATGCCAGCAATCATGCATTCCAAGGTCAAACAACAGATACAGCATTTGCAAAGAGTGGACTTGTAGGACAAACAGAATTCTTATGGGGGCGTACCAAATGATTATTCGTAAAATGCACCCACAAGAACTTGCAGTCACAGTTAATCTCTGCAGGTATTATGCAGACGAAGCTAAAATACCAGACTCAGAATATGATGAAGATGCTGTGATAGAAACTATTAGAAATTATACAATTGAACCTTCACAAGTATGGTACAATTGTTATGATGGCACAAGGCCAGTTGGTTTAATTGCTGGAGGCATGACTAAGATGCCTTGGTCAAATGAATACTTTATTGGGCATATTGATTTGGTGTATTTACTAGACAGTCATCGCAACCTTGATAACTTTAGGCGTTTAGTTTCTGAATTTGAAGCGTGGGCACGGCAAATGGGCTGTAGATCGGTTACAGCAGGTGACATAGGAATAAATCTAGAGAGAACAGAAACACTATACACACATCTAGGTTACAAGAGAGGATTATGGGTTAGCAAGGAGATGGCTGAATGAGCTCACCAGTACAAAAAGTAAAAAAGACGATTAAGAAAACCATTAATAAAGTTGTTGGCATTGCCAATAAAGTTGTTAATGTAGCCAGTAAAATTGTAACCAGTGTCTTTAGTTTTGTAACACAACCTTTTATGGGTCTACTAGGCGGGTTTGCCGCACCAGACATTCCCAGTGCTAGTTCAGAAATAGAAAGACAACAAGGTGTTTTATTACAAAGACAAGGCAGTATTGTCAGCGTACCTGTTGTTTATGGACACAGAAAAGTAGGTGGTGTGGTTACTTTTGCAGAAACTGGTGATACCAACAATAGATATTTGTGGGTAGCCTATGTGTTTTCAGAAGGACCAGTAGAAGGCTTGCATGAAATCTACATAGATGATCACCAAATATCAGCCAAACACATCAGTAATTTGAACAGTGGTACAACTGTTAATATTGATGATGGCAAGTACAGTGGTAGAGTACAGTTACAGTTCTTTCATGGCGCACACTATGCCACAGCAACTTCAAGTCCAGTAGGCACAAACAGTATTCTAGCAGATGCACCCAGTTGGGACACTAACATGAACTACAATGGTTTATGTGTGATGTTTGCTAGATATGAATTTAAAGAAATTAAGACACAAGAAGATGCAGACAATAATCCATTTGGTGCTAGTATACCTGTACTACAGGCAACCTTACTGGGTAGAAAGGTTGCGAGCCTTACTATCACATCACCAGAAAACTTTGATTATGATGATGACGCTAGATACAGCACAAACCCTGCAGAAATATTACTAGACTACCTACGCCATCCACGCTATGGTAAAGGACTTACAAATGACCAAATTGATTGGGCATCCTGGAAGACAGCGGCGGCAAAATGTAATACCACTGTGCAGTACATTGCTGACAACACACAAGGACCAATTTTAAGTTGTAACTATGTGTTAGACACTGGACAAACAATCTTCAACAACACGAAGAATTTACTAATGGGCTTTAGAGCCTATATGCCATATGTACAAGGCAAGTATAAACTAAAGATTGAAGACGCAGGTAATCCTACAGACATTACCAGTAGTGCGGCTACAATTGAATTGATTGCTGTGGCAGATGGTTTTGGCAAAGCAGAATATTCTACAGATACTGCTGATATTATAGGTGATATAAATTACGCTAGAACGGATCGCAGTGCTAGATACAATCAGGTAACAGTAACTTATGTAGAACCAGACAAGAAATGGGTAAGTGAACAAGTAGTTTATCCAGAGTCTGAATCAGACAGAGCCACACTTATTACAGAAGATGGTGGCAATGAGAACAAATTAGAAGTAGCATTTCCTACTCTCACAAACTACGCTATGGCAAAAGACATGGCAAGATTATTACTAAACAAATCTAGATTGCAAGACTCTGTAAGTTTAAGAATCACAGCAGAAGCACTAGAACTAGAGCCAGGTGATAACATCAGAATACAGGCTCGTAAATTAAATTTTGGTAACACAGCCTGGCGTGTAATCAGTATCAAGTATAACAACGACATGACAGCAGACATTGCTTGCGTTAGGAATGCAGAAACAATCTATCCTTACACAATAGTAGGGCAAGAAGACATTGTTTCATCACCCTATATTCCTAAAGGAAGCACAATATACTATCCTGCTGTAGGCAGACGAGTTGCTATTGGTTTGGTACCACCTAAAAATGCAACTATTAGCACAACACCAGTTGACACTGTGGTAAACCCAGTACCAACAGATCCTACAGGATCAACAGGAGGCGGTGGTGGTAACACAGCAACACCAACCACAAATACTCCTCCAACTCCTCCACAACAGGTAGAAGAACCATTAGATGCCACAGTGGATGTTTTTCAAGTAACTTACACAAAAGAAGGTGAGAATTATTTTGCTAATCTTAATTTTGCACAACCTGTTGCAAACTATGGTGGCACAGTATTTTATTTTAAACGAAATGTAGGTGATACTAAATTCAGAGTATATGAATCTACAGATGCACCAGGCATTGGAGAAACTGTTACTGCAACAATTGGTCCGTTATCTGAAACACTGTATAAATTTGTCAGTGTAGTAAAGTATTCTACAGGAGAACGCAGTGTTCAAAGTGCATCATTTAGTCTAACACCACAAGCAGGTTCAGCAGATCCAACAGAAACTATTAACCTAACAGAATCATTAGACTTAACAGAATTCACTTATGCATCAGGTAGAAGAGACACTAGATGTGAAGTAAGAGCACTGGGTCCTGTTCTTAATGATTCAGGCGGTGTGTTAGTGCCACAACCTGGTGATAGATATGTCAATATCTGTGTAGGACAAAGTTTGGATCAGCCAATCAACCCAGATATTATAGGTATTAGAATAACTTATAGACAATCAGGTACAGATTATTGGGCAAGAGAAGATGTTGTATTTGACAAGAGCTGGTTCCCCAGCAAGCGAGAAGAAGCAGTACCTAGTAATCTTGCAGTTGGTGTAGCAGATGGTTTTCTACCTAACGCATACGGACATACTTTTAGATGGGAGCCTTCAGGCACAGGTTTAGGCACCACACAGTATCCAAGTTCACCAGGTAGCACAGACAATTATGATTTTATGTTTATGTGGCTGTACAACGATGGCACACCTAGTACTGTACACACAAGATTTATGAGTGTGGGTGTAGAAAGAGATTTTGCAGACAGATTTTCAAGTGGAACTAGAGTCTACAATATGCTTAACACTTATACACCGACATATGAAGCAGAAAATGCTTTTGATTACACACTGGCATCACTAAGTCCACCAACCGCAAGTGCAACAGGTGCGACAGGTATTAAATTTGGTTTTGTTAACTGGAGAATTGAAAGGTTTAACGCAGATAACACTGCGGCTCAATTAAGTATCGTAGTTACAGAGCCCAATGCTAGTGATTTATCTAAATGGTTTGGTGCTTACATTGAATACAGAATGTATGGACAAAACGGCACAAATACTCCACTTACACTGCCTGGATATCTAGGTGGTGGTGACATATCTACTGCCTATGTAAGCAGACAAGTTACCTCAACAGGCGACCTGGCAGCACTAAATCAAATTAGATATGAAATTCCTGTATTCTTTCCTTTTGATGAGACATTTGAAATAAGAGTAACACCTTTTGTAAGTGATGATCTCTCTGTTAGTATTGTACCTTTCCAAGCCACTAATGGAATATATGGCAAAGGCAGAGTTTTTAGAGACAAACCTGGTAGAATCTGGACAGATGACCAAATTACAACTGAAGAGCAATATACTGCAACACAGTGGAATAACACAAGGATAACCTCTGCGTTTGTTGATCCAAACCCTGTTGTACAACTTATAGAGGCGTATGTAAAATACCCATATTATGGTTCGTATCCTCCAGCAGGGCATAACAAGTTTGATTACGCTCATCATTATATTGAATGGAATCATAATCTTTTGCTATCTAGTGATTATAAAGGCATAAGAGTTTACGCAAGAGCCAATGCAGGCGACAACAGAGTAGATCAAGGTCCTTGGGAGTATTGGGATGTTATTGACAGCAATGCTAGTGGAACCGTGTCTACAAAACTGAGATTACCTGTCAGCGTACAATACTACTGGAAAGACAAATTTAACAAAACAGTGAGTCCTAAACCTTATGGTATTATGCGAGGACTAAGCCAATTTACCTATAACAGTGTTATGGATGTAGCCATCAGAGTAATTAGACAGGATGATAGTTTAAGTGATGCGGTGCAACTGTACACTTACAAGATTCCAAGTCTTAGACCTAATCCTAAACAATATACCCAGTACATACCTATTTCAGGTGATTACGATGAAATGAGAGTTGATTTTGAAGATTTAAATGGATTTACTGATGAAGGCACACAAAATCTTAGCCAGCTAAACATTGAAGAAGCCATACCGGCTAGAGCAGACACAGGTTCTAGCGCAAGCACAAATGATTTTATAGATCCAGGTTCGGGACAAGCATTTTACATTAAGAGGTGGACATAATGGCTATACCTAGCAATAATGGATATTTTAATAGTGTTACGGAACAGATAGAACCCAATAACTCTGACACTTGGGCAGACCTAAGTGGAGTTACCTGGGCAGACTGGGTACGCTGGAACAGAGATCCTGCAAGCCCTCATTACTATACTTCGCCAGAAATCATCGCACTAGATGCGGAGGCAAATGTCAGTATAAGAATTACAGGCGACTGTGTGGGCGACAAAACATTTCAGGTACACGCCAGCACATCAGGACTGTTTCAAGGCGAAGAGACTACAACTACAATCACTAGAACAGATACCAATATTCCTGTGTTTACAGGGCAGTTTTTTAGAGTAACAATTATAGCAGAATTTAACCAAGCAGATTTAAATGTAATTCGTGGTGTTAATGCCACAGCAACCAATAGAACTTTTGAGATAGAGTTTAGGAATGTAGACAGCAGTTCATTAGGTGGCACTATATCAGCAAGAGAGCTGGTATTACCTAGAACAATTAGTAACATTGAAAGAATTCATGTTACACCATTTGCACCAGATGGTTATGTTGCTTTAGACTACATTGCTAATGACTATTTTGAAACAGCAACACCTGCTTATGCGGGTATTGTGAGCAAGCAAGCAAGCGAACCTAAAATCACATTCGTAAAAGACGACGGTACTTACACTGATGCCATATTTGATGCTGTTCTCATTGTACAACCAGAACAGTTTATAAATGAAGATGGCGATTTGGATGTAAGATAACTAATAAGAAACGAGGACAAATAATATGGCTTTTCCCAGCGGAGCAACTTTAAACACAGCAAATCTAGACAGTTCAGCAGACGATCCTAGTTTGGCTAGAGCTGATTTACTAGACACAGTAAACAAGGTACAGGACATTATCGACAGTGAAAACTCTGCTGATGGTGTTGTTGTATTAGACTCAAGTGGAGCACTACCTAGCGGTATTCTGCCAACTAGTTTTGCGCCAGAAGCACTATCAATAGGACCAATAAGTGGTTATGTACAGATTAATGACTTCTTGGTACTAAACCCACTAACTAAAACAGAAATATTGGCTTATCAGTCTTTAGGTTTTACACCTCAAGGCGCTGTCATGTATTGTAGTGATGCACACGGTGCAGGAGCACCTGGTTTAGTTATTTGTGATGGCACAAACTATAAGAGTCTAGCACTAAGTGGTTTGACTACACTGTCATAATGGATCAAGATGAATTTGAACGCAGACTACGAGAAGTTTGCGAATTTACTCGTCCTGAAATAAGTGATTCTACAGGCAGTGAACGAAAAGCCAACAAAAGAAGTCGTCAAACAGAGTCAGATAATGCTACACTACCCATAAAGGTAACCCAGCTAAAAATAAGGCCCAGCGTTTGCGATTTATGCGGTAAAGTGTGCGCTCAAGGACAAAAATACGAGAGAAAAATGCTCTTTAGAGCCGAGACTTCAGCATGGCGCAATAACTGTACAGTATGCGAACTTGTGGAAGATCCTTGGACAGGAGAAATGACACACAGTTTTGGTACTGCTAAAAAAGCCTGGGACGAGTACCTGCGTTTCCTAAAGTTAAAACTATAAATATTCGTAAGAGAGTCCCGACATTAGTTATCCTCTATTGTTGAAATCCTTAAGGCCATTAGGTGGGACTCTCTTTTCTACTCACAGTTAAAAACTGAGGTGCTCAGTTTTCCCCCTAGTTGTTTATGCTCGCATATAAATTTAACTACGGGGGTTTGTACTCTCATAAATATATTATATGTTTGAACCAACACTTATATCACGATGGGGCGATTGTGATAATCATGAACCAGAATGTATATTGGAAATAGATTTTTCAGCTGAATACTTGTGGGAACACACAGCGCCACAACAAATACTAGACAGCATTTTTAAGAGGCATGTAACAGATAATTTTGTGGAGCAAGGTGGCGGCTTAGAATTGCGAGACCGACACGAATTTGGTAGATTTCATAAAATCCAACTTTGGGCATTTCACGATTGCGAACAGGAAAAATTAATGTTAAAATTAGGTGTTGTTTAGAAAATTACTAAATAACTATGTGATGTGCAAAGCATCACTGTTTTTTCTAATTTCAGAAAAGTCTCACAGGTCTTTCTGTCATTTTAAAGAACTCCTAATATATAAAGTAGTATTATACAAAGGGTGTTAATGCCATTTCACCTAGTATACCCAGGCTAAGCGGTTGTTGGTCCTTCCGCTTAGCCACTTTTTTGGTTGGCTGCCGAATTCCGTGCTTGTGCTATTACCTACCCTCCTACAGGCGAAGCCTGTCTATCTGGCGAAGCCAGCAAAAGCAATGATATTGCTTAGAAGAAGACGACTAGAAGAAGTCGAGTAGAGCAGAGGACGCCAGAAGGCAACGCAGAAGGCGTACTCACTCTTTACTTTTTATTCTTTACTCTTTACTCTTTAATATTATATGCACGGTTTTTTAACCAAATTGCTCAAAAAAACTTGATTTAACCAGGGCAATACAGTAATATAATAAATACTTTGTATATTAGGAGTAAAAAAAATGACCAATCATTATAGACAACCGGAGACTTACAATGAATATAGCAAAAATTCATTACATAAAATCTTGCATTAGGCAATATCAGACAAACAAAATTAATAAAAGAATCCATGTTAACATGGATGTTATCAGCACAGACACAAAAAGACACCCATTCACTTGGAAATTAACTTGTGAAAAACGGGAACTTTGGCGTGGTCTGGAAAATACACATGATCGAGAATACCCTCACTATATAACTGCTTTAGATGAATGGGAGCGACTACGACGACTTCATGGACATAATATAAGACTCTGGATAGGCAAATTGCATAAAAGAGGAAGATACATTAAAGGTCAGATTAACTCTGTTGAAAGAATCTCCTCAGCAGTTAGTTTGTTATATCAATTTAAAAAAGGTGAAGACACAAAACTTCATCAGAAATTTTGGTTTGACGATCTGCATATTGAAGAAAAATTTGATAGAGTTGAAGTTGAAGACTATGATCAGGCATGGCATTGGTATAATCCAGAATCTCAAATAATTAAACAGTCAAAGGTCACAGATTATGAGTTTTAAAGAAAATTATGAACGCTTGCGAGAAAAGTTAGGTGAGCCAACAGATTATGAAAACTTTGACAACTGGACTGTTACTGTATACGATTCTTCACCACAAAGATATTTTGTAACAGCTCGTCATGATTCAGGTGTAAAAATTGCACAATATTGTAACCGAGGAGTTTATTGGAAATACGGCACTGAAAGACAAAATAGAGTTTGGGAAAATATGCAGGCAGAACTAGTAGAGTCACATACTACAACACAGCGACTGATACGGAGTCAATTTCGAGATGATGTAAGGATTTTGGAAATTACAAATCAAGAGCTCAGCCCAGCTGGTCATACTGTTGAAAAGTGCCAGTACTGTGTAATGATTACACCTAGACATTTATTGTGGGCAAATGCAAAACGACTGTCAGATGGTTACAAATACAGTTTTGTACTGGAATTGACATGAAACCAGAAGAATGGATCCTACTCGTGAGAACACTCAGCATAATAACAGCAGTCATCGTTCTGCTCGTAACAACTGCATGCACAACTTATAATGGTTACCCTGCACTACGACCCCTGCCTTGTGGTAAATGCACATGGGCACCAGACTCAGGCACTGGCGTAACTGTAGAGTCAGTAACAGTAAATGGCAAAGGATATCAGATCATTCGCCCAAAATAATTGACATATCAGTACGACATGCGTATATTAACACTGTGGATTTCTTTCAGGTATTCTCCCTGGAAAAAAGGTAAATCGCCCTGTTTTCAGGGCTTTTTACTAGTGTAGTATAAATATATTTAAATAATAGGAGACAACAAAATGGCACGAAGAGGACCCGGAGCACCTAAAGGCCCTAGACCACATTTAAGACAGTATCCCGATCCATTAGAACACAAGATGTATTATGCGTTCTTGCGTATGCGAGCACAAGCCAAATTTAGAAGTGAGATGTTTAAACTTACTTTTGAAGACTTTCAAGAACTCTGGGGCGATCGATTTGAACAGCGTGGACGCCGAGCCGAAAGCCTAGTACTGACAAAACGAGACCTTGCAGGTATATGGGAACGAGACAATGTACATATTATTAACAGACAAGAACAACTTAAGAGAGATGGTTCAGTAAGACGCAAAACACCCCCTAACTGGAGGCAAGAATGATATTCTACTACCTAACAGTTAAAAAAATGGAACCTAGATCAGGACAGCGATTTGCCACACAGTACTATAAGATGCGCAGAGCAGACAGGAATGATTTGAGAGATCATATCGTACAGGTAGCAACAGAACTATGGAGAGCCTGGGACCGGGACAGTGAACTAGAACAGGCCGCACACCGACCTTTAACTGGCTTTAAGAGACTGAACCAACAGAATCGCTCAGTATACGACATTGTAACAGAACAACTGGAAGAAGCCATCAGCACCAAGAGAAACGGCAATCCCAAAGACTTTGCACTAGCACCAATTGAACGCTGGAATAAATTGTTTCAAGACACAGACTATGAGATTAGAATGCAATTGCGAAATCAAGAGAAGTCAGCACTGTTTCAGCGCATACTAGAGGAGATAGCATAATGGTGACAGACGCCTTAATCACAACTACCATAGTAGCAGGTGTGGTATTTGGCGAAATCTCAGCCCCTTGGTTACTGCTAGCCATGCTGTTTTATCTACTAAGTTTGGGCCGTAGTCTACGCTCATAAATAACATTAAAGAGGTAATGGCCATGCAGACAGATTTTGATCCATACACCATGTTGTTTGATTTACAGAAAGCACAGGTAGAACTCATGCAGGGTCACGCAAGACTATTAAGCATAGTAAGCCGTCAATCAGAAGAAATCAATCTATTGCTTGAAATGCAAAAAAGACACACCCAGGCAATAAGGAAACTTGAAGATGACAAGATTTAAAACCGACGATGAGATTATGGATGTGCTAGAAGGCCGAACAGAAGAAGAGCAAGACTATGTACGCAAAGAGCCTAAAATAGGTACAAAAATAGTAGAAGGCATCGTAGTAGGCAGAGACAAAAAAGTAATCAGCCCAGAAGAAGTACAACATCTAGCCAGTTTAGGCTGTACCAACAGAGAAATAGCAGGTTGGTTAGAGATTAACGAAGACACACTTAGATACAACTTTAAGTCCTTTCTCGAAAAAGGTAGATCCGAACTGAACCATAAATTAAGACGAGCACAAATTACCACTGCACTGGCAGGTAATGCCACACTGTTGATATGGTTAGGCAAGCAATACTTACAACAATCGGATCAGGGTGCTGTTACAGATCAGAATCAGATCCTACCTTGGACCGATTCAGATATAGAAGAAGTTAAAACACAAGCCGAAAACGACTTGGAGTCAATAGAAGACTGCGAGGATCAGTAAGTAGTTTATCCGGTCGTGCAAGCAATAAATACGATATCCGGACGATAAAGAAAAGGGAGACCCCATAATATGGCAAAACCAGCAGTCACGCTTCGCAATACTAAAGGTTCAGCACTGACCTTTACCGAAGCAGACACAAACTTTACAAATTTAAGAGACGCAACAATAACAATTACAGATGGTGGTACTTCGCAAGCAATTGAATTGAACGGTACTATCACTTTTGCATCAGGCTCAGGTATCAATGTAGCACAAAGTGCTGGCACAGTAACAATTACCAACACAGCCTCTAGTTCAGCAATAGACAATGTGGTAGAAGATTTGTCACCACAACTTGGTGGTAACTTAGATGTTAATGGCAATGACATTGTGTCACTGTCAGGCGCCGCACTAGATATCACAGCAGACGGCAGTTTAAATCTTGATTCCACAACAGGCACAATTAATTTACTGGCCAACACTAGTGGTGGTGGTAATGAACTTACTAATGTACAGTTAGATGACTACAAAGAAGTCATTTACACAGGTGGCTCAACAACAGGCACTATTACTCCTGATGTTGCTAACGGTAATGTACAGACGATAACATTGACAGGTTCCATAACACTAAATGCTTTTGCCAACGCAGAAGCAGGTCAGAGTATGACACTCGTTGTTACGCAACCTGCATCAGGCGGTCCTTACACACTGACTAGCACAATGCTGTTTGCTGGTGGCACTAAGACACTGAGCACAGGTGCTAATGAAGTTGATATTATATCAATCTTTTACGACGGTACAACATATTACGCTAGCCTAGCAACAGACTTTAGTTAAGGAGAACAAGATGCCATTAGGAGCTTTTCGACTTAACACACTAGCAAAACTACAGGGTCCGTTAGGTCCGACAGAAGAATCAGTTACTGATCTCACAGCACCTACAGCAACATACACTGAATTTGGTGATTTGGCTGCTGATGATTTTGGAGGATTGTCAGATCAATCAGTAACCAGTCAGGTAACAGATTCAAACACTATAACATTTAGTGCGTGGGTATATCCTACCCTTGCTACTGGTCCTGATGCTCCTGAAAATAGATCAGAATGGCGCTTACTAGAAATTGTAGATGGCGGCACAAAAGCAGTTTGGACTTTAGGTATTAAAGATGACGGTGCTCTACGCTGGTATAAACACTGGGGTGCAAGTTTTGAAGACTTCGGTACTTGGTTATCTACAGGCACATTTACAGCCAATACCTGGCACCATTTAGCAATTGCTATATCAGGCAGTACCATGAAGGTATATGTAGATGGTTCTGCAGTAACTCCTAATAACACAGTTACCTCAACCAACTGGGACTGGGATCAGGTAGATCTCATTAACTGGGGTAATAGATATAATGGTGATAACGCATCGTTAGGAGATAGATTTACTCAGGTTTACATGAGTCATACCTATCAGGATTTAGATTCCTTGCTGTCAAGATTTTATGATTCAGGCTATGTTTACATGGGCCCAGATGGCTTAGCATCAGGTGCTAACGCTCCCAGTATCTTTCTTGACGGCGACAGTCTACAAGTTACTGCTAACCGTGGTAACACTACGGGAGATTACTGGCAAAACTACAGCCCACATGCCAATAGTGCAACATCAGCAGGTCCTGATGGCGCATGGCCTAAAACACTGGACGGTATCAGCGTAGACTGGGATCCAGATATTCATGGCGCCACCAGTAGAACAAGAAAGACTATCACAGCCCTTAATGTCACAGCAAATAATACGAGCCCAAATCAGAAGTTTGGTTATAGTGCTTTTGACCATGTGGGCAGTACCCTTGCAGACAGTTGGTTAGATATCTCACCTAGTTCAGACTTTGCTTGGGGAACAGGCAATTATACTTTTGAATTGTGGGTCAAACCTGACAATGATAGCAGAACAAGATACTTGTGGGACACAAGAAGCTCAAGCACTAACGGTAGTGCTGTGTACATTGACAGCAGTAACAACTTAAACCTTGTTACAGGTGGCACTACTACAACAGGCACAGCCACAGTGGCTACAGGCACATACAAGCATATCGCAGTATGTAGATCATCAGGTACCACTAAGTTATATGTAGATGGTGTTGAAGATATCTCAGTGTCAGACACAACCAACCACACTAACTCAGCAGGTGATGTTAAGATTGGTAGTGACTATGCAGAAACCACACAACAAACATTTGGTGGATATATTGATGAGATTAGAATTTCAAATTCAGCAAGATATACAGGTGATTTTACTGTGATGACTAGAAGACTAAACAACGACAGCAACTGCATATTCCTCACACACTGTGATGTGAAAAGCGGTAGCACAAGTTTCCTAGACGACAACATAACAGGATAATAACATGGCACTATGGAGAATTGAATACTGGTACGAAGACGAAAGTCTTAAAGATTATGTAGATTTAGATCTACCAGGAACCTTGGAGGATCAGGCAATTATTGAAGAATGGTTTGACAATAATTTAGATTCTCGACCCCTAAACACATACGGTACAAAACTATAAGGAGATATTTAGATGTCAAACGCCGCAAGTAATCATGTAGAAGATCTGACACTGGACTTTTGGTTAAAAGCAAACAGTGCCACAACTTCAGCACCCAGCACAGTATATGTAGCACTATTTTACGGTACGGCTGCAGGTGTATTAACAAACTTAGAAGCAGGAACTATTACAGATGAAATCACATTGGGTTCATACGCAAGACAGTCAGTAACATTTGGTACTGTTAGTGGTGGCTCAGTTAGCAATTCAGCAAATGTAACATTCCCAACAGCAACAGCAAACTATGATGGTGATGTAACTTGTCTAGCAATTATGGATGCAAGCACATCAGGTAATGTGTTGTTTGCAGGTGAACTAACAGTTAGTAAGACTGTTACAACTGGTGACCAGTTTCAGATTGCATCAGGTAACCTAACAGTAAGCCTAACATAATATAGATGTCCACCACCGTTAATGAGGCCTTTAAGACTGAAACCAGTGTAACTGAAAAGTTAGCAAGTGGTAACAGCACAATCACTCAGACACTTACGGGTGACACATGGGTGGCTCAGGGTGGTGCGGATCAATTTTATGCAGTAACACTAGAAAACCCCAACAGTAATCCTGGTAACAGTGATGTCAGTCAGCAGATACAGTTTACCACAACCATTAGTGATTTAAATTACTTTGGTGTTACTGCGGGATCGTACACTACTGTGGACGGCGAGACAATGCCAGCCACAAGTCAGCGTATCAAGTTTTCAGGTACTTTTCAGAGTACTACACAAGGCTTAGAATTACCAACTTTTAGTACTATAGATGCCTCAAACACTTATCACTATCTAGATGGTACAACCTACAGTTATCCCACATATAAGACTATCTCAGTCTCGAGTAATTATACATGGGCGGCTGATGGCACTGATGAGTTCGCAACTGACTTTGATTTTAGATGTAGAATAGGTGCTATTGAAGATACCAGCAGTAATGTTTGGTCCGAATCATTCTTGATTGGTCCAAGGTTTGTTGGTACTGTTACTGACTACTGGGAAGGCAGTAGGTTTATTATTGATGGTCTTGATGGAGATACTCCTCCCTCAATCACAGTACAATCTACACTGACAGAAGACAGTTCAATACTAAAATCAGCATCGTGTAGTCTGTCAAGTGATTTCACAACCACTGCAACCGTCAAGAACCTAGTAGGCTTTCCTGGAGAAGGTGACTATGTAGCAACAGACTATGTAGACACAGGCTACTTCGAGACTCTGGATCTCGGTGGCACAATGGAGCAGAATCTAGCATCAGACGCCACATTAACAGCATTAGGCGGTGTTATTATTGATGTTGATGTCAGTATTGCCGGCGATGCTCAAGTAACAGCACTGCCTGGTTACTTATTCTCCACTACTGAAACACTCACAACTGATGCTCAAGTTACCGCACTAGGTGGTATCACTATTGACAGCGATTCACAGTCAATAGCAGGTGATAGTCAAGTAGTTGCACTAGGTGGATTGGTAATTAACGGTGGTACAGTTAGTTCTGCTACGGATAGTCAGCAAACTGCACAAGGTAATGTCATATACAGTCTTGATGTCGACTTAACATCAGATACTTTTGGAACAGTAACTGCTAGAGCAAATATATTGGGTGAGATTGTACTGGCCAGCCAGTTTACATTAAACTCTGTGCCTAGTAACAAAATATTTGCTGATGCTAACATAGCGGCAGATACCGCAACCCAACTGTCTGCAGGAATTATTCTATCAGGTTCAGCAACAATACAAGCAGATAGTCAACAGACAGCAACAGGTGGTAGAGTTTATCTAATAGATGATATATTAGAATCTACATTTGCATTTACAGGCACAGAGATAACAGATCTTGTAACAGGAGCGGCTATATTAAATGCAGGTTCCTTCCAGTTGACTACAGGAAGAAACTGGTTAATAGACAGATACTACACCCTAATAGTTCCAGATGAGAACAGAGACTTTCAGGTACTGCCCGACACTAGAGTTGTCGTTGTAGAAGATGAGAACAGAAACTACTTGATTAAGACAGAAACAAGAGCACTAGAAGTAGAACAAGAAACAAGAAAGACACCGTCACCACTTGGACTAGCGGTGATTACAGATAGAAGAACGGAGCGAGTATAATGCCAGATATTTCAGGATTTAAGAAAGACAAAGATGGATACTGGATTCTAAAAGATCCAGGTGCTTACCTTACCTACACAGTAGACTGGGACGATTGGTTAAGCGCAAGTGATGGACTTGCCACCAGTGCATTTACCACAAGCACAATATCAGGTGATGCCAGCCCCTTAGTTATTGAAGCCAACACTATTATTAGTGACCAAGCAGTGGCAGAGATATCAGGTGGCACAGCAGGTAACATCTACACAATCACAAACACAGTGACTACCAACAACAGTCTTACTGATGTTAGAAGATTTAAAATTAAAGTAGAGCAGAGATATATCTAATGCCACTAACTGAGCCACAAGCGCAGGTAGCAAACGATAATCATCGTTTTAGAGTACTGATTTCCGGAAGAAGATTCGGAAAGACTACTCTTGCCATGCGTGAACTAGCTAGGTTTGCTAGACAACCTGAGCAGACAGTATGGTATGTGGCACCCAGTTACAGACAGGCAAAGAATGTATTGTGGACCAAACTAAAAAAGAAACTGCAAGAACTACGCTGGATTAAAAAGATTAATGAAAGCGAACTAACTATCACTCTAGTTAACGACAGTGTTATTGCTCTTAAAGGTGCAGATAACTACGATAGTTTAAGAGGAAGTGGTGTTAATTTTCTTGTAGTAGACGAAGTAGCAGACATACATGAAGAAGCATGGTACGAAACACTTAGGCCAACATTGTCAGACACAGGCGGGCATGCCTTATTTTGCGGTACACCAAAAGGCAAGCAGAATATTGCATATGACTTGTTTACAAGAGAAACAGAGAATCCTGCTTGGCGAAGTTTTCAGTTCACTACACTTCAAGGCCAACAAGTACCCCAAGAAGAAATAGATTCAGCAAGACATGATTTGGATGAAAGGACATTCCAACAAGAATATGAAGCCACATTTACTTCATATCACGGTGTTGTCTATAATCAGTTTTCAAGACAGCACAATGTAGTGCCTTTTGATCCCAAGCATGAACCTGAAGTCGTATACACTGGCTGGGACTTTAACATTGATCCTATGTCAGTTGTTATAGCCGCAAGAACAGAGTCTGGTGGTTTGCATATATTTGACGAAATAAGAATATTTGGCAGTAACACAGACGAAGCAATACAAGAATACAGAGCACGATATGGTAATCGTAAGACATTTGCAATGCCAGATCCTGCTAGTAGACAACGCAAAACATCTGCTGGTGGAATGACAGACTTAACTATACTAAGCAATGCAGGATTCGTAGTTAAGGCACCACACAAGCATGATGCAGTAAGAGATAGAGTAAATGCAGTAAATTCTAGGTTTTGTAATAGCCTAGGTGAGAGAAATTTGTTTATAGATCCTAAGTGTCGACACCTTATTGAAGGTTTGGAAAGACAAGTCTATAAGCTAGGAACCTCACAACCAGACAAAGAAGGTGGATGGGATCATCTTAATGACGCACTAGGATATCTGGTAAGTTATCTATATCCTGTTAAGAAAGATATAGAACCACAACTCCCACAACGATGGACGCACAAAATTGGAGCATACTAATGAAAAAATATGATGACTTAATGACAACACATCCTTTATGGGATGATAATTTAAAAAGGTGGCGACTGCTATGGGAAAGTTACATAGGCGGTGACACTTATGGTAAGGCTGGACACTTGATTAGATACCAATACGAAAGCCCTAATGAATATGATGAGCGTATCAAGAATACACCATTAGACAATCATTGTAAAGGCGTTATTGATGTCTACAACTCATTCTTGTTTAGGAACGAACCAGAAAGACAGTGGGGAAGACTAGAATCAGATCCAGGTTTACAAGACTTTTTAAAAGACTCAGACATGGAAGGCAGAACATTTAATGCTTTCATGAAAGATGTCTGCACATATAGTGCTATATTTGGACACACTTGGGTCATCGTTTCAAAACCACAAACCAATTCAGGAACAAGAGCGGCAGAACTAGAACAGGGAGTGCGTCCCTATGTCAGTATGTTATCTCCGCTCAATGTACTTGATTGGTCTTATGACAGACAACCAAATGGTTATTATGCTCTAACTTACCTCAAATATATTGAGGATCAGACTGCTACAAGATTAATTGTTAAAGAATGGGCGCCGGAAGCGATTACAACTACCATTATTGACAGAGAAAAGAAAGAAACACTAGAAGAAATTGTTGAAGACAACGGTTTGGGTATTGTTCCAGCAGTCATTGTTTACAGCACTAGAAGTCATCACAGAGGTATAGGTATTTCAGCAATTAACGACATTGCAGACTTGCAAAAAGGTATCTACAATGAATATTCAGAAGTAGAACAGTTAATTAGATTAAGTAATCACCCTGCTCTAGTAAAGACATCAGATGTAGAAGCCGTTGCAGGTGCAGGTGCTGTTATTCAGATGCCTGACACAATGGATCCAGGATTGAAGCCCTACTTGTTACAACCGTCAGGTGCTAACCTCAGCGAGGTTTATAATTCTATTAAACAGAAAGTAGAAGCAATTGATAGAATTGCACACCTAGGTTCAGTAAGAGCTACCAAAGCATCAACACAAAGTGGTGTTGCTATGGAAACAGAGTTTCAGCAACTAAATGCAAGACTGAGTGAAATAGCAGACAACCTAGAAGTTGGTGAGGAACAGATATGGCGTATTTGGGCCATGTACCAAAACCAAGCATGGGATGGAGAGATTGATTACCCCAACTCATTTAATGTTAGAGACAAAGGTGCCAATTACCAGCAACTCAAACTTGCTAAAGACACAGCAACTGATCCTAGAGTCTATGCTCTAATCGACCATGAACTTGTAGAACTTATGGGCGAAGATCCTGAAGAAGTTTTAGGTTATGATGAGTATGAAGTTGTTGAAAATGAAGTATTTGAAGTACACACAATGACAAACCCAGAAACTGGAGAGACTCTAGAGGTAACTAGCCAAGCCCAACACATGCAGTTAACAGAACAAGGTTGGATACATGAATAATGGCTAGAGCTAAGTTAGACAAGATTGTTTGGGAGTCAAGAGCCCGGTATAAAAAGACAGCTCAAGGTGTTAATAGAGCAACCAGACGCCGAGGTAATAAAGGCTCAAGTTATAAGCCCTACAGAGGACAAGGAAGATAGCATGGCAAAATACTATGGATCAGAATGTAAAGGTCCTGATTGTGGTGGACACAAAGCAGGATATCGTTATGTGAAGTCAGGTGGTAGATTGAAAACATCCACTAGTCCTAGTTTTAACAAGGGCATGGCAATAGCACAACGACATCTTAAGACACAGGGTGTTACAACTAGACTGAGGAAGCCAAAGTGATTGAATATCGTGGAGAAAAGTTTGAAGGTTATAATAAGCCAAAACGGACTCCTAAGCATCCTACAAAGAGCCATGCAGTTCTAGCTCGTGAGGGTGACAAGATAAGACTAATTAGATTTGGACAACAAGGTACTAAAGGTTCTCCCTATAAACGAGGTGAGAGCAAGGCTAATAGAGCAAGGCGTCGTGCATTTAGAGCAAGACATGCCAAGAACATTGCTCGAGGTAAGTTCAGCGGCGCATATTGGGCTGACAAGGTTAAATGGTGAGGTAATAAACAGTGGCTATCCAATCACAACAAATTGAAAAGAAAAGTCTAGAAGCACATGTAGATTTATGTGCGGAAAGATATAAAGAACTTAACACTACTATTACACAAATGAACGAGAGAATAGATAGTTTAGAAAATCATATTTTAGATTTAAAAGAAGATTTAAACAAGATTACTCGTAGTGTTAACAATAGAATAATAACTATTTCAGGAGCAACTGTTGGTGTATTGGCATCTGCTGTTATCGCACTCACTGTGAAACTGATTAACTAAGGAACGATTATGGGAATACAATTAATACAAACAACACCACAGTCTGATATAGGTTGGGGTGTAGCACTTAATGAATTTGATGACTGTTCAGCAATAGACAAATTTGGATATAATGCAGATATTGGTACAGCATATGAAACTGTCTGGGACGGTGGTGGAGTATATGCTTATCCAGGTAGTGCTCTTGCAATGACAGCAACATCAGCAAGCGGAGCATCAGACAATGGTGTGACTATTCTTATTGAAGGATTAGACACAAACTATGATGTGTTAACAGAAACTGTTACTCTAGCAGGCTCAGGTACTGCTACTACATCAGGTGAGTTTTTAAGAGTGTATAGAGCTTATGTGACAGGCGCAACAGCACCTGCAGGCAATGTTACTATTGCAAATGGTGGCACAACCTACGCACAGATTTCTACACCTTATAACCAAACACAGATGGCAGTCTATACCATACCAAACCGGAAAAAAGGCTGGTTAGTTGCTGCCAATATCAGTATTGAAAAGCAAAAAGAAATTGTAGCAAAAATACAAACAAGAGAACCAGGTGGTGTGTTTTTAACAAAAGGTATCATTAGTAGTTTTGCTGTACCTTTCCAGCGTAGATGGGTTATCCCACAAGCAATACCTGAAAAAACAGACATTGAAATACAAGCCAAAGCAGGTGCATCAACAAGTTTGGCAGCAGGCTTTGAAATTATTTTACAGGATGCATAACAATGCCAGTAATGAAGACAAAGGGAGGATATAGATTTGGTACTTCAGGAAAAGTTTATCCAACTCGTAAGAAAGCTGAAGAGCAAGCTCGGGCTATCTACGCCGCAGGATACAAAAGTAAAAAAACTAAAAAGCGTTAAGGAGAAATAATATGTACAAGAAGAAAAAGAAGTCTAAAACAGGTTACGGTAAAAAGAAGTGATTTACCAACAAAGAATGCGGGCTATGGTAGAACGCCTGCAACCTAAACAGCGAGAGTATAGGCGGGTAGCAAAACCTGCTCCAAAACCTATCAACTCTCGGTAATCTACTAAATACACAACAACACTAATTAAGGAGGCAGAGTTACAATGGACTCACAAGAAACATTGGCAGGAACAGAACAGGCAACTGACGCCGAGTTAGATCAAGCAACTAACGAAGTTCAGGACAGCAAGACATATTCACAAAACGACTTAGACAATGCTCTAGCAAAACTAAAGCACAGTTTGAATCGCAAATTCTCACGGCAGATTGAAGAGTTGGGTGACTTAGATGAGCTCAAACAACTTAAGACAGATGCAGAAACACGCAGGGTTGAAGAAGCCAAAAAGCGTGGAGAATATGATAATTTGATGAAAGAGCTTGCTACCAAAAAAGATGCTGAAATCGCCAAGCGTGATGCAGTTATAAGAGAATACAAAGTTGATATGCCTCTAGT
>Ga0070745_1000647_pt1 | contig 20695 bp, 18 predicted proteins | sample VirMetDEL_Mar_4_FD_77438 | JGI IMG/M metagenome (GOLD analysis project Ga0070745, IMG submission 77438) | Aqueous microbial communities from the Delaware River and Bay under freshwater to marine salinity gradient to study organic matter... | ecosystem: Environmental > Aquatic > Marine > Coastal ...
TATCCATTTTATTAGGATATTTTTCTTTTGTGCAGCTTAATAAGCCAACACATAAAATAAGAATAATTAATACACAAATAGTATAGGTTTCAAATTTTTTAGGTCGTACAGGTTTATTTAAGATAAGTGGTTTATCTCTACAGGTGCATTCATTACAAGAACAACCCTCACAAAAGGTTTCACTAACATAATAACCTTTACCTAAACAATGACAACGATGTCCACATGTTTTACAAAAAAATTTCATTAATGCCCTTCAATGTTTTCTATTCGTTTAATTCCATGTTGGTCCACATATACTTTTGCTTTGACGACAGCACATTGAACATGTGAATTACCACTATCAGTGTTTCGTTCTATTTTTCTTTTGGTCTCTAAACACTCCGATAATGATTCTTTGTGCGAATGTTCTATCATTTTATCATTTAAAAATAAACACAAAGCTACAACCATTTCTACCATTAATGTTTACCATTTCCATTTGCAAATTTAATATCTCTTGTTGCATCCTTTAATTTTTCTACGTCTTTTTTCAATCTCTCAATTTCTTTGTCGTATTGTTTTAGCATTACCCCTGTATGGACATTATCTTCCAACATTTTTGCATGTTTTTCTAACTGTTTTGTAATGTATTCAATCAGCATAAACTGTTCCTGGTCGATAGGTTTTTGTTTAGATGCTTCTAATAGGTCTTGTTCGAATAATTTATTTTTGGTTTCTAATTGATTGAGTCTCTCAATGACTCCAAAATAGGCCCATACTCCTAAACCAACAGCAGCAACGATAGCTAGTAAATTTCTGATAGGTAAGGCAATACTTGTATTTTCGTTTAATTTCATAATTATCCATAAATATCTCCCCAGGTTTCTCCAGATTCGTAGTCAACTTTGTTGGGGACCTCTAGTGTAACAGCATTTTCCATAATCTCAATAATTTTTTTAGCATGTTCTGGAGATTCTACAGATACATCTAATTCATCATGTATTTGAATATGTGGAACAATTCCCTCTTTATGTAGATCTAACATTGCTTTTTTAGTCATGTCTGCAGCACTACCTTGTATTAATTTATTTAATGCTTTGTAAGTCATAGCTCTCTTGATCCCTGGTCCGTGTTCCAAGAGTGCATCTTCATGAGTCATAGCTTTATGCATACCGAAACTATTAGGTTCCCATAAATGAAACCTACATAATCTTCCAAGTAACGTTCTTATTTGGCCACGTTCTTGTGCTCTATTAGAAGCACTGTTCGTTAATTGTTTCACAAAGGGTACTTTAGCATGATACTGATCAAACAAGTCAGCAGCTTTTTCTTTCGACACTCCAAGTTCTGCTTGTAGTTTAGCTTTACCCATTCCATAAAATAAACCTAAGTTAATAGTTTTTGCTTGTGATCTAGGAATCTGAGCCATGTCTGCTACTGTCTGGTGAAAGTCTGTAGAAGAATCATTACGATATCTTTCAATAACATCATACACAGATGGGAATTTATATAATGCTGCATAGTGAGCAACCAATCTTGGTTCTTGTTGTGAATAGTCAAAACATCCCCAGGTATGTTTGTCTTCTGGTATAAATAAAGAACGAATCAAAGGTCCTAAATCTTTATTCCTAGCAGGTAACTGCTGTAGGTTAGGATTAGAATAACTAAATCGTCCTGTAACGGTTCCCCCTTGGTCAGATCGTATTTGATTAATATCAGCATGAATTCTACCTTTGTGTTCAAATTTAAGAATAGAATCAATAAAAGTGGAATGAGCCTTGTTTATTTCTCTAGCTTTTGCTATCATCTGTACTAAAGGATGACTGTGTTCTTGTAAAAAATTTTTAGTAAAGGAGGGTTCTTTTGATTTCTCAGTTCTATCGTATGGCAAAGAAAGTTTATCAAACATTTTGGCAACAGATCGTGCTGCCATTATTTGAATATCTAATCCTGTTTCTTTTTTCAGTGTTAGCATTATCTCTTCTTCTTTTACAATTAATTGTTGTTTCGCTATGTGAGCTCTTTCACCATCCACGCGAACGCCTTTAAATTTCATATCTATTAAACAAGGAAATAAATCTGTTTCTAAATTAAAAATAGATTCTATATCTTGATGAACAATTTCTTTTTTAAACATTTGCCATAGCTCCAAAGTAAGCTCGGCATCTTTTTCTGCATATGCTCCTACATACATAGCAGGTAGTTGCCACATGTCTGCTTTAGGATCTAATCCTCTAGACTTAGCTTCTTCATTCAATGCTGATTCGTTTTTACCATGACCTAAATAATCCCAGGACAAAGAATTTAATGAATACTGAAATCTGTTCTCATCAATTAGACTTGCTGCTATCATCGTATCTACGATTAAGCCATTGATTTTTATACCTAAATTACGTATCCAACATACGTCATACATTGCATTATGGAATATTTTTATAGAGTCCGTTGATAGAACATCTTTGAACCATTCTAATGTTTTCTTACGATCCATGTTGGGCCCTGATCCGTGAGCAATGGGAAAATAAAACTTTCTTCCAGGAACAGCTACAGCAATACCCACCACTTCACCATTACCAATAACCGATCCAGATCCTTTTGATTTTAAATCAGGATCTCTTGTCTCTAAGTCAATTGCAATTTCATCGTAGGATCGTAAATCAGGATACTCTTCTGGTTCAATCCATTCTGTCTGGGCTACGAATAAAGGTACTTTCATTATTTCTCTTCCTCTCTCATCTGTTGTATTTCTAATTCACAATAATGAATTATTTTTTGTAAATCTTGTATTCCGTTTTTTTCTTTATAACGACAAACATATTTAATAACATTTCCTTGAAAAAAATTCAAGTTATTGGTCCTGGTAAAAGTATAAGGTTGTATTTTAAATTGTTTATAATGAGCTCCACCTACTTGTTTATTTAATGGAAATATTCTCTCAAAGTCTTCTTTAGTTGTCATAGTTGATAACCGTTCCTTTCAATTTTTGCTCTATGTAAATAGAGTTTTTGTTTTGCTCTTGTGATGGCCACATACCATACACGATGTTCTTCGTCTCTTTTATTGAGACTATCTTGAACTGCTCTTCTTATTTTTCTAGCATTGTCTAAAATAAGAATAACATTATCTTCCTCTCCTCCTTTAATTGCATGGATTGTAGATAACCTTACTCTTGCATCTTGAGACAATTTTTCACGATTCGATAACATCAATCTTATGTATTGAATTTCATTTTGAGGAGCTTTAGAAAAAGCTTCATACCAGGGCACACTGGGATCTATAGTGTCCTTGTCCATAAATTCTTTTATGTCATCTAATTCAGAATCTGTTAAAGGATGTACTTTTGATTTCTCATAGTTAAGAATACATTTATATAAATGAACCTTAAAACTTTTTCCTTTTTTTGTTTGATAGAAAATACCTTTTTGTTTCAACAGATCCATGATCTCCATTAACCTGCTTCCTGTCCTAGCTAAGATTAACCAATTACCTTGGTGTAAATCTATTTGATCTAGGTTAAATATTTTTTCTACGGATCCATCTTCATCCCTAGGTAAGTATTGTTTTATTTTTCTTTTTCCCTCTATCCTATTCAAAACAACCTCGGACAATTCTTGAACAGACCTTGGTATTCTTCTAGATTGTTCTAATACTTTTTCATTCTCTGCAGACTCATCTATAAATCTATTTACATCTGCACCAGCCCAGGCATAAATAGCTTGATCATCATCCCCTGCTAAATAGATATCTTCAGATTTTTTCTTTAAGATATCAAACATTTTCCATTGGATAGGTGATAGATCTTGAGCTTCATCTATGAAAATAGCCTTGAATTTAGGGCATTTTTCTTCCTCTTTAATAAACATGTAGATCATATCATTAAAATCTATTAAATTATTTTTCTTTTTATATTGTTCTAAATTAATATTTATATGGTTTAGTGTATCCCAATCTATTTCTTCTCTTGGATATTCATTAGTACAATACTCAGCCCTAACAGATATATCTTTATTTTTTGCTCTACCGATTAATTGGTAATATAAATTATCACAGGTTAGATAAAAAGATTCCTGATCATTATTTTTATCTTCAAAACAAACTCTTATATTTAAAATTTTCCCCAGGTCTTCATAATGATAGGGCTGCATAACATTCTCTTCTTTAAGACCTAATGTATGAAATGCTAATGAATGTAATGTTTGAAAGTATCTTAATTTTTTCTTTTCAAATGGCATTCTTTCCTTGGCTTCCTTGGCTGCCTTTTTAGTAAAAGCAAAATATCCTATTTCATTTAACGAAGCTCCGTTGTCTATATATTGTTTTGCCTTTTGAATTAATTCAAATGTTTTACCAGTGCCCGGAGGACCAAAGACTTTATAAATCATTATAAGATATCTTCCTTATCCGTCATCTCTATTAATTCATCCGGAGTTATTTCTTTTTCAAATCTATCTAGTGGTAAAGCTATACACTCTACTTGTGGATTAGATTGTTTCTGTGTATCTGATTTTGGATATCTTTTCTTTTTACCAAAGTCTGCCTTAAACCATTTTTTAATATAAGATCCTGTTTTACTATCATCTATCTTCCAATCTTTTCTTCGTAAGAAATCATAAAAACGTTCATATACAAAATAACACATATCATCTTTCTTGAGAGTAGCTCCACTAGCAAAAGATGCATGACTAGTTGCTGGAACTTGATGTATATATTCTTTTAAGTATCTAAATAATTTTTCTTTGTTCGTTGTTCCGATAGGTGGTTTTTGTTTTTCAATATTGTCAAACAATACTTTCATAATTAAAGAGTAATCTCTATCTTTAATCTTAGGTAAGAAAATACCTAATTGAGTAGCAACTTGTTTTCTAAAATCAGTTTGTACTAAAAGAGCATCTCCTTTTTTAAAAGACATCTGTTCTGATAATTCATCACCATTCTTATCTCTATGAGAAACAGTTAATTCAAATTCAGGTTCATCAAAATCAATTTTAGTAAGACTAGAGAAATTAGGCCATTCCATAACAGCATCTGTAGCTTTTCCAAATTTTCTTTTATGACAGATATCTTCCATACATTTAAGAGTAATGACACCATCATCACAAGTGTAACCAGATTCTGTTGCACTCCAGCTTTTAATTTTTTGTTCTACTTTTTTATCGTCCCACTTACCATCATTTTTAAAATATTCTCTAGCTGCAAATCTTACTTTATCTTCCCAATCATCTGAATATTTTTTCTTAGCAAACACCATGTAATTATAAAGAAACCTATCTCTACCATCTTCTAATTTTTCTTTTGATAATTGTTGTAGGCAAGGAGGACCATCTGTAAATTCTTCTGGACCACCTGATAATTCAGATCCAGTTAATTTATCCATGAAAGATTTTAATTCTTTTTCAGTTTTTCTATTAGCTTCTACTACTTGAATATATTGCTCAAAAGAAAAGTCTTCACCAGTTTGAGGGTTAACTGCAACTCTTTCCTTTTTACCGAAGTAAGGAATATTAATAAAATTACCTACTCTACCCTCTACGTTTGTTTGTTTTGGATATATCTCTGTCTTAGGTCCTAGTTTAAGAGTGTATAATAAATTCTTTAAAAATTGCCTTGCAAAGGCGGCATTTACATAATGCTCAAAGTGAACATATAAATGAAAACCACCACTTTTAGATTTAACAGGTATGATTGGAATATCTAAATCTTGAATTGTTTTTAATAATTTTGGAATATCAAAGTTTTTATAAACATCTACATCTATTGCTCCAAATATAACTTTACCATCATCATTACATGGCTGTATTCCAATAGATACACTTCCTTCTAAATGTTTTAAATAATCATTGTCTTCAATAGGTCGGCCGCTCCAACCATAATCTCTATCTGGTATTTCTAGTTTTCCTGTTTCAGGATTTATTTTTGCATTGGTTAAATCACATCTACCAAAGTTTCTATCTAACCCTGTAAAAAACTCTATAAATTTTCTTTCCATAACTCCTCACAATATAATTTATATGGGCGGTATACACCGCCCATATGTAGTACTTAAAAGATTTAGAAGTGTGCTTCTGAATCTTTACTGTTTGTATTATTTGCGGGCTCACCATGCTTGACCTGAACATCTCCTTTAGAAACACTTTCAGAAAAAGATTTAGCTTGTTGGTATAATACAGCATCTTGTATTGGACCTACTCTTGAAACATCCCAACCAAACCATGTTCCTTTATCATTAGATAACTGAACTGTTTTTAGTTTGTAGACATGACTAAAAGAGGCAGGGGTATATAAACCATTTTTACCTTGTAGTTTAATTCCAGCCATCATACTGTTCCAACTTCTGCTAACTTTCAACTGTGTAGATTTCATAGTCAATAGAGCACTTGAAGGGGATTTACTATTTATGATTAAGAAATGATTAGCTGTTTTCTCAACATAGTTACCATTAGGTAATCTATCTTTCCAACTAGCATCTCTTTTTGTTTTGGACAAAATATCACTAGAAGCAGGATGTATTGCTACTGGAGCACCAGCACCCTCTCCTTTATCTTGCCATTCAACAAACTCTAATTTGTAATGACAAGGAATAACTTCTATTCCTTTTTCACCATCAAAGAGTTCTTTAGTAACAGTGTTGAAAATCATTCCAGGTTCAGCACCTTGAACATATTTTCCATCTCTCTTATTTACTTCAGGAGATAACTGTCCTAACACTTTTAAGAAAGGTAACGCTAAGTCCTCATGACTTAAATTACTCAATCCTCTATCTGCATCATCTTCAAAAGATATTGTAGACAATGCACCTGCAGCAGCTTTAACAGCTACTTCAGTTTTCTTTTCTTTTACCATTGTTTCTTGTTCCTTGTTCATTGTTATTGTTTCCTTGTTATTTTGGTTCGGTTTCCTGCGAACACATTAAATAGTTCCGCGGGCATCTCTTTTCCAGATTCGAGACGCTCACGGACTAATGCTTTAAGTGTCATAGGTTCAACCTTTAATTTCTGGATCGGTTGAAACCCCTGACCTTGTGCAAGGGTTGCATATTGCAACGCCTTGTTATCTTCGTTTCGGCCAAAAGAAACAGTAACCTCATTTTTAATAAGATCACCCAAGCCTTCACTACGAAGCCAGTTAAATGCTTCCTCTTTTTTCTCTGCACTGATGGAAGCACCGTAGACGGGTTTGACTTCTACAGCCGAACCGTCTGCTAATTTTAATGTTGAGATATTCATTTCCTGCATCATAGTAGGAATGACTTCTCCGGAAATAGCATCTGCTTGCTGTTTTAGTTTTTTTAATTCTTCTTCTGCAGCAGCAATACTATCTTCTAAAACTTTTAATTTTTCAACTTGATTAGATAAAGATTTTTTATCATTGTCGCTAGACAAATCTAAAACTTCTTTTTTATCTTCTTCAAAATTTATACTCATAACTTTATTCCTTTCTAGTTGTTATTGATATGTGTGTATGTATATTTACATAAAATTTTATGTCAAGTTTAATCTTCGATTTTTCCTTTTTCATATAAATTAATTTCTATTGGATAATATGTTTTTTCTTGTCTATCCCACTTTAATAAATTAAATCTACCGCCTGTTATATCTGCGACAATAGAGCACGCCACTCCAATTATTGCAGGATCTCCGGTTAATAATAAGTAATCTGTTTCTTTGTAATCTTTTAATAATTTTCTTAATTTAAAAATAAGAGGACCAGGAGATAATATAATCTGAGAAAACTCTGGAAGAACTGTGACAATTTTACCATACTTTTGAGCACCCATAATATTAAATTTAGGGGCACCTGATCTAGTACCTGGTAATTCTTGTATAACGTAAACTGTGTTTTCCATACTTTCGCTTGACAACTAAATACGTTTTATTGTATCTATTGTCAATACAGAAAGAAGAATATTATTATGAATTATAAATTTAAAACTAAACCCTATGCACATCAAATTACTGCATTGGAAAAGTCATGGAATAAAGAAGCATTTGCATACTTTATGGAAATGGGAACAGGTAAATCTAAAGTTCTTATTGATAACATTGCTATGCTTTATGATAAAGGCAAAATAAATGGGGCACTTATTATAGCACCAAAAGGAGTTTATCAAAACTGGTTTGATATAGAAATTCCTAATCATATGGCTAGCCATGTAGAAAAAGATGTAGTATTATGGCGCGCCGCAATTAATAAAAAACAACAAACTGAACTCAATAAATTATTTGAGTCCACAGAAAAACTCCATATCCTTGTCATGAACGTAGAAGCTTTTTCTAGTGAAAAAGGTTTGAAGTTTGCATCTAAATTTTTAAGTTGTCATAATACTTTAATGGCCATAGATGAATCTACTACTATTAAAAATCCAGAAGCTAAAAGAACAAAAGCTATTGTTGGTTTAGGTAGACATGCTAAATATAGAAGAATACTAACAGGGTCTCCTGTAACTAAATCACCTTTAGATTTATATAAACAATGTGAATTTTTAGATGAAGGTCTGTTAGATTTTACTTCTTACTATGCATTTAGGACTAGATACGCCATAATGAAATCTGCAAATTTTGGTGGTCGTTCTGTTCAAATAATTGTTGGATATAAAAACTTAGCTGAGTTATCAGAAAGAATAGAAAAGTTTTCTTACCGTGTCTTAAAAGAAGATTGTTTAGATTTACCTGATTATACTTTCATGAAAAGAATTATTCAGCTATCTCCCGAACAACAAAAAATATATTATCAAATGAAACAAATTGCTTTAGCACAATTAGATGGAAAGTTAATGACAACTGCTACTGCTTTAGTCCAACTCATGAGACTACATCAAATTACTTGTGGTCACTTTACTGCCGATGATGGAACCATAAAAGATATTAAAAATGAAAGATTAAGTACATTAATGGATATCTTAAAAGAAGTAGAAAACAAAGCGGTGATATGGGCTCATTATAAACATGATATTAAAGCTATTGTTGAAGCTATAGAAAAAGAATACGGGAAAGATTCTTATGTTACTTACTATGGAGAAACTCCTTTTGAAGAACGTCAAGGTAATATTAAAAAAATACAAGACCCCAATAGTCCAGTGCGATTTATAATAGGCACACCACAAACTGGTGGTTATGGAATAACTTTGACAGAAGCTAATACCATGATTTATTATTCTAATGGATATGATTTAGAGAAAAGAACTCAATCAGAAGCTAGGATAAATAGAGCAGGTCAAAAACGTAAAATGACTTATATAGATATTATCGCTCAAGATACAGTAGATGAAAAAATCGTAAAAGCATTAGTTAAAAAAATGGACATAGCTAATGAAATTATGAATGAAGATATGAAGGACTGGCTCTAAGGAATATCTTTATAGGAAAGAAAAGAGTGGGAAATAAATTCCCACTCTTCTTCGTTGTACGGAAACATTATTTAATATCTACCTTCTGAGAATTTCTCTCAACTTCTTTGATACCAAATTGGATCTTCAACATTCCATCTTCCATTTTAGCTTCATCTACAATAGCTTCATTGGGTAATGAAAATTGTTTGAAGAAAGATTTAGTTGATAAACCTTTTTGTACATAGTCAACTGCTGCGTCGTCTACTTTTCCTTCAATAGTTAGAACACCATCATTAACTTCTACAAGAACATTTTCTTTCTTGAAGCCAGCTAATCCTAATTCCAAACCATATTTACCTTTAGAATATTTCACAACATTCCAAAAAGGAAAACCAGTTACTTTTGACCAAGAATCAAAAACGCCATCAAAGACATCTAATCCTTTGTTAAATAATTGTTTATGTACTGAATTTATTAAATCAAAACTTGTCATATACTACTCCTTTGTTAAATTAAGCAAGTTAGTTGGCCGATCACATTATCGCACCAATATGCAATATATGGGGGGTACCTGGGTATTGTCAAGGGGTGATTTCGTTAATCTACGGGCTTCTATGAAAGACTTTTTTAAAGATTTTTCCTTGGAATTTGGATATGAGCCAAAACTTTCCCTTTGTTAGGACCTTCTTTAATAGTGTATCCAGAACCATCTTTATTGATATCAACTTCTTTTCTATTCTTTAATAATAGTTTTTCTTTTGCTTCTTTTTCTTTTCTGTTGTGGTTTTGCACAACTAAATCTTTTAATCTATCTTTGTATACATGGTATCCACCTGAGATATCTTTTAATTCATTTTCTCTATCTAAAAATTTATATTCTATTTTAACAACATCAAAATCTTTTTGTATTAATCTACAAATTTGTTCTGCATCAAACTCACCACAAGAATATACATCAAATTGCATTAATGCTGGAGATGGTTCATCCCAAACATGCATGACAATATGTGAAGTTTCTATGATAGCAGCTCCTGTGATACCTCTATTACCTGGCACATCATGATAAATAACATAAGGACCCATTAATACTTTCATATTAATATATTTAATAAAATCTTCTAACCACTTAGTTAAAAATTCTGGATTCATAGGTGGGCTGATTGCTTCAGCACGAACAATAAGGTGTTTATGTACAAGTATTTCTTTCATAACAAATAACTCTATCTAAGGTTTTCAATGATAGCAACTACACCACTAATAAGTGCACCTACTAAAACGTATAATAATTTATCTACTTTACCGTGAATTTTTTCTATATCGTTATGAATATGTTTTTGTGTACAGCGGATACTATCTACATCACGTTTCACACCAGTGACATGACCATATAAAGCTATGATATGTTCTCCTGTTGTTTGTGCTTTTTTACCGTTTGCCATAATATTACCTTAATAAACTAACCAGTCCCCCTTGTAAATACCCTGCTCTACCACCTGTTGCCATTTTAGGGAAGTATTTATTTGCAAAATCAATTAAACCTAAACCTGTGCCGGCTTCTCCACCAGCATTATCATACATTTCCTGAACCGTGATCCAATAGTCTTGACCATCCGAACCATTTGAAAAACCAACTCTTCCGCCTTTTGCGAAAGAACCACCTGTATCACCACTATCATTAGCCCCTGCTGCACTTGCAGCAGCTGCGCCTGCAGCTCCACCTGCGGAAGCATCTGCTCCAACAGATTGAGAATTAACATCATCTACACCATGAGTAGGACCAGAAGTCATACCAGCTACAGAATCAACTCCATAACCTTCTGTTCTTCCTCCAATTCCTCTTCCTATTCCCATAGCATCCATTGCTCTCTCTGCAAGACTTAAACCTGTCGTGGTCCGTGATGCAAGATTTGCAACACCTGCAATAGGGTTTAAAGCTAAACTTACCATGTCCATCATTGTTGGTTGAAATGTACTTGGTACTCCCGTTGGAGTAGTTGTAGTAGTTGTTGTGCTATCTCCAGTACTCGCAACACTTGGTTGGATTTGTAAAGACCCAATACCTTGTACAGGAGCTAATGCATTAACTCCAGCGTAAGGATTTTGTAAATAACTTTGATATATTTCGCTAAATGTTGCCATATTTCATTATCCAAATAATATATTATAACGTTCTCCCAGTGGAAGGCTAGCTAAATTTTGTTGTGTTGGAGGCGCGCTTACTACCTGAGCATTAACAGGAGTTCCAGAAACCTGTGAAGGTAACTCAGGTTTAGGTGTTTGAGTTTGTGGTACTACCGTAGTTGGCCTAATTAATTCCCTAGCTTGTTTTACTCCAGGGGTTAAAATTTCATCAATCGTAAGTTCTAAAGTTTCAACAGGACTATCTAAACTAAATCCTTCTAAATCAAATTTTAAATCATCAAATATTTCTAAAACATTCTCTACTTGATTTTCAAATTTAGCAGCAGCAATAGGGTTTTCTTTATCTAATCGTTCTATTAAACTATCAAATCCTTTTTGACTTACTCCACGTATTTTAAAACTACCCTCTAATAGATCTTTACTAGTTGATTTTGTTAATCTTTGTTTTAATAAATCTCCCATTTCTGTATCCTCAATACCTAAACGGGTAGCATCTTGTATTGTAGTAAACATTCTTTTTTGACTAATAAAACTTTCCAATAAAAACTGTTTATAAGATGCTATTTTTTCTTCAGGTGAATTAGCTGCATTGTAGATAGATCTTGAAAATTTACTATTAATATTTTGTCCATCTCTTTGAAAAGAATTAATAATAAAAGGCATACTAGCTAAAGGTTTAGCTTCTTCTACACGTAACCCAGTCATTAAAGTAGTTAATTCAGTAGCTCCATCTCTCATGGTTCCTGTGTCTGTAAATTGTTGAGTAGCCCCTTGCCATACTCTAGTAGCAGAAGTAACAGCACCTGGAGTTAATCCTCCTAAAACATGTTCTATACTTTTAGTGATTTTTACATCAGGAGAATCGTTTTCATAATAAATAGTTTTTCCGCTAGAGGTTTTACCTCCTCTTCCATAAGGAACTACATCTGTTACTCTTTCTGTACCAATAGATTCAGATACAAAAGGAGAAATAAATTCAGTTAAGGCCCCTTGTCTACCTTGACCACCTAACATTCCTCCAAATAAAGCATTCATAACAATAGTGTCCACTGAATCTTTATTTAATTTACCATCTGCAAAATTTCTAAAAATAGCATTTACAGGAACTACTAAAGAATCATAAGGATTAGAATATGAAAAATTAAAATATTTAAAATTTCCTTTATCATCTGGTTTACTTAATGGAATTAGGGTTGAGTTTTTTTGATAAGGAGCAGAGAAAGATCTTTGGAAAGATTCCATTTGTTCTGGAGTCACACCCGTTATATGTTCTGCTGTTTTCTGTATAACAGTACCAGCGCCACCTAACACTGTAGAAACACCTAATAATCTTTTAGCACCCATTTGTCTAATTAAAGGATTAGTACTTGTAAGTTCTCTAGCCCCGAAAGAAATAATATTAGCAGTAGTTCTTAATATCTCAGCCGGAAAGGCTATAAAATTACCTATAGGTAAATCTCTTATATTTTCAATAATACGAGGAACCTTACTATATGTAGGCATTGTATTGGTTACGATTTCCGCTGACATTTCTTCTAACATGTCTTTAATATTTTTTTTACGGTATCCACCTTCAGCAAAAATATTATCTGTGTTAAATTCTTTTTTTAAAACATCTCTGTAGTAATCTTTAACTTGTTTTTCAAACTCAACTGTTTTAGCTAATCCAGCTGCTTTTACTTTAGGGTCTGCACTTTTAGTCATTGCTATAATTTCATCTGGATTACCAAAAGATGTTCTTAAAGCTCCTTGATAAAAATCATCTGCATAAATTTTCCAATAGTTATCTGCTCCTTGGTAAATAGATGTAAGTCTTTTCATTTGAGGTAATTCCATCATTTGTTCGTAACTTATTCCAGATGTTTGAGCTTTTTTCATAACCGCTCTAATATCTCCAAGGGCTACGTTTTGATCAATAACACCTCTTGATATTAAATTTTCTAACTTAGCAATTTGTTCTACACTTCCTCTAGCAGAACCTAAAACATCATTAGATATAAGTCTCCAAGCATCTTTAAATCCTATCTTTCCTCCTATCAAACCATTGGCCAAAGCAAAGAAAGATGCAGTAGTAAAGTTTCTAACTTGAGTAGTAGGAGATAAAATTGTTTTACTAACCTGAGCCGCTGCTTTTAAATTCATATATGCTTTGTAAAAAGGTAATTTATATAGATTACTCGTTGCAGTTGGACTTTGCATAATAGCATCTGCAATTTCTGGTAAAGCAAATACTTGATCATCTTTAAGACCGCTAAACAAAATACTTTCATTAACTAAGGTCTTAGGACCACCTTGAGCTACAATAGGTTTTAAAGCAACTTTACCTATACTTCTAGCATCGGCTGCTTTTCTCCCTTGTACTAACCAACCATCTTTCAATCCTTGTTCTAGTGTATAGTCAGCAGCTTTTCTACTCATGTATTGTTCTGATTGAAATAATACAGTGTCCATCACTGATCTTTTTAAATCAGAGACAGGTACATCAATCATCTTACCTGTTTGTATATCTTTAATTTGACTTCCTTTAGGAACAGAAAATAAATCTTGAATTCTTTTATCTAATAAACTTTCACCCGGTTTTACTTTAGTTGCATCTACTACAGTACGTTCAGATATACCTTTAAATGTAGTACGTAGATCACCTGCTGCATCTGAATTAATCGCATATGATTTCAAAGCTAACATTTCTGTTTTAGCTTGTTCATCTACCAATCTATTATATACTTTTGTGTATTTTTCCCCTGAAGAAACTCCTGTTTCTTTCAATGCTTTTGCAGCTATTTCTTTAGTAGATATGTCGCTGCTTAAAATTTTTTCTTTAAAAAATCCTACGGCTTTTTCTTCTTTTGTAGGATCGAATTTAAAATAAGGATTTCTAAACCCTGGTAATATTTGTTGAGCTCTTGTTTTAAAATCTAAAGCAACTTCTCCTTTAAAATCTAAAGTAGAAGCATAATTAGTAAGTCTTTTATCAATAGCATCTATTTTATTTTTTGCTCTTAAAGCATCTTTTCTAACCCTTGGATCTAAACTTAAAAAGGTTTCTTTAAATTCTTGAGGTTGAGTTTTTTTATCTAATTTAAAGAAATTAAATACTTTATTGTTTTCTGCTTGTATGTAAGGTAAACTTTCTCCCTTATCAAAAAGTTTAAATTTATATCCTTTTACTACTTCTACATTTTGTTCTTGTATTTTATCTAGAAGATTTCCAATTGTTTTTTCTTCAGCACTGATTTTACTTATGATATTTCTTTGAACGTCACGTAAAGGTCCTACAACACTATCATCCGTAAAGTTATCTTTCCATACACCCAATTTTCTCAATATTTTATTTTTAACATTACCTTCTGTAGGTAATTCTTTCCATGTTTGTATATTGGGTATACCTGTTTTTTTAAATCCTTCATCAACCAAAGCACCTGTTTTAATAACTGCTTGTTGTAATAAACTAGTTTCGTTTTTACCTACCACCGCACTAATTGCTTTACTGACAGGATAATCAATAGCTCTAATTAATTTACCAGCTACAGGAGCAGAATATTGAATAGGTTTAATAATTCCATATTTAGCACCTAATGTTAATGCAGTTGGTAATAAAGGAATAGCACCTCCTACTACAGAACCTTCAGCTCCAAATTTTAATTTTGTTTTTAATGTTTCAGAAGCTCTTTCACTTCCCTCTAATTCACTTACGTCTTTTTGTTCTGTGATTCCTAATATATCAGATAATGTTCCTTGCTCTGAAGTAGAAGCTACAATATCAGAAGCACCTCCAATAGCTCCAAAGTAACCAGCTCTTTTAGCAAGTTCCATTCCTTTAGCACTTGCAGAAGGTAAAGAAGATAACTTAGTCATTGTACTAAGATTTTTTAATTTTGAAATACCCCCTGCTATTTTTAAAGCAGCTCCCCCGGGAACACCAAATTGTGTTATAAAAGATGTAACTTCACCTAATCCTGTTTTAGTTTCAGGGGTTTTTAAAAAACCTTCACTAAAGATTTGATCTATTCCTTTTAATAAATTTGTATTACCTATATAGTCTATAGGAAGAGCACCTAGTTCTAACAAACCTCTGACTGCATTACTTAATCCTTTTGCAGGACCTGTAATTAAAACATCTTGTATATATTCACCTATCCCAACATCTCCACCTCTAGCCGGAGTTATTTCTTCTTCAGCAGCTGTATTATTAGATTGAGATAACTGCATTAATTCTTCGAACGAAAGAGCCATGTATCTCCTATGTTTGAGGTGGTAGTACTAAATTAACACCATATTTAACATTAAAATTACCTACGTCTTGTTGAGTTTGTAAGTAAGCAAAATCTTGTAAAGCTTGTTCATTGTTAGCAATTAAGTTCACTACATCATCTGTTATTTCTTGAGGAAGTCTTGCTCTTAATTCTGCATAAGATAATTTCATAACTGGTTTGACAGCAGTTTCATTATTATTAGCAGCTACTTCAGAAGTAACTATTTCATCTACTGTTTCATCATCCATGGTACTACCGTCAGCATACTTAACTCTACCTCCGCTAGCATAACCACCTATGTATTCAGGTTTTCTAAGACTAGGGCCATATACTGTTGAGAAACCTGGAAGTTTTGAAAGACCTCTAATATACTCTGTGCTTTTAAGTAAATTATCTTGTTCGGCTTTAGTTAAAGTTTCACCTCTTTCTACTTTACCCTGTAAGGTATTTATTTTTTGAATGTTTTTACTTATGTCTTCACTTTCTTTAGAAAGTCTTGTTTTGGATAGAGCTTCATCAAATTTATCTTCTCTAAAATAGTTAGAAAGGGTTCTTTCTTTAATTTGATCTTTTGTTAAACCATCGTAAAGAGTTTCTCCACTAGGACCTTTAGTAATGTTTTTAGCTGTTTTAACTGCAGACTCAACTCTAGCGTTAATCATTCTTTCTGCTGCATCTGGTTTACCGGCTTTTATTTGTTCGCGTTCTTTTTCTTTAAATCGTTTATAAGCTTCTAAAGTAACTGCCTTATCTTCTTTTCTTCTAGTCGCAGCAATACCCGCACCTAATTCTCTTGCTTTTGCTAATTTTTTATTAATTCCCCCCTTAACTGCTAAGGACTCTGCAAGAAGTAATGCCATTTCTCCCTTACTATATTTCTCATCTTTTAGTAAATCTTTTATAAACTCTGCTTCTTTTTTTACTTCTTCTTTAGCAGAAGACATACCTTCTTTTTCTTCAGAAGGTGGAGGTGTTATTTTTTCTTTAACTTCAGGTTTACGATCAGGTATCTCTGTTAAATAATCTGAAAAATCTTCTGTAGGTATTTCAGTGTCTTTTCCTGTGTCTTTTCTTTTTGCTAATATTTCTCTAGATTTTGCTGTTCCCATAGCTCGTAGCACAGAATCAGGAAGTTGTTCTATACCTAATGGAGTTCCTGTTTCATTTAACGTTTTTAATGTTTCAGCATATTTTGTGTAATCATCTCCAGCAGAATCAACTCCAGCAGTTTCATCAAAAACACCACTTTCGTTCATTGATTTCATATATTCTAATGCTTCTACGGTTTTAGGTCTATTTAAATAAGCAAGACCTGCAACTGGTGCAAAAGTAGATCCCATTAAACCTAGACCAGCTAAACCTCTTCCGATACCTATACCAGATGGTTTCGGTTGATTTACTACTGTAAGAGCTCTTCCTGTTGGTTGCGGTTGATTTACTACTGTAAGAGCTCTTCCTGTTGGTGTTTGACCAGAAAACATTCCACCCGTACCTGTTAATCTAGAATCTACTCCTTGAAGTGATCCGCTACCTAAAGCAAAATTAGACCTTGGTTCAACATAAGACATGATCCCTGATCCCTGGGCCGCGCTTCCCCCTTTACGGAACATGGGTCTTTTTAAAACTCTATTGTACATTATTTACCGAATAAACTTCCTAAGCCGTAAACAGTAGCAGCTCCAGAAAGTGCTTGACTTAAAGGACTAGCTGTTCCAGCTCCTTGTTGTTGAGTCATGTAAGCTTGAGGTTGTCCTGCCAATAATCCTCCTGTTACAGAACTTAAAAATTGTAATCTATTATATGGTTCATAAGCCGCTAACTGTCCAGCTTGAGCTTGAGCATCTCTAATAGCTTGTTCGTAAGCTAAGTTAGAAGTTCCAGTAGCACCTAACTGTTGAATTCCTGATTGTGCTAATGAAGGTTGTAATGAAGCAAGACCCGCTTGTTGTTGTTGAGCAACAGCCGCAGCTTGTTGTGCTTGACCAAAACCTTGTTGTTGTAATTGTGCTTGTAGTAAAGCTCTGTTTAAATCTGATTGTGATTGATATTCTGCTGCTTGAATTTCACCTCTTCCTTGACCAAAAGCACCTTGAGCAACTTGTTGTGCTGCTAATGGTTGCATTCCTTTTTGTGCTTGAATATCAAATTGTTTTAATGTCGTGTCTATTACATCTTGTTGATAAGGAGACATGAAAGACTGATAAGCTTGTGGTCCAGAGTAAGCTGCTGCTTGTTGTAGATAAGGTTGATATCCTGCAACACCTGTTCCCGCACCAGCACCTGTAACAGAACCTGTAGTAGGATCAAAAGTTAATGTACCAAGTCCAGCTTGTGTTGCTGCTTGTTGTTGTGCAGCTTGTGTTAATACGTTTTGTCCAGCAATCGTTGGAGCAAATTTAGTAGTATCAACTGGTTGACCGGTTAACTGAGTAGTAAGATCTAATAATGTTTGTCCAGCGGCCTCTAAATAAGGTGCTGGTCTTGATATCGTTGTTTGTTCGGCCATTATACTAATTTTCCTTCCAACATTTTCATTGTGTTATACATTTTTTGTGCTCCTTTTTGAACACTTCCACCACCAGCTGCTCTCACAGCATCAGCAGTAAATACAAATTCATTTTTAGATAACATTGCTGGAACGTCATCTGCCTTTTCTTTTACACCAATCGGAACAAAACCGCCAGTATTTCTATAGTCTAATTCAGTAATACCACCTTCATTTCTTCTAACTGGTACTTCGGATCCCATTGCATATCCCATTCGTTCATATCTAGGTGCTTGTTTATAGTCATATTTTTGATAAAATCTTCTCCTACCTTCTCTTTTATCTTCTACTTTATTTTGATAATCCATAGGCATTTTATCAAATTCTCTATAATTAAGTTCTGGGTTAGGTTCACCAAAGAAAAATACATCTTCTCCAGTTTTTCTCATTAATTGTAATAAATAAGGATCGCTTTCATAATTAGATTTTTTCATACCTTTAGTTTCTTTTTCAGGTAAAGTAATACTAGGAGCTTCTGAAGTTAATCGTAACCATTCATTTTTAGTGATAGGTTCTCCTTTTTCATTTCTATAAATAACCCCTGATCCCTGGTCCGTTGGAGACATATATTGTTTATCTTCATCTTCTTGAGTTCTTCGTAAAAATTCTTCTTTTGTAATAGGTTCTTCTGTATCTGGATCTCTATAAATAACACCAGAATCTTCATCTGTTAAAGAAACAATACCTTCTCTAGGTGTTCCATTTTCATAACCAATTCTTCCACCATTAGCTTGACCAAGTACATCTTTAATCATTTGATCAGATGCTCCTGTAATGCTTTTAATAGTATCTATATCTGCTCCTCTTTTGCTCATATCTTTAATTTGTGCAATTCTTCTATTAATAATTTCTTGAGAAGGTGTATTTTCTTCTGCTGATGGTTTGGTTCCATCTCCATAACCAATTCTTCCACCATTAGCTTTACTTTCAATACCGAAAGAAGAAGCAGGTAAATTACCTTGGTATTTAGACATGTACTTATCTCTCTCAGCATTATATGCTGCTTCATCAAATTCTTCTAAACCAGCTTCATCAGCAGCTTTCTTAGCATCCAGATAACTTGGGATAGTAACTAAGGTTGCTAACAATGCTGTTTTGTCTAATTTAGATCCTACAATATCACCTTCTTTGTTTGTAATAGGATTGGTGTAAATATCTTTTAATGCTTTACCACCTAATTCTGTTGCTGCACTTCCCATTTTAGTAAAATCACCGCTAAATAAATCTTTAGCTATATCCATGTAACCTCTAGATTGTGCCGGAGTTTGAGATAATTGTTTTACCACATCTGTGGTTGATCCTAAATTAGTAGCTGCTTGGTCTTGTAAGTATGTTTGTGCTTGAGTAAGTTGATTTGGATCAGCAGCAAATTGAGCTTGTCCAAACATAGGTGCGCCTGACACAGGTGAAGTAAATGTTTGACCTAAGCCAGACATAATACCACCAGAAAAACTTACATTTGAAAAAGGATTAAAACCTTGTTGAAAACCTGCTCCACCAATACCTCTAGCTAATTGTCCACCACCATAGGTAAGTAAACCTCTTTTTAAAGAAGAACCAATACTACCCGTTTGATCAAAACCACCAATACCGGCCATATATCCTGCTAGTAATGGATTAAAAGGTGCTACAAAAGGAGCAGCTTTAACTGCTATATCTGCTACCTCATTCGGTATGATATTTCTTACAAATTTTTTAAGTTTACTTCCAAGGCCAAATTTCTCTCTACCATTCTCAGGGGGGAAATAACTACCTAGTCCATATAATTGTCTATTCATCTGCATTCTACCAATTGTCATTGTTAATAATTATAATATAAAAAAGCAGGGAATGAAACCTGAAAATGTTACTTTACTTGGTTTTTTCGTTTTGGTCAATCTTTTTAGTGTGTAATAATTCATCATAAAAGCGACCGATATAAGGATACTCTCCAATATGTGTAATGTAATCCATAATATAAATATGGCATTTCCCACCTATATTTGTCCATCTTTGACAAAAAGCAAAGTCTTCTCCATACCATTTTTTACTCTCTTTATCATGCATCGTATCAAAAAAATTATACATATATTCATGATCCTGTTCTTTACCATTTAAAATAGTCTTTTGATTAATCTTTAAATCTGGATATGATTTCATCATTTTTTGAAAGACTTCTGCTTTAATTAACATACATCCAGTAGGAGCATGAGATACTTCCATCACTCCATTTGTCACTTGAATATCTTTAGTAAGATCTCCTATTTTAACAGGAAACATATTACCATCTTTAGCCATATCTTGTGGATCCTCTACATTGCCTTCTTTCATTCTTCTATGAATTTTATCCCAGGAAACAGTCTTTAATGGATAGGGACATGCAATGACATCTTTATCTTTTTCCAACATTCTAAAAATAGTATCTGGTTCAAAATCAATATCGGAATCAATAAATAAAAAATGAGAATA
>Ga0070745_1000649_pt1 | contig 20676 bp, 26 predicted proteins | sample VirMetDEL_Mar_4_FD_77438 | JGI IMG/M metagenome (GOLD analysis project Ga0070745, IMG submission 77438) | Aqueous microbial communities from the Delaware River and Bay under freshwater to marine salinity gradient to study organic matter... | ecosystem: Environmental > Aquatic > Marine > Coastal ...
ATTCTTACTTGGTCAATATTTCCTATAAAATTACTTGAATTAGTAAAAGAATAATTGCCAATATTTGAAGATTGATGGGATGCTCTATCTAATGCAACGTATCCTGTGGTATCTTCTAAAGTTTCATTTATATATAAATTACCCCCTGATGCTGTTGAATAAGTTGCGGTTATTAAATACCAATTATTATTTGATAAAACAGTTGTTGATAAACAATCATTTTCACTTACACCTCCATTTCTTGTTCTAAAAACAACTGTGCCATTAGTGTTTAAAATAATAAATATATGTCTTGCTCCTGAATGAGCCATATTTGAGAATATGTATTGAGCAGCGCCAATGCTTGATGGTTTTACCCAAAAAGACATACTAAAATTATCTGAAGAAAGATTTTTTATTATATTTAAAGTTCCGCTAATATAACCACTTCCATTAAATATAGCAGCACTTCCAAACTTACCACTTGCACCACCTGTATCATTAGCGTTACCATCTAATTGGTACAAAGCAACACCTGAATCATCATTAAATATATCTGTTACAGATTTAGATGTACTTGCAGCAGTTTCCCCATATAGAGTAGTTACCTCTGAAGAAGATAATGCTTTGTTAAAAATTCTTACTTGGTCTATTTTGCCTCCATAAGAAGATGCACCAACACTACCTGCATTTGTGCCTAATCTATTATTTGATAAATTATGAGTATCTCCACTTGTCCAATACGTTCTTGTTCCTGATAAATGAGATACACCATCTAAATAACAAATAAAGGTATTGTCAGACTCCATAACTAAAGATATATGATGCCAAGTACCATCACAAATATCAGTTGTTCCTGTAAATGTTTGATTCTGACCTGCTATTCCGTGTGTAAAATTAACCTGTAAATAGCCACTTGTAGGTGCTCTTGTAATAGAAAAACCTGTATTTACTGAACTACCACCACCTGCATCAAACATACTGCCAAAATTAGAATCTTTTACAGTGGTGTTCATCCAAAAAGAAACAGTTGAGGTAGTAGAAGTGGTTGAAGAAGGTATATCTATATAAGAAGCAGAAGATGTTTGTAGCCCATTAAAAGCAGCACCTCTATTTATATACCCACCAATACGTTTAGTTCCACCATTACCTGTATAGGTTACAGTATCAAAATGCTGTGATGGAAGAAAAGCTGCTTCTGCGCCTCCTGTATTTATTAATTTTTTACCAATCATATTATAAGCTTATGTCGTAAGTTACAACTGATGCTTCTGTTGTTAATGCATTAATTTCGGCTTCTTTTGTAGATACGGTTGCCATTATTGCCGCTCTATCATCTATAATTTGTTGCGGAACTGCTGTGCCTAATGCTGTAAGTCTTATGTAATACCAATCAGTTTCGGCAAGTTTAGAATTAGCTGATGATTTTAAGTTAGCTATTTTTTGCTCTTTAAGTTCATCTAAACTTTGTGACCAAGTTTTATTTGTCTTGTTGTAAGTAAATTGTGTATTGGCACTATCAAAATATATTTGACTCAGATCGTGGATTCTTGAATCATAACCATCAGGAATAACAACATCAAACAATCCCACCTCTCTTAATTGCCCTTCTGTCATTGCAGAGGCATTTAAATAAGTTCCTGTCGAAGAGTATAAAACTTTAGGTACTCCTTCGTAAACTTTTATTATACCGTTTTTATTTATTGCTTTCTTTCCCATGATTATACTGCTTCTTGACTTATAGATGCCCACTGTTCAGTTGCACCGTTGGTTGCTACTATTTGAATTAGGTTTGATACTGTCCCATCATATGTCCCAGATATAACCTTAACTGATGCTGGAAGAGCTAGTGTAAAGTCACCTGTGATTACAAGGTCTTTTACCATTCCAGTTGATACGTTTGAAAATGTCAATGTATCGTTTGCAGTTAATGTTTTAGTGAACACTTGAGCTGTACTAAAGTCTACATCGCTTGCAGATAATGCAGCAGCTGTTGTAAACTCAGCCCCAAGTTTATCATATGATACAGCATCGTCATTTAATACTGCTGATGTTACTCTAGTTAAAGCCATAATTATTTATTTATTCTGTTATTAAATCCCAACTTGTTGTTTCTTCATTCCAAGAGTATTGCTGTCCATCATCTGGATAAGTTACAGGAGCTTCCCATAAGCAGCTGTCTTCGTTTAGTGTCCAGCTATCAAATGGTTTTGGGGGGATAAAAGCATCACGAGATTCATCGTATGTATATCCTATTCCTGCATAGTTTTTTCTAAATGCCTTAGATTGATCTTCAGCAGGTTGTCCTGTTTGAGGGTCATAATATATCCCTCCTCTTGTATTATAAGATGTACGCTTACAAACTTGTTCTCTGAAATTACCATAGTGAATTTCCCAGTTTGTTGGTCCATCTGTTTCGTCTTTACCGACTATTACTTCGGTGACGATGTTTTGCATGTTTAAGAAACTATAATGTGCCATATTTTATTATTTATGTTTTATGCTGCTCCGAATGTTATTGTTCCTGTTCCAGCTGTAAATGTTGTTACTTTATCGCTCGTTCCCCCTATTGATTGATTTAATTGGCTTGTAGTTAAACCAGCTGCAACTGTTACCTGGTAAGTGTTAGGATATCTTATTGATACTATACCAGAGCCGCCAGCAGCGCCATATCCATAAGTATCACTGGCAGAACCTCCGCCACCTCCCCCTCCAGTGTTGTTTGAGCCAGATATTGCAGAGGTATTTCCATTAGCACCATTTCCACCACCTCCAGTTCCTCCAGAACCACCCTCTCCAGTAAAAGTAGCACCACCGCCACCACCGCCAGCATAAGATACAGATGATCCAGTTATAGAAACAGCTAATCCATTACCCCCATCTCCAGCAGCATTAGATATAGAATTTGCTCCAGCAGCGCCTGCTCCACCACCACCAGCTCCATTTCTTTCAGATGACGCATCATCTCCACCAGCATAACCTTGAACAGCTGGGGATGTTACTGCTGCGCCTCCTGTGCCAGCATAATGCGCACCACCTCCAGAACCTCCAGAGCCAGCTTGAGCAGATGAATTACTACCTCCACTACCATATCCACCTCCAGTAGATGTTATTGTAGAAAAAACAGAGTTTGAACCTGGATTACCATTATCATGCGAAATATTTCCAGCTCCACCAGCTCCTACTGTTACTGTATAATTTGTTGATTCTTGTAAAAATAATGATGATTCAGCAGAACCACCACCTCCTGTTGTAGAACCATAAGATGTTCGTAAACCCCCAGCACCACCAGCACCAGATGCAGTTGTTCCAAAACTACGAGTACCTCCTCCAGAACCGCCACCAGCAACTACTAAATAATCAACAGCGATTGTTAGCGGTACATCAGCTAAGGCTGTAGCAGTTTCATTGTTAGCATTATAAGCTATCCAGCCTTGAGTAGCATCTACATAAACCATAGATACTCCACCTCTTTCGTAATTTATAACTTTATCATCAGCAGCACCATTAATATTATCATTCGATGTTATTGTTATGTTATTTGTATCAGCAGTACCAGCGTAATCAACTATAGAAACTTCATCCCCAGCATTAGGTGAACTTGGAAGTGTAACTGTAATTGCAGCACTTGTAGTATTAACAAAGTATCCTTCCTTTGATATGGCTGTAAAGTCTGCTGTTTTTGGAGTGGTAATCCATTTAATTATTCCTCCAGAATCTAAATAGTCAGATGTAGCTTTAGTAAATCCCATGTTTTATTTATTAACTAAATGATATTGTTCCTGTTCCAGCGGTGAATGTTGTTACTTTATCCGAGCCATCTGTAGCGGTTGTTCCTGTCAATCCAGCGCCAATAGTAACTGTATAAGCATTTGGGTAGCGTAATATAACTATCCCAGAACCACCCGCGCCTCCAGCTCTCGTTATGCTATTTTGTGATCCACCTCCACCACCACCAGTATTAGTAGCTCCAGCGGCACCGCTAGTATTTAAACCGCCATTGCCACCGCCACCAGCTCCGCCTAAGCCTCCAGTAATAGATGAATTTGGCCCTCCAGATCCACCACCCCCACCAGCATAAGTAACAGCAGACCCTGTAATAGACACTGATAATCCATCTCCTCCAGCGCCAGCAACACTTCCATTCCCTCCAAATCCTTGTTGAGATGCACCACCACCTCCAGACGCTGGATAATAATCACCACTACTGGAAATAAAAGTACCTCCATCATATCCTTGATTTGCAGTGCCTAACCCATTATCAGAACTATTGTTAGTTGTACCACCTCCGGATCCACCATTTCCTCCATTATATGAACCTGCATTAAATTCTCCATATCCTCCACCAATAGATGTTATAGTGTTAAATACTGAGTTTGATCCATTTGTAGATATAGAGGTTGATGATGTTCCTCCAGAACCAACTGTAACAGTATAATTTGTAGCTGTTGATAAACTTAAAGAAGATTCAGCAGATGCCCCTCCCCCAGATGTAGAACCATGAGAAGTTCGTAAACCTCCTGCTCCACCACCTCCACCATTACCATTATTAGAAACACCAACGCCCCCAGCTCCACCACCAGCAACTACTAAATAATCAACTGTTAAATCTGGCACAGCAGCAGCTCCAGCTCCATCATTAGCAATTAACCAGCCTTTAGTAGCATCTGAATAAACTAATGTTTTTGATACTTTGTCTGTAGATAATAATAAATCATTAGTAGCGCCTTGTATATTATCACTTGATGTTATTCTAATATTATTTGTTGAAGCATTAAGCCCATAGTCAATAATAGAAACTTCATTTCCAGTAGTTGGACTACTTGGTAGTGTTACAGTAATTGCAGCGCTTGTGGTATCAACAAAATAACCTTCCCCAGCTACAGCTGTAAAGTTAGCTGTTTTTGGAGTAGCTTGCCAGTCTGTTCCTAAAGAACCGTCAATTAAATCTGTTATTAGTTTTGTTAATGCCATAGTGCAAAATTACAATTTATAATTCAGCTGGTGCTGTTGGTTTTGTATTTGGAAAATCTTCTGTTGTTGTCCAGTCTCTTAATTGTTGTCTGTAAGTCATCCAAGCTGCGTGGTTAGGATAGTCGGTTAAAGGAACGATAAAGTCTGTTTTCTTTAGTTCATTATCTCTCCAGAATTTAGCTTCTGTCTCAAGTTCTTCTTGGGATTTTACAGGAGGCGTGAAAGTACCATTAGAATAGCCATATCCTATACCAACCTCTTTGCCTGTTACGTTAACTGTTTGTTCAGGTAAACTTGCAGCATACTGGTCAGATGCCACTATAATATTGTCTACTTTACCTTCTTTTATAGTTGCTATTAGATTTTCCATTTTTTTATTCGTAATATTTAATTAAACAATAACCTGAGCCACCGACTTGGGCGTAACCACCTCCTTGACCAGAATTCGCTTTTGCAATACGTACTCCTGCACAAAAATCTCCTCCGCCCATTGCTCCTCCTGCACCATATCCAAAAACGCCTGGGCCTGCTGACCAGCTTGTGACTGTGCTACCACCGTATGATGAGTGAGTAGACCCAAGTTGACTATTTTGTTGACCTTTGCTTGAATTACCACCCGTAGCTGTTACGTCGGCCCCTCCTGCAGAAGAACCCGAAAAAACACTGTTACCACCATTTGACCCAGCGGAACCACCTGCTCCAATAGTAACTGCACAACCAGTTGTGGACGTTAAATACATTTTTTTCATTATAACTTCTCCACCACCACCAGCAACTTGGTAATCACTATTATTCCAACCAGCACCACCAGCAACTAAAAATATTTCTATATAACCACCCGCATCAATTAATGCTTGGGTAGGGGTAAATGTGCCTGATGAGTTAAACTCTTCAAATTTTGGAGTTAAGCCTCCGCCTCCTGAAAGTGGTAAAAAATCTGATAAATTTCCCATATCCTTATTATTGTCCTGGAACGCCTATTAATACCCACCCCTGTGCGGAGCCAGCGTATATAAGCTCAAATCCAGAGTTTAATTTATCTATTGTTAAATCTGTTGCACTACCCATTATGTTTTCTCCATTTCTTGCTATAACACAAGTTGCAACACCTGATCTATTTGAAACTTTAATACTATCTCCATTAGTTGGTGAAGCAGGCAAGGTTAAAGTCACATTTGCGGTTAATACATATAATGTATTTTTAACAGCAGTTGTATTAGAAGACACTATTACAACATCATTGTTTCTTGCTGTTACATTGTTTAGCCCGCCTATTGATTTAATTTCAATAGCAGTACCATTTACAGGGGCAGTTGAAAATGTTAATACATTACCTGTTAAACTTAAATTACTTTGATTTTGATATATACCATTTAAAAATACATCAACAGAATCTAAACTTGAAGGTGTAATTGATAGTGTATAATCAGTTGTAGTACCATTAGCAGTAAATGAATCTGCGTTCATTGTGCTATTAACAGCAACATTATTCAATCCCGATGTTGACTTAACCTCTATAGTTGAACCGTTTGGAGGGGCGGTTGAAAATGTTAATGTACTTCCAGATAAACTAAATGTATCTTTTTGCTGATACAATCCATTAATGTAAACATCAATAGCGTTCTCACTAGATGGACTTGCTGAAAGTGTATAATCAACTTGCGATCCTGTTCCACTAAAATTATCCAAATAAATAGTGTCATTAAATACAGATACCGCACCCACTGTAATAACTTCAATACTGTAACCGCTTTGCGGCGCTGTAGTGAATGTTAATGTTGTTCCGCTTATAGAATATGTACTTTTTTCTTGATACATACCCTGTATAAACACAAAAGATTTATCAGCATCAACTTCTTGTGTTAAAGTAAAATCTGTTTGCGACCCTGTACCAGTAAACTGGTTGCTATTCAATGTTGAATAAACTGCGGGCGTAAAATGTACGACCTCTATTGCACTACCACTTGGAGGTGCGGTGGAAAAAGTGATAGTAGTTCCAGAAGTCGTATAATTGTCTTTAGACTGATAAACTCCGTCTATGTATACTTGTGTAACGTTTTCGTCTGTAACGTCCTTAGAAGCCGTGAAATTGACTGTAGAAGCGTCCCCAGTAAACGTATCTGTATAAATTTTTGATAATACGGAAATAAAATGTACAACTTCAACTTCAGCTCCTGCTGGAACTCCTGTTGAAAATGTTATTGTTGATCCGCTTGTTGTGTAATTACTTTTAGCTTGGTATACCCCATCAATATACACTTGTGTATTACTTGATGCAGTTATTTCAGATGATATTGTAAATGCTGTTTGTAATGCAGTGGCAGTAAATACGTCTCTTTCAATAGATAAAACACCTCCTCCACCGCCGCCTCCGCCTGATCCAGCAATAGCACCCCATTGAGTACCATTGTATCCTTCAAACTGTGAATCATCTGAATTAAATCTAAACATACCAGCAACACCTGTTGGGCGCTCTGCTGTAGTTCCTGAAGGTAATTGAGCGGCTGTAGTGTTATCACCACTATTTTCCCAAACCTGTAGCGTTGTATTATATGTGAGTAAATCTCCTGTTCCTAATGTACCTAGTTTTACATCATGCAAATCATGAACACCTTCATTGGCTTGTACACGAACTTGTATTTTACCATTTGTTGCTGCATTTAAAACTATTGCAGCTGCTATTTTATAGTTAGGTCCGTTGGGCTCTATTAAAGTATAATCACCAGGATTTGCTGGATCAAGCCAAAGAACATCGCCATCACTCCAAGTTTGACCATTCTGTCCTAATGTATTAAACTGGTCAATTTCACCTAAATGAATAACTCTACCAATATCTCCATTGTCAAGGTCTGTTTCTAATACTCCAATAAAGTATTTTGATTCTACAGAACCATCGGCAACCATTTCATCAATAAGAATATGCCCAGAGTTTCCATCTGTACCAACGGCTCTTACTGCTTTACCTTTAATTATTGTAGATCCCGAAGAGTTTTTTACATTGTAATATACAAGATTGGAATCTGCTGTAGCAGCAGCGACATCGACAAAGCTTAAATTACCAGCACCGTCTGTTGCTATTACCTGATCAGCAGTACCGTCCTGTGCGGGCAGTGTATACTCATCGTTTATTCTTATGTTATTTAAGAAACGATTCGCCATGTTTTATTTTAGTCTATTTTATTAACTAATACTCTTATTCCATTTGTAGCTGGAGCTGTTGAAAAATCAATTGTTGCTGTATTTAAACCATCTCTCGTTACATCAGAATAAACTGTTTCATATGTGGATGTATCATACAATTGTATCATTACATCATATGTATTAAGACTGTGTGTTATTTGTATAGAAGTAGCTGAACCGTTACCAATGGAGCCAACCCAACTTCTTGCTGCTAATCCAGAAGGAGTTACAGCCAGCGTTGTTGATGTTCCAGCAAGAGCCTCTGCGTCTGTAGCTAATTCTACGACACCAGCACCTGTTGTAGAAGCTGAATCAGCATCTACAGTTGCAGTTCCTGAACTGTAAGACACTGTTATTGCATTTCCGCCTTCAACAATAACAGCTCCTTTATTTGTAGAGCTACTATCTTCAACTCCAATTGTTATAGAGCCATCTGCATTTGTAATTGATATAGCTTCTCCAGAAGTCAAATTAGCAAGCTCCATGTCATTGTTGCTGCCATTTCCTATAAGAAGCTGTCCAGCCGTAGGAGCAACTCCATCAACTGTAGTTATACTTCCCGCTAAATCAATGTTATTTACATCTAGAGAACCTTTAGTTCCAGTAAATACTTCAGATGTATTTGTAGCGTCAGGGATGAATGTGAATTTTCCTGTAGAGTCATCATATCCAAAATATCCAAGTTTTGCACTTGTTCCATCGTGATATCTAAACTCTACCCCTCTATCTTTATTATCATCTGCCGTAGGAGCGGTGTCCCCACCAAGAGTTAAGATAGGATCATCTAAAGTAACTGTGTTTGAATTTACCGTTGTAGTAGTTCCGTTTACAGTTAAATCTCCTGTTATAGTTGCATTACCAGTAACCCCTAAATCATTTGTTACGGTCAAGTTATTTCCTATAGTAACATCATCTGGCAGTCCAATAGTAACAGTATCTCCGTCTCCAACAGAAGATCCGTCAATAACTTCAACTTCGTTTGTTGTTCCGCTTACTGTAAAAGAAATGTTGGATACTGCCGTTGATATTGCTCCAGAGACATAGGTGTAAATCTGATCTCCAGTTGCCAAAGCAGTTCCTGCAGAGGTTACAGCTGCAGTTACAATTGCAAGTGATGGATTTGGACCATTAGGATCAGTTATTGATAAAGCTGATGATGTAGTAGTCGTAACACTTTTAATATCTCCTGAAGCATCAATCCAATTTGTTCCGTCAAAAAAGAAAAGCTTGCTATCTGTTGAGTTATAATATATTTGTCCCTCAACTGGATTTAATGGTGCTGTTGCTAAAACGTGAATGACTCCATTTTGGATTTCATTCTTGTTTAAGTCAATGTTGTTTAAATAGTTTATTGCCATGTTTTTTTAATTTAAAAAAGCTGTGCCGCTAAATGGGGCTGAAAATGTTACGGTTATCAAATTACTGTCATTATAAAATATATCACCAACAACAACATTTCCTGACGAATCAACTGTGGTTATTGAGGGAAATTTATTATAGTTATGCTGTATTGTCCAAATTAATGAGGCAACTGGAAATGGATATTGTTTAGATAGTCCTCCAAGTAGCCCAGTATCTAAATAATAATTAGCTAAGGCATCTGGACTAAAATTCTTCGTTATTAATCCATTATCTCCATCGGATCCAATCCAAATGTCATTACCAGTAACAATATTATCTTTTGGATATGTACTTATTCTTGGCATAAGCTTAACTTTTATGCAAATTTACAAAAATAAAGCATAGCTATTGTTGACCCTGACCCTTGTACAACTTTCTGTAATTCCTACTTGATTTTAACTTTGAGGACTTTGTTTTTGCGTGAACTCCTGGTCTTCTAACTTTAGGTTTTTTCTTAAAAACCACAAAATTCATTTTAGCCTTAGCCATTCTTATCGTCTTTTTTAACTGCTGATCCAAAATAATATCCGAAGATACTTAGAGCAACTCCTTCAACTATACCGATCATATGGATGAATATCTCTTTGTTTGTTTCTGGTACCTGTGTTGTAACCACTGTGTAGACAAGGAAAGCAAAAGCCGCTAGTCCAACTATTCCAGTTAATGACATCATCCAGTCTTTTTTCCCAGATGCAGCAACCGCTGCTTCACGTTTTCTGGCTGAATCTCTATCTTCAACTTCAAGTCGATAAAGTTCAACAAGCTGATCATGTGCTGCAGCTTTTTCTTCTTCAGACATGTCAGGGTCTGTATCAATAAGGTTTTTAATAACACCTAGCACTCCAGAATCTGGCAACACTTTTGATGCTCCTTTAACAACTCCTGGAAGAACGCTGAGTAAAATTTTACCTAGTCCTGTTTCTTTGAATGGTTTTTTTTCGTCACTCATATCATTCTATAATTAGTTCTTCCGTTTACTTTTTCGGCTCGTATTACACGTCCTCTATTTTCTTCTTTTGATATATAACTAACATGAACCCAATCAGGGTTTTTGTCGTCTCCAAATTCCCAAATAAGCTGATCAAAATTTAAGTTTTCTCTAATGAAATTAAACATTTCAGCATTTGTTTTATGACCAAAAGTGTCATCCAGGTCAATCGCTCTGCCCTCGCAATGCTGTGATCGTTCCGACCCACCAATAGCACGATTCAAAGCTTCAGATCTAAACATACTGTTTATTTTTATAGGTCCTCCTACATACTCTCTAAGAGGCTCGAAAACATTGACAGCAACACCAACCATATTAGTAATTTGATAATCATTTGGTTCGTTATTAATGCCCAACCTTAATGCCGTGTTAGACTTTACGGCTTCTTTAAAACTTATGTGATTTGATATTTTCATTTCATTTTTAATCTTTCGTTTTCTTTTTCAAGAAACTCTACCTTCATTCTAAGTGCAGACACTTCTTCTGTGAGTTTTAGTATTTTGTCCCTCATATCGTCCTTCTCTTGTGCAGATTGGGCTAATAATGATTCTAAGTTTCTAACTCTGTTCTTCAAGTCGTCTCTATATTGCACGGTGTCATTGTTTGCATTTTCTTTATCTTTATTTTCTGCTTTTAATTTAAGCCTTGTTTCAGCAAACTTCCATATACCAGCCGATCCTAGTACAGTTGCTAGTGTAATAATAACCTGTGTAATGTTATCCATTCCTGTGTATCTTTTCTCTAATTAAACGACTCATGCTCCCAAATGAAGCTAAACATAATATTGCCCAACCGTAATGAGTTGGTGTCGGAAACCCTATAACATACAAGTACATTGCTGAGGTAGCCAAGAACATTCCAAAGCTAACCATTGAAGCTCGAACTCTACAATTTAAGTCGCCATCTGCTACACAGAACAGTTGGTAAGCTCCAGACGCAAAAGACAAAAACTGGAAGATGTAAAGACCCCCCAGCTCTATGTGTATAGCTAAAGGTGCTATAAACATTAATGACAGTCCCAAAACAATTTCTGTAGGTTGACTATCACTATACCTCCATACCTGAAGTAAATTATTTAATTTTTGTACAAACTTTCTCTTGTAACTCGTACTAGATTCCATACTGCAAAGATAAGAATAAGAAGCCAACCAAAATGTGACCCATTAAGCATGTCTAACATATAATAATTAACGCAAGTAGCAATAGCAACAAGGGTTGCGAGTTGAACTGCAATTTTTCTAATTCTAAGCGTTCCATTGTACAATACGGAATAAAGTTGAAACCATCCTGTTGCCGATGCAACTAACTGAAATATTAAAGAAGGATCCCCCATTTCAAACATTGCAAAAGGCAATATGATAGCATGTAGTAATCCGATTAAAACTTCGTTTGGCTCTGAATCTGAATATAGGAATATTTGCTTGGCACGCTTTAGACCAACGTCTTGCTTGCCATCTTTATCTGAATCTCTCATAAAGCTCATAACGATTCTATAAATCCAAAAAAAGCTACCTTGAGTCTAATACAAAAACGCTTTCTCCAGGGTAGCCTTTTAAATTCTTCTGTTTGGAAGATGTCTTCCATTATTTGTTTGGTTTACGTCCAGGTCTTGTTTTGCCTGTAGCAGCACTTGGAATATCCCCCAATTGATTACCTACTTCTTTAATAGCCTTACCAACATCTTTAAGCTCTTCTCCTACACGTTCTACACGAATGGATACATCTTCCTTCAGTTCAGCCATTTTCTCCTCTAAGAGGTCAGGAATCATGTTGTTGTTGTCGTCACGAGTCAGACCTTTTCTGGTCATCCAAATTGCTGCAATGTTAACCACTACTAAAAGGGCTACAACTGCGATTAAAATAAAAATAATAGTTGTCATATATTAAAAATTAAAATTAGCGTCTATCTCTTCCTCCACGAGCTCTGTTTGCGTATTGTCTCTCACGGATAATGTTTTTCCCTTTATGAGAACAGTCCATTTTATCTCCGTTTCCATAAGTTCCATTCTCTCTATTGAATTTATTGCATTCAACACGTTTCTTAACCTGCTCTCGTTTTTTTTGAAACTTTTTGTCATAGGAAGCCTTTACAGCCCTTGCTTCAGGGTTGCTTTTGTAGTATTTTGCTGTTTTTCCTAGCCCCATTGTTTATGCTATTGCTAAATAGATGACTCCATTTGAATTGAAAAAATTTGTTGGATAAAATCCATCTGAAACAAATTCTACTGAACCTGGAGGAACAGACCCTTCTGCGTTAGATGTATTTGCTTCTAAATATGGTTTAACTAATTTTCCTCCGTGCGAACCAGTTGAACCATCGTATCTTGCAGTATCCATTATCCACCAATTACTTGAAACTCCAGTGTATTTTTGCATTATCCATCTTGGTTCAAATCCAGTTGTAATTTTAACTGAAGCATCTGAAGTATAATACCCCACCTTCTGATACCCATCTACTGAATGGAAGCAGTAGGCTAAATATGAAGAATTTGTATCTTGATTTAAATCATTAGATGAAGGAAAATTTACTGTTGTTGAAGTAGAACTCATAGAAGCACTGTAATTTACTGCCGCAGCTGTTGTATTAAGCCCTTCAATATAATGCCATACATTATTTATTTTTACAAATACATACCAATTTTGGGCTACTGTATATCTTTTAAAAATAATAAGTTCAGGTTCTGAAGATAATCCGTGACCCCAAGTGCCTCCTCCTGATACTCCTGTATATTTCACAATACTAAACCCTGCATCAGGATTTGCACTAACTGTTGAGGTTATTGTCCCATCAGTATTGCTAACAGCTGTTCCCCCTGCTTTCCAACACCAAGCAACGTAGGTTGAACCTGATGCGTTTTCTTGATTATTATTTCCAACTGTAAAGCCATTTGTATTAAATGATTGAAGCCCCTGCGTTAAAGTTGTTTCAGCGTTTGTTAAATTTGAATTAAGAATGCGATTTGCTCCTCTTACACTATCATATAATCCGTGAGAAAATCCTTGAGGACCTCTTTCTTTAAACCAAACAAAATCAGGTTGGAATGAAGTTCCTACGAAACTTACATTTGTAGGTGTTCCGTCATAAGCGTAGGATACATTTGTTGCTGTGCCGTTGTAATTATATTTTACATTAACATCTGTTGCGTTGTTCCCGTTTGATGACGAATCTAAAACATTACCTTCAAATTCATAATGTGCTAATAAATTATCTGTAGGTATAGATGCAGTAGTATTGTTGTAAATATATCCAACTTCTGTTGAGGTTAGTTCATCTGAATAAACTCTTACATCATCTACCTTTCCTGCAAATTTTCTTGTATACAATTGACTTGCTAAATTGTTTTGACCAATTCTATTTCCATAAGGTTGACCTCCTACGCTATATACATTACCACTCCAAGAAATTGTTTCTACTAAAGAGCCATCTATATAAAGTTTTATTTGAGAGGCATTTCTTGCTATTACTATATGATACCATTGATTAGCAGATTTAGTTACATTAGCAAAAACTGCATAAGTATTACCCGAATCTCTAACCCCTGATATTTCAAATTGCCCGCTTGTGTTATAGGATATAGCCATATGATCATCTTCAGACAATCTTATAGCTGTTCCTATGTCAGTAGATTGTGTCACAGGATAAATCCAAGCAGAAAGAGTTTGTGATTGATTTCTTGATAAAGCATCAGGTAAATCAATATATTCATCTCCTGATTCTCCTGAACTTACAAACCCAAGCCCAAACTTACCACTTACACCCCCTGTGTCATTAGCATTCCCCTCTAATTCATACAATGCAGTACCACTACCATCATCAAATATATCTGTGGTTGATTTTGTAGCTGATGCTGATGTTTCTTGATATAAGGTTGTTATTTCATTTGATGATATAGTTTTGTTGAATATTCTTACTTGGTCTATTGAGCCATTTAATCTATCGTTTGTGTATGCATTATAACTTCCAAATACTAAGTTATAATTTTGCCCATTTATATAGCCTAAGGATGTATTATTAACTTGTAAGTTATTGTCTATATATAATTTTTTTTCGTTATTAGATGAGTTGTTTGTAAAAACAACGTGATGCCATTGATTTTGTGTTATTTGATAAGAACCCGTTTGGTTATTGATTCTTGTCCCATTAATATTTCCATCAAAACCAATAGTATTTAAAGAAGAGTCATAAAACATACCTAAACCTTCTAGCGATGCATATGAATCTGTAGTTCCAAGCAATACCTGATAAGAAGATATATTATTTATTTTAACCCAAAGTGAAATAGAAAAATCATTAAATAGAGCATTATAGGAAGTTGTTATCTTACTATTAGTGCCATCAAATACACCACCACTTCCAATATATCCCGTTACACCTCCAGTGTCTTTTCCCCCTTTTTCAAATTCATATAAAGCTATACCAGAGCCGTCATTAAAAATATCAGTTTTAGATTTAGTTGTTGAAGTATTGTTTTCACCGTATAGTGTTGTAACCTCAGATGATGATATGGCTTTATTGAAAATTCTAAATTGGTCTACTTTTCCATTCCAAGCATATGCAGAATAACTTGATGAATTACCATAAGTGCCTATATTGAATCCTGAATCAATAGTTCTACCCCCTGTTGCTGAAGTTAAAGCATAACTACCTATAGGGGTTGAACCACTTAAATAAAATGTTGCAGTTTTTGTGGATGCCACATAAGAAATAACTAAATTATACCAAGTGCCTGTTGCAACTGTTGCTCTTGCTGAAGAATAAGATGGAGGGTCATAAGTTGTGCCACTAAATCCCCTTCTAAATCTAAGCTCAACTTCATTCGTGTTAGATGTGCCAAAAACTAACAATTCTAACGCTTGATAGGCAGAGGAATAATTGTTTGGATTCCCTCTATCTAAAAGAGTGTAAAAATCAGAACTTGAAGCGGGTATAGAATTAAAATTAATCCATATACTTAAAGAACCATCGGCATCAGATGTGTTACTTGTAAAACCACCTAAATCAGGGAAAGTAATATATTTATTGTAAGCAAATCCTGCAGCAGCAGTACCAATCTTACCCTCTATGCTTTGTGTTGAACCATTACCTGTGTAGGTGTTGATTGTAAAGTTATCTGTACTTAAAAACTGTTTTGTAACAGTTATAGAAAATGCTCTTGGTGTAGCTTGATTCTCATCATCTATTGCTTCAATAGTAAAATTGTACAGGGTGTCTGCAGTTTCTAAAGATGTAGTACCATTAATATTAGCACCCGTAAGCGACAATCCAGTAGGGAGCGTACCACTTATGATATCAAATGTTATTGTCCCTGCATCAGGTTCAGATGCTTGTAATGTAATTGTTGAAATGGTTTCGCCTGAAGCAAAAGTTCCTAAAGAACCTGCAGCGGTTGTCCATGCTGGCACACCATTATAAGATATACCATTGATTTTTGTTCCCGTACCTGTATCTGTATTGGTTACAACAATATCATAGTCACCAGCGGCTTTAGCAGGTGTTGTGATAGTTAAGGTTGTTGCTGATACAAAAGAAACAGAAGTTGCAGCAGTACCGCCAATAGTTACATTAGCACCTGTTTGAAATCCAGTTCCTGTTATAGTTACAGTTTGACCTCCTGTAGGATCTGCCGCTGTGTCATCACCTGGATATGCAACAGATAGTACTGTTGGATCAGTTATATTAGAAACCCACTCCATATCACCATTTCCTGATGATTGAAGTATATACCCACTGGTACCATTACCTATAACCCCAGAAAACTGTGCTGCTTTAATTTTGGTTTGTGCCATTTATCCCTTTCTATTTTGTTTTTTACTCTTTCTTGCTGTTGAAAGTGCAATTGCTACAGCTTGTTTCTGAGAATAACCCTCTCTGACAAGCTTACTAATGTTTTCTGATACAACTTTTTGACTTAATCCTTTTTCAAGAGGCATAACTACTTCTTTTTAGGAACGCAGTTTGGAACTTTGCGTCCATTTTTATTCTTCATTCCAACCATCTCGTACCCTTTCCAACAAGGACGATTTATTTTTGTTTTACTTTTGACCATAAGGAAAAAGATCGTTTAACGTTTTCTTTCTCTGCTGGCATCCACACGGTTTATTAAAAGCTTTAGCTCCAGCGTCTACAATAGCTTTAATTCCAGTAGCTTGTGTTATAGCCTCCACTGTATCCCCAAGACCTTGATGATTTTTTAATGGATTCATCCCCTACCTGGTTTGTATATCATTTTACTTTTCCCAGTTTTTGGGTCGTATACTTCTACGTCCTTTACTGGACTGGGTGTAAATCTATCTACAGTAGAATTTTTAAATCCATACTGTTCGTATACAGATTTTGGTTGAGGTTGATTTTGTGACCTCTTATCGAAAACTGGTATTTTTCCGTGCTTTGCCATATTATTAATATTTGCCTTGTTTTGATTTTGGTGATGACTTTGTTGACCCTCCTTTTCCTCCCCACAAGTCTTTACAAGCCCAGTAACGAGCTGTAAGCTTATTGGTTGCAGAGGAACACTTGTGTCTTGCCTTAAATGATTTTCTTGCCGCAGCAGAATAATTATGACCGTAACCTGTAGCTCCGTAATGAACAATTTTTTCTTGTCCTCCAGAGCAAGCTTTTACAACCCTTTTTTTATCTGGGTTAGGGCTCTTTCTTGGAGAGTTACATTTCATTTTAGATTTATCTAATCTACTAGACGGCATAACTTTTATATATGATGCAAAGATACAGAAAAAATTAATCTTGTATATTTGACAATCGAATTGAACTGGTTTATATGCATAAAAGATTTTATCTAAAAAAAAAGACAAGAAAGACCCCAGTATACTCTCCAAACGACAAACAGCACAACTTTTTAAAATATCATAGAGTTGTAAGGTATTACATAAAAACAAAGTACAATATCACCGATCTTGATTTAGACATGATACTGTTTTTGTATGATGAGAATATATTCAATAAAGACACCTTCAATCAGTTTGCAAGAACTATGTCTTGGAATAAAGAAAGATTTTCTCAAATGATTGAGTCTGGATATATAAAAAAATGGAGGGACAGGAAACAAACACAAAGATCAAATTTATACGAGCTAACTATTTCTGCAAAAAGGATTTGCAATCACATGTATAAAAAATTAACTCAAGAAGAAGTTATATCTGAAGATCCCTATCGGAATGAAATATTCAAGGGGAAGTCTTATATGGATAAGATATATAAGGAAGTAATAAAAAAAATGAACTCTAGTACGCAGTCTCGTACCTCTTAAAAGCTTCTTTGATAATAGAATAGTCCCTGACATTTGTTAAGTTCTTGATTTCCTGCATTTTAATGCCATCTCCAGAATCAGACAAAACGTCTATCCATTCGATAACCTTTTCAATAGCACTTTCTCTTTTAATTATTACATTTTCTTTTTTAATTGTATCTTTTAAATTTGCAGTCATTAGTCTATTTATTGTTTTAGTACTACACATAAGTTGATCTGATATGGACTTTTGAGTTATTACTATTCTAGATCTAGATAAATTGTCGATAGCAACTCTCAAGTCTGTTTCTGTAAAGGTGAGTCCTTTAGATACCATCTGAGCTACAATGGAAAGCTTTTCGCTAAATGACATTATAATTTCAGGATTAAAAACCACACGTCTCATTCTCCTACAGTAAGGCTGTTTAGGATGACGATACACATCCTCTATCATGTCGTCTACACGTGGTTTAGAATACGTTCTAATAGTTCTTCCGTTTTCCCTATCACCAAGCCATCTAAAAAGTCCCTTTAATATTTCAAAGGGAATGTCTGGATTTAAATAAAACAAAACTTCAGCGTAATATTTAAGTTGATTAAAGGAAGATACTCTGTGATCTATTTTAAGTAAATCAAAATGAACTACGGGGTCATTATACCAAACAAAGTCACAACCACGAAAGTCATGACCTGTTTGTAATATAATGCTGTCGTTCTCTAACTCAAATAATGTCACAACTTTACAACTACTTGTCTGTCAGGAACTACAATCATTTTCTCTCCTTCAATGCGAATTTCAGATCCAGCAGCAGAGTCATAATAAACCTTGTCTCCTGAATCTAGTCCAAATACATCCTCCCCAACGGAAATTATTTCCCCTAGCTTGTATCGAATATCTTTATCTGTGTATTCCGTCATAATGAGTCCGCTTTGACTCTTGACCTCTTCAACTTGTTTTTTAATAACTACAAATGATCCTAGCGCTCTCATGCTCTTTTATTTGATATTACACAGTTAGTTGTAAGTATTGTAATAGAAACCGATATAGCGTTTTGTATTGCATTCCTAGTTACTTTTAGCGGATCAATAATCCCCATAGCAAACATATTACCAAATCGCTTCTTTTTAACATCATACCCATAATTTCTTCTACGAACTGAATCAATTTTTTCTACAAAAGAATCGTAATCAATAGAAGAGTTTTCTAGTATTTGTCTTATAGGAGCAACAAAGGCAGATGCCAATATTAAACAGGCTTCTTTTACTTCTTTGTCTTTTTCTTTAAAATACCTGCTTTGTATATCCATGGCGGCATTATAAAGAGCCACTCCTCCTCCAGCTACAATTCCCTCTTCAAGAGCAGCTCTTGTTGCAAATATTGCGTCTTCAACACGATCTTTTTTCTCTTTCATTTCAATTTCAGTCAACGCACCAACGTGTATAGCAGCAATACCTCCAGATAGTCTAGACAGACGATCCTTATAATGCCAGGTGTTTGCTTTGTCCTCTTTCTTTTTCAAAATATTTCTAACCATCTCAGCTCTTTGTTTAACAGCGTCAGCTGTTTTTTCATTTTTAAGTGTTATGATGGTTTCTTTATCTGTAGAAACAACTTTCTTTGCCTCCCCTAAAAAGTCTTCAGTCACAGCAGAAAAATCATTTCCAGTCTCATCTGATACTAATATCGCTCCAGTCATAATAGCTAAATCCTCAAGAAGCTCAAATCGATTCATGCCAACCCCTTCTGGATTAACTACATTTACATTTAAAACCCCCCTAGCTTTATTTACGTTCAATAGGTTCATTACAGCCGTTTCCATTTCAGATACAATGAATATAGGGCGCTTTGATTGCATTGCCACTCTAAGGCAAGACTCTATATCTTCAATGACTGTTATTTTTTTATCAGAAATCAATACAAAAGCGTTTTCCAATATAGCTTGGTTTTTTTCTTTGTCTGTAATCATATAGGGGCTGTGAAATCCTCTTTTCATTCTAGTTCCCTCTATAATCTCCGTGTATGTTTCTTTCGTCATTGATTCTTCTATAGTTACAGCAACATCAACGCCAACCCTTAAGTAAGCGTCTGCTATAATGTTTCCAAGATCAACATCATTGTTTGCTGAAATTGTAGCTACATCTTTTAAGTTTTCTTTTGTAACAGCCTTAGATCGCTTTGAAACGCTTTTTACAACATCCTCAGACAGTATCTCTAATGCGTTTCTTAATTTCGTAACATTTAAATCCCCCCTTTGTATTCTGTCAAAGGCAGAATTAATCAATGACTGTGTTATGACAATAGAGGTTGTTGTTCCGTCTCCAGCTTGATCAGCAGTTTTAATAGAAGCCTGCTTTACTATTGTAGCCCCTAGATGTTCTACAGGATCAGATAGGTTTATAGATTTCGCTACCGTAACCCCGTCCTTTGTGATGTGAGGTCTCCCAAGCTCATCCTCTAAAATAACTGTATTGCCTGCTGCCCCTAAAGTTTGTTTGACAGCATTTGCCAGCTTGTTGATGCCGTTTGACAATTTATACCTTGCGTCTTCATTGAAGTCGATCTCTTTTTCTATCATTTAAATTAAATTTAATTATATGCAAATATAACAAATTTCATCCATAAATAGCAGATGTACACGACTTACATATTGTATTCCATGAATTTTGTAAAACTTCTTGTCGTTTTTGTGATTCCCAAGCTTCTTTTAGTGATATTTCTTTTAGATTTGCATATTTATGCTCCATCTCATAATCATTGCAACAAAGGAAAAGTTCTGATTTAGCATTGACATGTATCCACTCTGTGTCTCTTTTCCCCATACATCCCACAACCTTTTTCTCTGGATGCACAAATGGAGATGAACTTATGTATTCGTCTATCAATCCAACTCGATCTATAAGATGAGGTTG
>Ga0070745_1000652_pt1 | contig 20633 bp, 34 predicted proteins | sample VirMetDEL_Mar_4_FD_77438 | JGI IMG/M metagenome (GOLD analysis project Ga0070745, IMG submission 77438) | Aqueous microbial communities from the Delaware River and Bay under freshwater to marine salinity gradient to study organic matter... | ecosystem: Environmental > Aquatic > Marine > Coastal ...
ATTTTTTGTCAGAAAAGAGTTTACATTTAGATTAGTTGAATATAATATAAAGTTATATTCTATGAGAGAGGAGACAATATGACACAAAATTGGGTAAAAGATATTGCAGATATGCATACAAAATATGGAGTTAATGAAAAGGTCAGAGAATTTGATGATGAAAAGCTTAAAACGTTTTTAGAGTTTCGTATTAATTTTCTACAAGAAGAATTGGATGAACTGAAAGCTGCCGCCGCTTCAAGCGATAGTGAAGAAATTGTAGATGCATGTATTGATCTATGTGTTGTAGCAATTGGAACTCTTAATGCATTTGATGTAGATGAGTATAAAGCTTGGGATGTGGTGCATGATGCTAATATGTCAAAAGAGGTCGGTATTAAAGAAAGTCGGCCAAATCCACTTGGTTTGCCAGATCTCATTAAACCCAACGGTTGGGTTGGACCTTCCCATGAAGGTAATCATGGATTATTAAAATGAATAACTCACTTCTATCTTATATAGAAAATATTTTTAATGATATTGGTAACTTAGTTATTGATGAAGAATTCATTTCATTACGCAACAAAATGAAAAATCGGCTTGGTCAAGGCGATCGGAGTGATATTAAGTTTACAAAGGACGTAGATTGTCTTGTATTAGAAGAGTATTTAATTAAAATGGGTTTAGTTAATGCTCCACTTAAAGAACATATTCATAGAGGTGGAGCGTGTGTTTATGATGCAATAGTAAAGACACAAGATAAAAATTCATATATAGACTTTAAATGTATACCATCATCTTCAAGCTATTATAATGTATCAAAACATAAAATGAAAACCCATGAATGGGTTCAATCGGGTATAAATTCTGGTATATTGACACACTACTGTTTTTATAAAATGCATCGACCATTTGATAAACCGCTTATGGTTGGTGATGATGTTAGGTTTGAACTTATTAATGTTGTCCAAGCCCAGCACGTAATGAATAATTTAACGCCGTCAAAATATGGCGGAAAATATTGGAGGGTACCGAAATATGCCAGAACAACGTGAGTCCGTGAAGGTTCTACAAGAATGTGTGGAATTACAAATCAGTAAATCTAAGGATTATCAAAACCCAAATTCTAATGTGAAACAAGCTATGCATTATCGACGCGGGGTAGATTCTATTCATGATACTATGCATGGGAAGATGTTGCGCGCCCAAAGTTTGCTTGAGTCTGGAGAGACTGCTAATTTTGAGTCGTTAGAAGATACATATAAAGATCTTATTAATTATGCAAGCTTTGCAGTATCATATATCAGAGGTAAAATGGAAGGGCAAGACCCCGATCTAGATTATCTTAATAGACCAATTGAAGGTGAATGATGCTAAACGTAAATGATATACGAAACCATTTTATAGGTGAATTATCATCTGGTAATACTATTACGGATAAAACCGGTGTAGAAACCATTGAAATGATAGGTGCAACATTTGAAGCTGATGAACCAATGATTTTTGGTGAAGTCAATGAAGATTATGTTGAGCGCGAGTTGGAATGGTATAAATCAATGTCATTGTGTGTAGACGATATTCCGGGCAAAACGCCTGCCATATGGAAAGACGTGGCATGCAACGATGGTAAGATCAATTCTAATTATGGTTGGGTTATATGGTCTGACGATAATTTTAATCAATATGAAAATACTCTAGAAGAATTGAAAAATCACCCAAACAGCAGACGTGCTGTAATGATTTATAACCGACCTAGTATGTGGAAAGATTATAATGTTAACGGCAGAAGCGATTATATGTGCACAAACGCCGTACAATATATGATCCGCGGAGATGAATTGATTTCATTAGTAAACATGAGATCTAATGATGTAGTGTTCGGATACCGCAATGATTTTGCTTGGCAAGATTATGTCGTTAAACTATTAGCTAACGATCTGGGTATCAATAAAACAAAAATTATTTGGAATGTTGGTAATCTTCACGTGTATTCACGCCATTTTGATTTGGTAAAATGATGGAAGCTACTAAATATTATGATGAATATCTAAGATATTTTAGTCTAGCAAAAGAACAACAATCAAAATGTAATGTGTCAAGTGAACCTCCATATGGTATGATTAAACACATCGACAGCAATGTTGGTGATGATCTTATGGAAAATGTTGAATTATATGATGTTGTTGAACGCAAATATGCTGGCTTCTCACAAATAATTCATGATGTATTTTATGGATGGTGCGATAATCATCCATACTGGAAAAAGATGGAAGCAGGCCTGGCATCTAGGCCTAGAAAGCAAATTGCCAAAGATTGGACTGGCAAACATGCAGATTTTGATTTGCCTGAATGGTTGTATGTATTTCTTTTACACCGCGTAACTGGTTCAGCTATTAATTATGCAAAAAAACCATCTGGATACTATAACACTATATTATATCACTTGCACCATCATAAGAGCATTGAAGAAATAGTAAATTTCATAAATCACTATACATCTACATTTTATACGTCAGTTGGTTATCAATTTCCTGCATTCCCTAAACCACCGGCTGGGTCATTATATAAACGCGGTGGGGATTATTACCTATCAGAATTTGCACCACGTTTATGTAGAGAATTGGCTGAATGGCTACACAAAAGTAATGCAAAAAAAGACTTCCGTGAAGTCGGTGAGTGGATGTTCGAATGGAATAAAAATAATGGGTTGAGAGCTTATAGATTTCAGTATGCTGCATTCTTGGCTGATATTGCTGATTGGTATCCACAATACATCAACCTAGAAAGCCCGTTTTATTATGGCACAAACGCAGTAGAATGTATTTCTTATTTGGCTGTTAATTCTAATAAACTTAAAAGAGAAAAATTTCTAGATAGCGTAATGGATCAGATATATACTGATACTGGTGCATATCCATATAATGCAGAAGATGTTTGTTGTGATTTTATTAGATGGGTTGAAAACTATATTAAGCCGGGCCATGACTACAATAATTTATGTTTTGACTCGGTATGGTCATCATGTAAGATTAAAGATCATCCATACGGCCGCCAGAAAGCAATGATTGATATAGGTATAGTAGAAAGTTTTAATGGTATAACTAATCATCCAGCTGACGATACTATTATTAAAAAGGCTGGAATGAGTGTATGTGAATATAAGAGGGCAGTGAATGGCACATAATAAACACGTTGTAGATGGTATTAACAAAGATGTTGGTATTTTAGGGTGGCAAAAGGCAAAAGAGTATTATCTTAGTATAGCTGAGAATTGGACTGATCCACATCCTGACCCAGTTGTAACTGTACATGATGGTGTTCTATGTGTTAGAGATGACCTTATTACTGGAACAAAATGCCGTGGCGGCGATTGCTTGATATCTGGGTCTAATGCATCTACTATAGTATATGTTCAACCGCGAACTGGTCTAGCAGGCGTATCTATTATTGATGTAGCAAAGCGTCACAATAAGAAGGTTAAACTTTTTATGCCGTCATCTCGTAGGATTTCACACCACCAAGCATGTTGCATAGAGCAGGGTGCCGATGTAGAATTTCATAGAATTGCAGCGATGCCTAATCTTAATAGAATTGCACAAAGGTGGGCCGAAGAACATGAAGATTCATTTTTTGTTCCATTGGGCCTTAGGCATGAATTAGTAACTGCCGGAATTGTAAAGGCTGCATCTACGATAGAAGAACCAGATGAGGTTTATGTAGCTATTTCTACTGGGGTTCTTTCTAGGGCTTTACAAATCGCTTGGCCTAATGCTAAATTCCATTCGGTCGCCGTGTCCCGCAACCTTAAAGCCGGTGAACTTGGCCGCGCGGAAGTTATTTCAGATCCGATGTTATTTAAACAGAGCGAGAAACCAGAAAATCTTCCACCATTTCCATGTATAGATACATATGATGGCAAGGTTTGGAAATATATTCCTAAGAATACCGGTAAAAAAATTCTTTTCTGGAATGTTGGCAAAGAGCCAGTGTTGCACGATGAAACTATATACGATAAGGTAGATAGTTATCGTGACTGGCCAAAAAAAGATGTACAAGCAGGTAAACTCAATATATAAGTAATATTATGAATATTTTGATTACATCTCCGTTCACCCACATCTCTAAGAACATACATTCACATAGAGCAGCTCAAGCAGCAATTTATGCTGATCAGTTGTCTAATGTTGGTCATAATGTACATCTAGATATAAGTGGTGATATTGCCCCAGACCCAAATACATTTGATGAAGTTTATGTCTATCATGGAAATGATTGGGCAGGCTCATTGAACCTTTTTGGCGGCATGAAGAATTATGGTGGCATTGATAATTTAATTAGATATTCTAAGATAAAGTCTAAAGTTTACTCTCTGTGGATTGATCACCCTAAATATTCTGAAATGCTTAAATCAAGGATGAATGGTGATATTCATGATGATTGGAATAAAGTAGATTGGAATAACCTTAATCTAATAGAAAACCAGTCAACTATCATTAGAGAAATTGAAGATACTGACAAAATTGTTGTTGGTGATAGTCATGCAATTTCTATGTATCGTCCAGGTTGGTTTGTTAATTCTGTACCGTTTAAAACTCTTCATGGAGCACTTAAGGAAAAGTTATCTTCATTTATTGAACCAAATCATAGAATTGCTGAGTTTTATTTTGGTAACATTGATGTCAGACATCATCTTTTGCGTATGAAAAACCCAGAAAAATCTACTAGAAATCTAGTTAATGCGTATTATAATCAACTGTTGGAACTTGATTTGGATGAAGTTTCAGTATACGAATTGCTTCCTATTGAAAATGAATGCAGGCAAATTCCAAAGTCTGGTCATTATAAGAATAAGCCATTTCATGGTAGTTGGAATGAGCGAAACAATATAAGGCTTATTTTTAAAAACGAAATGGAAAAGCTTTGTGCTAACAGCAAGATTAAGTTTATATCATGGGTCGATTATCTTATAAATGATAAAGGCGAATTAAGTTTTTATCATATGGAAAAGCCAAGGTCAGTTCATTTATCTAGAAATTCATACCCACACTGGCAAGGTAGGAAATGGTCGGGTTTAGGCGAAACCTTTGCAACATTAGATAAGTTCTTTAAATGAAATTAAGCGAAATATTTACAGACGTAGTTTCTATATCTAACTCAGATCCAAAATATAAATGGACTAATAGGTATATGAATATTGCACGGGAAGTTTCTACTTGGTCAAAGGATCCAAATACTCAGGTTGGTGCGGTGTCTGTGATTGATGGTCGACCGCTATCATTTGGTTATAATGGATTTCCTAGGGATATAGAAGATACAGATGAACGGTTGCATAACCGGGAATTAAAATATGAACTAGTAGTTCATGCAGAAAAGAATGTTATATATAATGCCTGTTATAATGGCATTTCATTGAAAGACTCGGACCTATATGTACATGGTCTTCCTATTTGTAATGAATGTGCCAAAGCTATTATCCAAGTAGGCGTTAAGAATGTTTATATGGAAGATGTAGAATATACTTCTGAAGTGTGGTTGAAAAGTTTCTATTCATCGTTAGGTATGTTTATTGAGAGTAATATCAATGTATATGCATTGGAAAATTAATTTATAAAAACCCGCATTTTTGTGTATACTTTTGAAATCAGCGCGTTATTATAATAGTATAAGGTTTGAAACGGAGGAAATAGTTCGTTAACTGAAACTCATATCAACAATGGAGATTTTATATTATGAGTAAAATTGAGTCACTAACCTCAGAACAGGAAGCACTGTTGCCGGTCTATGCCCAAGAAGGTATTAAGATTGGTATGTCAACAGAGCCTCTTGATTTTGATAAGGCTAAGGTAGCAGTTGAAATGGCTTATAAGGCCGTTGATCTTGATCCGCCCGCCAATTTCCATGTAGCGGATAGCCCCATGCATGCGATTGACATGATTTCAAAAATGGACTCATCACAATCTAAGAATGATATTCTTAATAACATGTGTTATGGGTTCCAAGATATCCCATGGCTTCAGTTTTATAAATACTTCCGAGATGAACTTGACATTGAAGAATGTCATAAGCTTGACGGATTGATTGAGCTCGCTAACCATTGTGGTTGGTGGTCTCCATATGATACTGATGCAATTCTTCAGCACCGCCCTACTGCCATTATGACTGATGAAGAAGGTCGTGCACACTGTGACTTCGGACCAGCCATTGAATATCGTGATGGTTTTGGTGTATATGTCTGGCACGGTGTTCGTTTCCCAGGTGATTGGGTTGAAAAGCCTGAAACCCTGACACCCGAAGTTGCCCTTACGTGGGAAAATATCGAACAGCGCCGGGTGGCATGTGAATTGCTTGGTTGGAACAAAATCCTTGATGAATTGGGTTATGTGACAATCGACAAAGATGAAGACCCAGAAGTTGGTATGCTTGTTGAAGTAGACTTGCCTGACTCTGGTAAGGAACGGTTCTTGTTGGTACAATGTGGTACCGGCCGTGAATTTGCTCTGCCAATTCCACCTGCCCGAGATTACCTATCAAGTGACCAAACCGATACTGCTTTGGCTGCCAATATGTGGTCTTATGGTATTGACGATGTTAACGACTACATTGTTCCCGAGGTAAGAACTTAGAAAGGAGAAAATAAGATGAAAACCTTTAATCGTGTAGCTGCACAGGGTGATGTGATGTTCATCCGTATCAACAGTGTTCCTGAAGGGTTCACCGAGGTAAAACCAGAAGCTGATGGTAAAGTCATTGTGACCCATTCAGAAACTGGGCATCATCACTGGATGGACTCAGGTGCGGTGACTATGTTCGCCAATCCAGAAGACCCCCTTGAAGCTGTTCTTGAAGTTAAGAGCGGTACCAAGGTAACTCATGAACGGTCTTATGACACTCATGAGCCAATCTTCTTCGATCCAGGTGTATACCGAGTTCGCCGCCAGCGCGAATACAGCCCTGAAGGTTGGCGCCGCGTAGCGGACTAACCACCATTCAACTTGACTTTGAAATAAGGGCTGCCCGGGCTGCCCTTATTTTTTAATGAAGTGTTTAAGCAAACATGAAACCTCTACATAAGAAAATAGATAAAAATATTATGACCCCCACTTCTGATAAATTTAAGCTTAATTATCTACACCAGGTTCATGACCTAGGTGTAGATAAAATTGGCAACAAAGTTTATCAAAAGGTGATCTTTGGTGATTTTGACTCAATTTGGGTTCTGATTGCCAATATACTGAGTGATAGCATAGAAGGTGAATGCTATGATAGGTTGCAAGAAATTAATTAAAAATAAGTGTTTACTTTTGAGTTAGGTGTGGTATTATAATAGTATGATTGAATTAAAAAATAAACATGCTGATATTTGCAATACACCCTATAGTATTGGTGAGGGTTGGTATGATTTGGTTGATCAAGCTTTTAATCAAATTAAAGAACTTTTAGAGAATGGTGCTGGTAGTATTACCATCACTGAAATTAAAGAAAAGTTCGGCGAATTGAGGATATACTATATCCTTGAGGATGTACATGATACTGATGCTTTTGCAGTAAGTCAATTTATAACTGAAGCAGAAACTTTATCAACACGTACATGTGAAATTTGTGGTGAACCTGGTAAGACCAGAGATTTACCATATATTGTCACATTGTGTGACAAACATTATTCGGAAACTGATAAATAAAAAAGCTACTCTTCGTATACGGTAGGCTACTAATGCTGCACACTGCAAGGGGACTTACGCTAAATGAAACTAGAGAAGACATTATGGCGGCTTAACCATGATGGCTATTGGGATAAACCGGTAGACGATACTCATTATACTAAACGTGATTCACTAAAAACTTTCGATCAAAATGGTTATGCGCTCTGTGGGCTAGAACGAGAGCATGCTAAAACTAATAATTACGAAGCCCGGTTAGGTCAGCATCAAGTTGGTGAATGGTCTATCAGGCTTCCTTGGTATTGGCAGACTGACCAGCAATACGGAGCCCATCTTAATCATGCAATCCTAGTAGAAAGAAAAGGATATACTGATGAGGCTCTTAGAAGGCTTAATGACTTTACATATGTTAATCCCCTTATCTGGAAGATGATAAAAATGAAACCTAAATGGGGAATTGATATAAGTGTAGATTATGTTGATGATGATGGAGTAGTATTTGAAGTATTCCATCATGAATGGGACTCATTTAACTTCACTGAAGTAATAGATATGAAATGCATTATTGAAGAGTTTGTTGAGTTAGCAGACTTTGAAGATATTGCAAAGAAATTGTGGAATAAAAGAGATGAATGGACACATCTTAGTTACGATAAGATGAGTGAATATAAATGTGACTTTGTAGGTGTACCAAGAGAAAGATATAAGATGGCTAATTGGCATGACGGGTAATTTTAAGGATAGATTATTATGAATCAGAGAGCAGGTAAAACTTATAAAGCTTCAGGTATGGACAATGGTTTTGCTATGAAGCAGTTGCAGTTCTTTAAAGCTTGTAAGCAGCAATTAGAAGCTGCTGGGTATGAAGATGCTGCTTTCTACTTTGAGCAATGTGAAGATTGGTTGAGGGAGGGCAAGTCTCTCGATGCAGGTAAAGCAGCTTCTATATTAGGTCTATGATATGTCTAAAACCGTTTCCAAGGTTAAATAACCTAACAAATGGGGCTTAGTTTAATGGTAGAATAACGGACTTTGAATCCGTCGGTCCTGGTTCGAATCCCGGCGCCCCAGCCAATTAAGGTGAAATATGAATACAATCCAGTCTTTTTAATGAATGATGAGCAATGGTGGATACATAAGGAGAATATTTGATGAATAAACTTGAAGAAACTTTGGTTATTCTAATGGAAGAATGTTCTGAAGTTAGTATTGAAGCCAGTAAACTTATGAGGTGGTCTCTCGATGGCCATACTGATAAGTTACAAAGAGAATTGGGTGACTTACTTTGCATGTATAATTTGGTGCATGAGTTCTTAGACCTAGATCAAGAACTTACTAAGAAGTATTCAGGTGAAAAATTAGAAAAATTAAAAAAATATTCAAAAATCGTAAATTAGTTGTTTACTTTTCAAACCAGTGTGTTATTATAATAGTATAAGGTTTGAACAAAAGGAAACATACCATGTCAAACACCTATACCGTAGAATACAAATATGCAACCCAGATGGTTGTAGCGTCTGATTCTGACATGGCAGTCATTGCCGCTAATGCTCTTAATCAAGAGGCTGGTATTGAAGATGCTGGCGAATTGTATTCTATCACTCTGCATGATGAAGATTCGTCCGATATTGTTATGAAAGCGGCTGCACACCCTGATAATCAGGAACCTCTTCCTTCACGTCGCCAACGTGGTATGGCTCTGTCAATGTGGTATTGTGAAGATAATGAAGCTTGGCAGTTTGATGTAATTCGGTTTAAGTGCAGTTCATCACTTGAATTTGCATATCACGAAGAAGAATTGCAAGGCTATAATAAGTCTTATATGCTGAATGATAAGGATATGGAAGTTATTCAGCAATGGATTGACAATACAGAACGTTATATTGAACTGATGGAAAGCAAAGGTAAATAAAGTGAATATCTTTGAACTTGACCGAGTGACGACTACGGCTGCCAAATACCACAATGACAAGCATGTGGTCAAGATGAATATCGAGTATGCTCAATTGCTGTCCACTGCACACCGTATGCTGGACGGCACCGAGTATTATGACCAGACTGCAAATGGTCGCAAGATTAAGCGTTGGCGCCATCCAGACGCAGTGCTAGAAGACAATCTATACAAGGCTACTCATCCTAATCATCCATCTGCAATCTGGGCTAGACATAACAAACAAAACTACCAGTGGCTTTTCAGTCTATGGGTTGCATTGCTAGAAGAATACACGTTTCGGTATGGCAAAGTCCATGGTTGTGCCAAGTTGATTCCATATCTCAAGTCTGCACCAAAGAATATCAAACCTGGTGCCAGAACTCCTGTTACACCTGCAATGCCAGATGCATACAAGATTCCAGGCGATACGGTAGAGTCTTATCGTAAATACTACAACCATGACAAGATTAAACTAGCCGCATGGAAAAACAGAGAGGTCCCATACTGGTGGTCTCCCTCTACACTGCCGCCAGAGCCAAAGGAAGAAGTCTCTATTGTGAAAGACGAGCCAATGGAATTCGTTGAGAAGAATGCTGGTGTTGTTAGAGGTATTAGAACGGAGGAATACGATGTCACTGACTAATCCACAATATAGTAAAGCTACTTCGATTAAAGAACTTATTCAAGGACTTAAACTAGAAGCTAAAGCATTAGAAGATGATGATTTTGAATCTACTAGAGGTCAATATCGTAACATAGCAATTGCCAGATATCTGATTGATGTTGCAAATAAATTGAAAGAACTTGATGAAGATTGAATATAGAATTGGCAACCTAGTTGATACAGATATTAATTGTATTGCCCATGGTTGTACAGAGGATGATCTAAAATGAAGTCTAATCTTAAGAATGCAAAAAAGTGGTTGATTTATCTTAACGGTCTTGATGATGATGAATTAGAAAAGACTTACCTTGAAGTTAAACGCAATAAAAAACTTCATGGTACGATTTCATATTTAGCCAAAAACGGAGATCTAGAATGAAGAAACTACTATCTGCTCTATGTATTACTGCTATGTTAGCTTTGCCCACACAGGCTATAGCTGATCCTGGCCATGGTCATAGATACAACAAACACCATTATAATCATTATAATAATTATAATAAGCGTGGTTATCATCGCTATGGGTCGCACCACAGGCGACATAAGCGGCATAATAATGCACCTTTGTATCTAGGAATGGGTTTACTTCTTGGTACTATGTTATATAATAAGAATTCAAACCGAACCGTGTATTCTTCTAGCAATGCAACCCAATGCTTTGAACGTCAAGTCTACATGACTGATAATTACGGTAATACATGGACAAGAATGGAAACTGTTTGCAATGATCATAAACGCTTCAACCGATAAGTATAATGAAGTACTAACATTTTATGCAAATCAGTTATTGCACCCGAGAACAGTAAAAAATATTACAATTGATCTAGAGATAGACACCAAAGCCGATTTCATGGCTCATTGTGTTAATGAAGATGGCACTAAAAATCCTAGATGGTTTACCATTACTATTAACCCAAACAACGTACACAGACAAGAATTATTGACTGCTCTCGCACATGAAATGGTTCATGTGAAGCAGTATTGTAAGAATGAATTGTCATATATTGGTGACGGCCATGCTTGGATGGGGGAGGTATGGAAACCTAAGAAGAAACAAAATGCATATTATGATGCACCATGGGAAGTAGAAGCTTATGGTATGGAGGTTGGCCTGATTTATAAATTGAAAGAAGCAGGTATACATAAATTGAATACCTAGGTATCAATAATGATATAACAAAATTCGGTAACATAATTATAAATATTATTGATATTAACCTCTAACATGAAAGGAAAAAATTGTGGTTAACTTCGAATTTGAATCAATCAAGAATCTTTTTTGCATTTCTTTGGTAACTTTATCACTATTCTGTGTAGTTTAGTGATAAATACATGTGAGGATACGACTTCGGTGTATCCCATTAACACTCGCTTATAAAAGGAGAACTTAATATGAACACGAGTAATAACTATAATATAACAACATCTACTTTCCCAGCCAGCATTGTTGATACCTTAATTGGATTTGATAATGTTTTTGAATATGCTGGTTCTACAAAACCCCAAAAATATCCCCCATATAATTTCATCAAACGAGATGATGACTCTAGCTATGTCGAAATGGCTGTAGCAGGATTCAGTGAAGATGAACTTACAATTACGCTAGACCCTAAAACACGTACACTTGCTATCAAAGGCTCATCTTCAAAAGAAGCTGAAAGTGATAAAGTGTATGTTCACCGTGGTCTTGCCGCCCGAGATTTTACACGAGAGTTTATCTTAGGTGAGTATATGCAAATTGACAAAACATCACTTGTGAATGGTATACTTACAATTGAGTTTGTAAGAGAAATACCCGAAGATGAAAAACCAGTTGATATTCCAATTGGATCAACACAACTACTTACTGAATAATTTATACCGGGGGAGTTCAATACTCCCCCAAAAAGTATTTACTTCCTATCCATAGTAGTATATAAATGTAATATATTGCAAGCGGAGAGTAAATGAACACTGAATTTTATACTAATGTAAAGCTAAACTTCAACAAGATCTTGCTCATGGGATATGATAAACATGGGCATCGTATTAAGAAAAAAGTACATGTCAACCCATATTTGTTTGAACCAGACCCATATGGCGACTATAAAACTATTCACGGTGATCCAGTCTCAAAAAAGACATTCGAGCGAATCACTGATGCACGAAATTATCTAAATGAATCCAAAGAAATTGTAAACCGCAAAGTATATGGCTTTGATCGGTGGCAGTATGCTTGGATCAACGATACATATCCTACCATCAATCCTGAAATGAATAGGATCAGAATAGCCTCACTTGATATTGAGGTTATTTCACATGATGGTTCTTTTCCTGATGCTTCCAGGGCTGAATATGAAGTAACATCCATTACGGTTTATTATCGAAACAAATACTATGTCTTTGCATATCATGATTATAAGGCAGCCGATAATGTAGTTTATGAGAAGTGTAAGAATGAAGTAGAGTTATTCCGTAAGTTCATTGTCTTTTGGCAACGGATTGATATTGATGTAGTCACTGGTTGGAATGTAGAACTGTTTGACTTTGCATATCTCATTAACCGTATGCAACGCCTGTTTGATGATGAAAGCTATATGAAGCTATCACCGTGGAATAAGGTAGAAGGACGTGAAGTTAAATTAGGACACAACACTGAAATTTCTTGGGACTTAGCAGGTATTACTATTCTTGATTATCTTCAAGTCTATAAAAAGTTTAATCTGAATCCAAGAGAGTCATATAAACTTGACTATATTGGGGAAGTAGAACTAGGGGTCAAGAAATTAGATTACTCAGAGCATGGTAGCCTTCATAATCTATACAAGAATGACTTCCAAAAGTTCATTGACTATAACATTCGAGATACAGAACTCATTTTCCTATTAGAAGAAAAATTGGGTTATCTCATGCAGGTCTTTACTATTGCTTACGATGCCAAGGTTAACTTTGCCGATACATTAGGCTCGGTACTTATCTGGGATGTTATTGTCCATAACCATCTTATGGAGAGTAATACAGTAGTTAATCTCAAGAAAGCAGTCACCAAAAGATCAAGTTATGCTGGCGGCTTTGTGAAACAATCACTTGTGGGTATGCATGAGTGGGTGGCATCATTTGACTTGAATAGTCTATACCCTCATCTTATTCAACAATATAATATTGGACCTGATACTAAACTTCCCCCTATTGAGACTGATATAGGTCATGTGACAGTTGATAATCTATTATCTCGGGAAGTTGATACAAGTGATTTACATGATCAGAATATTACCATGACACCCAATAGAGTTTTTTACTCAAAAGAAAAACAAAGTTTCTTCTCTGAAATTATGGAGAGGATGTATAATGATCGGACTAAATATAAGAATGAACTCAAGAAGGCAAAAAATGCATATGAAGTAGACCCATCTGTAGAAAATGCAAATGCAATAGCTAGGTTCCATAATCTTCAACTTGCCAAGAAAATTCAATTGAACTCGGCATATGGTGCCATGGGTAATGTAGCATTCCGATGGTTTGATATTGATAACGCCGAAGGTATTACTTTAGCAGGCCAATTATCTATTAGGTTCATAGAAGGTAAAATTAATGAGTATATGAATAAGATACTCAACAGTGACAAAGACTATGTTGTAGCGGTTGATACTGACTCTACTTATGTGTGTTTGGATGATCTTATTAAACAGGTCTTTGATGATACATCTGATACTGACAAAGTTATCAACTTCATGGATAAAATCTGTGATACTAAATTACAAGATATGATAGATAATTCATACCAAGACTTGGCTGATTATGTAAATGCATATGATCAGAAGATGGTTATGAAACGTGAAGTGCTAGCATCGAAGGGTATCTTCACAGGTAAAAAGCGGTACATTCTTAATGTATGGGACAATGAAGGCTTCAGATATAAAGAGCCCGAATTGAAGATGATGGGTATTGAAGCCATTAGATCATCAACCCCTAGTGCTTGCCGCGACTATATTAAGAAATCACTGAACATTATCATTAATGAAAGTGAAGAAGCAATCCAGTCTTATATCAAAGAAATTAGAGACGAGTTTAAAAAACAGGACATTGATGCAGTTTGCTTCAACCGAGGTGTAAACTTCTCTGAGTACCTTAAACCTGATTGGTCATATATCAAAGGTACACCAATTGCTGTCAGGGCTGCGGCTCTGCACAATAAATATGTAGTTGATCATGGTCTTACCAAGGAAGTAGAACTGGTGAAAGACGGTGATAAGATCAAATTCAGTTACATGAAAATGCCCAACCCAGTGGGTGAGAATGTTATGGCTAACGTATCATCATTACCTGCCTTGCTAGATTATGTAGATTATGATGAGCAATTTGAGAAGGGCTATTTGAAACCCATTGATATCATTCTAACATCTATGGGTTGGTCTCATAAAAAAATATCAACGCTGGAAAGGTTTTTTGTATGACTAAATTAAATGATTTTGGATTCACTCATATGAGTGAAGATGATATTTTTGATATAAAAGCAATTGATGAAGAAGCTAAAGATTGGCAAACTCGAGCTCATGCATTATATGATTCATTCCTACCTCTATTAAATAATCTTAGTTCATCTGAAAAGGAATATATCTATTGGCCAAATAGATCAGAAGATATAGAAAATTTTAAGAAAAAAATGTCGGAGATTCTCTATGATTAAATATGCAATTATAGTACTACCATTATTTGCTTGTACACCAACCGAAGAACCTAAGGACTATCACGTACCAGGATATACAGAAATGTGTGAACGGGAACCAGAGAGTATTCTTTGTAAGGAGGAATAAATGTTAACACTAGACGAAGTTAGAGATATACATAAAGAAGTTCATGGTCTATTCACCTATATCCATGATGATAAGCAATATGATATGAATGAACATTGGACTTCTCATGCTGATGATGTTATGGCTGGAGAGGAATTCCAAGATGACTGTGATGGCTTTGCTTTGACTTGTGCTGAATTGTTCATTCATAAAGGACATCCCAGAGAACATGTAAGTGCCATCATTTGTAATACAGAAACAGGTGAAGGACATTTGGTATGTGGTATTCTGATAGACGGTGAACAGTGGGTAGTTGAAAATCGTTATAAGAAACCATACAAACAGAATAGGCGCCGTGGTTATGACTGGCGCTTGTTTATGACATTTGATAAACCAGGTACTTGGCAAGAATATGTTTAATAAAGTGTTTACAACTACACAGTTTTATTATAGTATAGACAAGAATTAACCAATAAAGGGAATAATTAATGAATGTAATGGACAAACTAAAGAAGAACTCTAAATTAGATCATACATCTATTTTAGCAGAGTCTAAGTTCTTTAATGAAAAAGATTTTATCCCAACAGAAGTACCAATGATCAATGTGGCACTATCAGGTGAAGTTGATGGCGGTTTAACACCTGGTCTTACAGTTCTTGCTGGTCCTTCTAAGCACTTCAAGACTTCATTTGCTCTTATTATGGCTTCGGCTTATCTTAAGAAATATCCTGAAGCAGTCTTGTTGTTCTATGACTCAGAATTTGGGTCACCCCAGACATACTTTGAAACCTTTGGGATTGATACATCTCGTGTATTGCACACTCCAATTACCAATGTTGAAGAACTCAAGTTTGATCTTATAGCTCAGCTTGACAATTTGGATCGTGACGACCGAGTATGTGTTGTGATTGACTCAGTGGGCAACCTTGCTTCTAAGAAAGAACTTGAAGATGCTATCAATGAGAAATCAGTTGCTGATATGTCTCGTGCTAAGGCATTGAAGGGCTTGTTCCGCATGTGTACACCATATCTCAATATGAAGAATATTCCATTGATTGCTGTAAATCATACTTATATGGAAATTGGGCTATTTCCCAAGGCTATTGTATCTGGCGGCACGGGGATCACATATTCAGCGGATAACATTTGGATTTTGGGTCGGCGTCAACAGAAGACTGGACAAGAAGTCACTGCATATGAATTTGTCATTAATGTTGAAAAGTCTCGGTACGTTAAGGAAAAGTCAAAAATTCCCATCACGGTATCATGGGACGGTGGTGTTGAACAATGGTCTGGTTTGCTTGATGTTGCTTTAGCGGGTGAATATGTCGCCAAACCTAGTAATGGTTGGTACTGTAGAGTAAACCGTGAAACAGGTGAATTGGTTGATCCAAAGGTACGGATAAAAGACACACTTAAGGCTGAATTTTGGGAACCTATTCTTAATGATACAGACTTCAAAGAGTACATTAAAAAGGGCTATCAAATAGGCGGCGGATCTATTATTGAGTTCGAGGGGGACTTAGTTGAATAATATTGAAGAAATTATTCTCAATAAACTTATTAATGATGATAACTTCATACGAAAAACTTTACCTTATATCAAACTAGATTATTTCACAGGTGATCATAACAAGCTAACTTTTACACTCATTAATAAATATTTTGAAAAGTATAATAACAGACCATCTTCTGAGGCTCTATTAATTGACTTGGATGATATTAGTGTTAATCAACAGGTTTATGATCAAACAGTAGATGTTATCAAAAAGTTAGACCAAAAGCTTAATGTAGAAGATGATTGGCTAATAGATAAGACTGAAGAATTCTGTAGAGATAAAGCAATCTATAATGCCATTATGAAATCAATTGGTATCATAGATGGTGAAGGTGATGAATCTCGTGGTTCTATACCTAATCTATTACAAGATGCTTTGGCTGTTTCGTTTGATAATCACATCGGTCATGACTTTATTGATGATGCTGAGGCTAGATATGACTTTTATCATAGTGTTCAGAGTAGAATACCACTTTCATTAGAATGGCTCAATAAAATTACTCGAGGCGGTTTCCCTAGCAAGACACTAAATCTTATCATGGGTGGTACTGGTACCGGTAAGACTTTGATTATGTGCAATGAAGCTGCAAATAATCTAATGGATAACAAAAGTGTTCTTTATATCACATTGGAAATGGCTGAAGAACGAATTGCCGAACGAATTGATGCTAATCTGATGAATGTTCCATTGGATAAGCTTGAAGACCTGGATAAAGATCAGTACATAAGAAAACTTGAAAAGATTAATGCAGGTAAAATTGGTAAGCTTATTATCAAGGAATATCCTACGTCTTCAGTTGGTGCTAATCATTTCAGACATCTTTTGAATGAATTGAAGCTTAAGAAGAAGTTTGTACCTGATATTATCTATATTGACTATATCAACATCTGTGCTTCATCTAGAATTAAGGCTGGTTCTACCGCTAATTCATATACTATTATTAAGGCAATTGCAGAAGAATTACGAGGGTTGTCTGTAGAGTTTAATGTACCTGTTGTAAGTGCTACTCAAACAAACAGAACAGGCTTTTCAAATTCTGATGTAGATCTTACTGATACTAGTGAAAGCTTTGGTCTTCCCCAGACGGTTGACTTTATGATTGCGGCTATAACAAGTGATGAATTAGAAGAACAAGGTCAAATCCAATTCAAACAGTTGAAGAATAGATATAGTGATATATCAACCAACAAGCGATGTTTGATAGGTATTGATAAATCTAAGATGAAACTATATGATATTGAAGATTATGCACAAGAGGATATACCAGTAATGGATAATACAACATTTGTAGAAGAAAATATTCATAGGCATAAGAAAACAGTCTTTGAGGAGTGGAACTAATGGAATTCATCCAAGCAAGTGAAAGCTATATCCTTATCTTTAATGATGGTGTATATACAATCATTGAAAAGTCTCAGGATATAGCAGTGTTTAGATGTACCGACAGGGAAGAAGCCGAAGATGTTTTCGATAATATAGATGAAACATCATTTGAAGGTTTCACTCCTAGATTTATTTTAGAGGATATACCAGATATTACTGAGTAAAGAATGAGTCAGGGATCAAGTCGAAAAACAAATACATGAAACCACTTAAAAGTCAAGTTAGTAATCAAGTCAAGAATAAAGTCTTGAATCAAGTCTGGTATCAAGTTTATGATCAAGTCTGGTATCAATTCAGGGATCAAGTCAGGTGGCAAGTCAAGGATCAAGTCGAGTGGCAAGTCTGGGATCAAGTCAGTGATCAAATACATGAAAAAAATATTTTAAAAAATGTAAAATAGTTGTGTACTTTTCAAACCAGTGTGCTATTATAATAGTATAAGGTTTAAACAAAAGGACAACCTACCATGACTAACTTCACCAATGAAAACATCCTGAAAGATGGTAACTCTATCTATTATGCACCGGATGGCTGGAACACTCCTTGGTCAGAACGGATGTTCCTTGGCCGCTTTAAGTATTCCACTAGCCCTTTTACAATGGGTAAGTTTAAGGCCCAATTGAAAAAGCGGTTTACGGTTGAAGCATACGCTGCTAAGCGTGAACTGGGTCTTGCTCCTCTGGAAATTCTTAAGGAAGATGATCCGGTTTGGTATGACAAAATTGTTTACAAATTTAAAGAGAAGCATAGTAATTATTAAAGGGTTAATAAATTAAGGGCACGTGGCGAAATCGGTAAACGCATCAGACTTAAAATTTGACGGGAAACCTTGCGGGTTCGAGTCCCGCCGTGCCTACCAGTTTAAGGTCCCTTAGTTCAGTAGGTAGAACAACGGACTTTTAATCCGTGTGTCGCTGGTTCGAGTCCAGCAGGGATCACCATTTTACTCCCGTAGCTCAATGGTTAGAGCTGGCTTAATTTGTTTATTTTATAAATACGTGTAAGGAGTTCTTTCATGTATACAGTTTATAAAATAACAAATATAGAAAATATGAAAACATATATTGGAGTTCATAAAACCGACAATCCAAATGATTCATATATGGGAAGCGGTATAGCAATTAGAAATGCCATAAAAAAATATGGTAAAGATTCTTTTACTAAAGAAATTTTATTTGTTACTGATGTTAAAGAAGATGCTTATCGTAAAGAATTTGAACTAACAGAAGATTATAATTCAAGTTCTAACTATAATATGAAGCAAGGTGGAGTCGGTGGATTTACTGCAGAAAATGCTAGAAAAGGTCATATTGCTAGATCTAGAAAAGGCGGCCAGAAAGCAGTAGAGCTTGGAAAAGTTTGGAATCAGGAAACTGCTAAAATATCAGGTTCTAAAGGTGGTAAAGCCAACAAAGGCAAAGCCAAATCAGAAGAACACAAACAGAAATTACGTGAAACATGGATTCGTAAGAAACAAAAAAATACCCCACCCGTGTGACATCCTAAGAATGATGTGAAACTGCTTGTCTTGCCCCATCGTCTAAAGGTAGGACAACGGATTTTGATTCCGTTTGTGTTGGTTCGAGTCCTCTCGGGAGTACCAACATCAAAGGACAGTGGGTTCGATTCCCACCGTCCGCTCCAGATAAGGATATAATATGCAAGAAGAAGCTGTGAAAATTGTTGATATGAATCAGCGGCAATTTGTTGAATTGCTCCGTATAGTATCCAAATATAAGGGTATTCATCCTGATGAAGAAGTTTATGATGTAGCTGAAGAAATAATCGAGATGATTAAGGATGGACTATAATGAACATATTCTATCTAGATGAGTCACCTAACGTATCTGCTCAATGGTTGGTAGATAAGCATGTAGTAAAGATGATACTAGAAACTGCCCAACTATTATGTACTGCCCACCGAGTATTAGATGGTAAACAAATAGATAGTATTAAGAATGGTAGGAAATACAAAAATTACATACTTGAAGATTTTAGGGATGATATTTTATATAAGGCTACTCATGTTAATCATCCTAGTTCGGTTTGGGCCAGGGAATCGGTTGAAAACTATCTTTGGTTGGTAGAACACTTCTTTGCTCTAGGTGATGAATATACTCACCGATATGACAAGAGCCATAAAAGTATTATCAAATTAGGTCTTACTGTACAGAATCCTCCTCATGGTTTACGTGATTGGGATATGACTAAAATGCCATGTGCTATGCCAGAAGAGTATATAGTGAGTGATGATCCGATTACAAATTACAGAGAATACTATTCTAAAGGTAAAACAGACTTACATACTTGGACTAATAGGGCCAAACCAGATTGGATATAAATACATTTAAAAAAAGAGTAATTATATCCCATGGCTACATTAAATACTAAAACAACATCAGGTTTACCAGCTTGGCAAAAATACATTAGTAATAACCCAAAGTGGTCAGATTTAGTATTAAAAATAGAAAACAAAATGAATGCAACCATGCTTGATCCTTCAGGCAAAAAGGATCTTTTTGTTTTGAAAGAAAAAGAAGAAATAACATTAACTTCAAACAAGACTAAAACTATAGGTAAATTACAATATGCCGCTATAAAATATAATGGTAGATCTGGTTTAGTACCTATCAACAAAATACGTAAACCAACTAACACAGATGTGTTGAAAGAGGAGACAATTG
>Ga0070745_1000653_pt1 | contig 20626 bp, 24 predicted proteins | sample VirMetDEL_Mar_4_FD_77438 | JGI IMG/M metagenome (GOLD analysis project Ga0070745, IMG submission 77438) | Aqueous microbial communities from the Delaware River and Bay under freshwater to marine salinity gradient to study organic matter... | ecosystem: Environmental > Aquatic > Marine > Coastal ...
AAAAAAACGTAAAAAAAAAAATTGACAAGTTAAAAAAAAAATTGACAGATTTTTCAAATTGAAGCAAATTAAAGTTAAACTATTCAAAACAAAAAACAAATCTCTAAAATGTCTCAAAACTCTCAGGTCTCTATTGACGAAGAGACTAAGCGGGGCGCTGAAGAGGTGTGCGTTGAAGAGGTGCGGGTTGAAGAAAAATCGACGGCCAAGAAGAAGAGGGGTGGGAACAAGGTCTCTAAAGAGGAGTATGACGCTCTCAAGGCGGAGAAAGACGCTGAGTATGACGCTCTCAAGGAGATGTATGACGCTCTCAAGGCGGACTACGACGCTCTCAAGGTTAAGTATGAACCCCCCCCGCCCCACTGCTCCATCTGTAAAGAGGACATCACCGCTGACCTTCACACCACGGAGTGCGGACACAAGTTTCACAAAAAATGTCTAAGTGCTTACTTCTTGGTTGCTCAGAAAAACACTTGCCCTAATTGCCGATGTGAAAATCTCAACCCCGTGAAGAAAGGCGGAGGAGGGGGTAAGAAAGGTGGAGGCGGTGGAGGCGGTGGTGAAAATCACATAGTTATCCATCAGGGCGGAAGGAAGGACCCGACATCTAACGCGGACAACAAATGGAGGGCGAAGTTGAGTGAAGCGGACGCTTTGTTTGTTGATGAAGCGCGCGCTCAAAATCTCACTATACGCTGGAAACAAGAAAATGTCAAGAAAAATGTGGGGTCTAAACCATATAACGCCTACGAGAACTTCAAGGGGGAGACTACCTGCGAAGAATCACGCCTAAAGGGTATGTGGTTAGAGGAACCTTACAGAGGGTATGGTGAAGGATTTATGTGGATTGAGAAGGACGGCGTCTGGTATGGTAAGGATGAGACAAGCGTGTAGGGTCATAGAGGGTCCAGAGAGGGTTTGCTTGTTAGTTGATTAAATCAATTTTTTTTTATTTTTTTATTTTTTTAAATATCTAAAAATATTACTAAGTCTATTTTTTTTTTTTATATACACAAAATATAAACTCAGGAATAAAAAAAATAAAAATCTACAAAAAAAAATATTTAGTAAAAATTAAGAAATATCTAAAAATATTACTGAGTTTCTAATTTGTGTATATAAAAAAAAAATATAGACTCAGGAATAAAAAAATAAAAATCTCTAAAAAAAAAATATTTTGTATCAACTTAGACTTGTATTGACATAACACTTTATTTTTTCTTAGATACCTTTTTATTTACTAGACTTTCAACCCAGGTGCCAGTCCAACCATTTATTATATAATCATTTAAAATATTACATTTTTCTATTTTTTTTGAACGACACCATTTAGCAAACATTGATGCCCCCGTTGAATGTAATAAATACCGACCTTTCCAAACATTATATATTTCAATATTTGATTTCTCTTTTGTCTGCTTTATAGCAAAATCTATTAGACTTTGAATACTACCTTTTGGAAATCCAAACAAACAATTACAAAACTTATTTTTTAAGTCTAAAGAAACTAATATATCACGATTATCTAAATAATTAGAAAATGCTTCATCACCTTTAGTATTCAAATGTATATCCAAATCAATATATATACCACCCTCTTGATTTATTATTAAATAACGGATAAAATCAACACGCAACCAATCATTTCTTAATGAAGTATAAAAATCTCTCAATTCATCATTTATTAAATATTTGTCTATATTTGTCTCAGTATGAAACTTATATTCATACCCATTTTTATTACACCATTCAATCCATTTATTTTGATTTTCTATGAATAAAGGATAATCACTCATCTCTTTGTCTATTTTGAAGAACACTTGATGTATTATTTTTTGTTTCATTATAATGTAATATTAGATTTTATTTTTAAATAATTAATTAATTATTTATTTTAAAATAAAAAAAAAAAATTGAAAGTATTTTTTATTAATAATTATTTAAATATTAAAAATGCCACGTATAATTAATATTAAATCTGTATCGAAGCATATGAAAAATGCTAAAAATGACAGACAAAAATCAAGAGGTGAAACTTTCTTCTTCTATCACCACCTTAACGAACAGACTTATTGGGGAAATAATGATGAATTATTGATTGAAGCAAAGAGATTTAGAAAGTATAAGAAAGAAGGTAAATTGATTATAAATGAAGCAAATCATAGAGAGTTTGAAATAGATGGAAAGACATTTTATACGTTTGTAGTTCAAGACACTAACGAACAAAATAATCAAATTGACCCGCTGGGTTTGGGTGTTGGATTTATGGTTTCAGGTATGATATATTTCTTTGTAAGGAAAGAAAATAGAGACAATATATACAAATGGATTATGAAAGATTAAAAAAAAATAAATATATAAATATATTATACTCTTAATAACTCACTCCATATTTTCATCATTTCACAATATTTTTTTTGACTTAATAATTTAAAATGAATAGGTTTCTTTCTGTGTGTTGATATATGCCCGTGAGTTATATATGAACCACACTCACATAGGTCTATTTGAGACCTTTTTAATTTTAATGTTTCTTTATTTTCCTCTTTATATTTTCTTTTTTTTTCTTTAAAATACTCATGCTTTCTATAATACCCTTGTCTAGTAGTTTCTCTATTTTTTTCAATAGTCTCTTGACGTGTAGCAATTGGGCGATTTTTATTGATTACATTGTCTGTTATATCATAAAAATGACGCTCTCTTTGTAATGCCGTTTGTTTATCAGGTATATCATACTCTAATATATCTAAATCATAATTATTTCTTGCCATTATATCTCTTGAAGAAGTTTTTGAATTACATCTATGACTACTCATACGCTTAGACATATTATTTGTATGACCTATGTAGCATTCACCTGTTTCCTTATCTTTTATTTTATATACTTTATACATTATTTTAATAATTTAATTATTAAAAAATCAATCAATTTTTTTTTGAAAAATAAAAAATAAATAAAAATAAAATATATATAAATAAATATGTATCAACACAACTCAAACAATCAAATAGCAACTATACATTTAAACTCTAAACTTGCTACTACACGGGGAGAAACTACATATTTTAATTTAACTACACCTATTACTTGTCCTATAAATCAACAAATAGTCATTTCAGTTGCGGAGTTTTATATACCTAATGTATTTCCAAATGTTAATAATAGTAATAATACATTGGTAATTACATATTATGAAACGCCTATTATATTTAATGATTATACAATCATTTTACCTATTAAATACTGGTCTCCCAAAGCATTTACTGAATATATAAATCAACAATTGATAGGTTTAGGTGTTAATATAAATATATTTTATAATAAGACACTTTTTAAAATGGAGTTTTCATCTACAAACAACTTTACAATATCAACTGGAACTACTTGTGGTGCTTTGTTAGGTCTCAATAAAAATGCTAATAATGAATGGATATTACCTTTAAACGCTCAACTTGCTCCTACTTATCATTTATATCCACCTTCAACTATCAATTTTAAAGCAACTGATACAATTTTTATAAAAAATACTGATTTCACATTACAAAATATAAACTCATTTGGAACTATAAATAATACTATATGCCGTGTCCCAGTTAATAGCAATTATGGTGAAAGTATATATTACCGCCCAACTGAACTTGATAGATTTATAGTATATAAGAAGTCATTAAACGTATTTGGATTAACATTAACCGATGATGTTGGAAACTTATTAGATTTTGGTGGTCAAGACTTTAATTTATTGCTAAAAATTGAATATATGTATCCTATTTCTTCCGATGTTGAAGAAGATAAAGGAACAATACCTTATTTCATTAAAAATAAATTATATTTACCATCAGACCCTGTTGATGAAGATGATGTTTTAGGAAACTAAATATTACTGAGTTTCTAATTTGTGTATATATAAAAAAAATAATAACTCAAGAATAAAGAGAAAAAAATATTTTGTAGAAATTAAATATTTACTAATTTATATGGCAAAGTTTGGTAGCAAACAAATGAGACGATACGCAATGGGCGTTAAATCAGGTATTCATACCGCTTCTGTAATTGGAAAGAAGACAGGTGATGTAGCAGTTGGTCTATCACCTCTAGTTGGACTCGCTTTGGGACCTGAAATCGGAGCACCTATGGGCGTAGGTGGTATGGCTCTAAGGGAAGGTGCGGGTGCTATTGAGAAAATCACCCGTTAAATATATTTTTATTATTAAGTTATAATTTATTATTTAGTAATAATTGATTATAAATTGAAGAATATTTTAGAGGGGTATTTTTTGTCTCAAATAAAAAATATTTAAGTATTATATAAAATGGATAGTGAAGCATTTGCTGAAAGTCTCGCATACCCCCAAGTTAAGAAACGCGCTGTTGCCTCAAGAAGTTTTAGAGTCAAAATAAATCCATCTAATGGTAATACATTCAACAGCGGTTCAACTATTAATATTGACTTACCTGGAAACTTAGCAGGTCAATACTACAATAGCAATCAAATGTATTTAAAGTTTTCTATAACGCCTACGGCAGACCTTAGACTTGATAGAGGTGGTGCTTTATCATTTATCAAACGTATTCAAATACAAACAGCGGGTGCTCAAATATATGACCTAAATAACTGGAATGTATTAGCAACTGCTCTTATGGATACTGATAGCACAAGTGAATATAAAGCGAATGGTGGTTCAATTATGATGGGAACTCTTGGAGACCAATTACAAGGAGAACAATTAACTGCGGGAACCCCCCGTATATTTTGTGTCCCACTTATATTGAACCCTCTTGCTCTAACAACCCCGCATAGACTTATACCCGCTTTCAGTTTAAGTTCAATTCAATTTAAAATTACTCTTGAAAGCGGTGTAGTAGCAGGGAAAAGCGACGCAGACAATAATACTTATACCGCAAAAGATGTTGAACTTGTTTCTTTAATGACCGAATTATCACCTGGCGCTCAAGCACAAATAGACCAACTAACTGGAAGAAAATATAATATACTTGCTACTTCTTATATTAACTCACAAGCGAACCTTGTAGCAACTAACACTGGTTTGACAGCGAACTTAGGTGTAAGTGTTTCATCTCTTGAACGCATTTTTGTAATTCACCGAAATCATACTACTGAGTTTAATTGCTTCAATTTAGGTAATAGAGCGAAAGCGAGTTTGAAACAATTTCAATTTTTAATTAATAGTGAAAATTACCCTCAAAGACCGATAGAAGTGTCAGGTCAATCCGCCGAAGCATACGCTGAAATGCTAATTGCCGACCACGCTTTAGTTGATTTCAAAAAAGGCGGGTCAGTAAATAACGGGTTTGAACCCCATAATGGATTAGTAGGGGGACCAGTAGCAGGTGCTACGACCGCTGGTTTTAGTGCTTTATCTGGAACTTGCCCTGGTCTCGCTAAATCCGCTTGTTTCACAATAGATACTCCTGCTGGAACAACGGCTGGAACAGTGGCCGCAAGCGGGGCTGCGAATGCTGACGCTGTAGCAAGTAATATTGGAACTTTCTTATGTGCTTGTGAGTTTGAAAGCGGTTTGAGTGATGGTAAATCATCTCATATATACAGCGGTATTTCTACTATAGCATCTACTGTTCAATACATAGGAACATATGCTAATACCTCTCCTTCTTGTGCCGTAGATTTCTTCAGTCAATATACTCTTCTAATGACTCTTGATATGGCTGGGTCGGGTGTTTTCGCAGTAAGTGTATAAGTGATGTGATTTTTATTTATATTTAATTTCTGATTTATAAGTATAGATGAATTATAAAATAGTCATACCTACTTATAAAAGGTCCGATATAATAAATAATAGGACTTTAAAAATATTGAAAGAAAGTGATATTGAACCATCAATAATTTATATATTTGTTGCTAATCAAGAAGAATATGATTTATATACAAACGCAATTGATAAAAATCAGTATAACAAAATAATTATAGGTAAATTAGGTCTCGTCAATCAAAGAAACTTTATAAGTAAATATTTTAATCAAGATGATAAATTATTATTTATGGACGATGACATTAAAGAAATTATTGCTGGATACAGAGACGCTGAACATAATGAAGTTATCAATATGAAAATAAATAGTCTAAACAAACTATTTATAAACTCATTTAATGAATGTATAGAACAAAAATGTAATTTATTTGGTTATTACCCGATCAACAAACCTTATTTTATGAAACCCTGTTTCACTACTGATTTAAGATTTATTGCGGGTAGTCTATATGGTGTTATCAATAAACAAGAAATTAAATTAAATACAGATGAAAAAGAAGATTATGAAAGGACATTAGAATACTTTGTAAGAGATGGAAGAGTATTAAGGATTAACTTTATTGGTATTAAATCAGCATATTATACTGAAAAAGGTGGGCTTCAAGAAACGAGAACAGAAGAAACAATTGAAAATGGAGCATTATACATATATAATAAATATCCATTTTTAACATCTATTAAATATAGAGAAAAATATAAAAAAAAATTAACAGAAGTAGTATTGAATAATAGAATTGATACAAAAGTATTAAGATTTAAACTACCTATCAATGAAAAAATTAATAATTTAAAACAAATGATATTTAAAGGTGTTATGGAAATGAAATTACCGAGACCCGCTTCGGGTATAAGAGGTATTAACAAAAATGGTAATGTCAATTATAGAAGAGCAAATATTATTATGACCGATGAGGATATGAACAATAATGAAACGAATTATGGAAGCACTACATTTGGATATGGTATGGCAATAGGGGCGGGACATAAAGCATATACTATTAATAATAAATACCCTGAAATATATAAATTACTAATTGAGTTTGGAAAACTCATTACACCTAAAGACAAACCATTTTCTGCTATCACTTGTAATAGAAATCTAAAATGTAAATATCATTATGACGGCGTTAATAGTGGGAGTTCAGTATTCATCACTCTTGGTGATTACACTGGAGGAGGTATTTTTATTGAAGGTCAAGAGTATGAAGATGTTAGAGACACTATAACTATATTTAACGGACACGATTTAAAACATAAAACGAACTCATTTGAAGGAAACCGAATTGCTCTTATTTATTATAATAGTATGAAGACACCGCCTGAAGAATATACTTATAAAGGTGTAAATGAAGATGAACCTTCATTTACAAGTGTATTACACGATACTAAAATATGATGTAGAAATAAAATATTTATTAAATGTATAAATGGCGTATAGCAACTATAACTTACCTACAATGACTCAACCACAATACAATCCTGAACTTAAAGCGATTATACCTGGAAAGTTTCTTGACATTGACGAAAAATATTATAATGATAAACCTAAAGATTTTTATGTAGGTGAAGCATTTGGAAGAATGGGAAAACCTATATTACCACACGGTCAAAATGTAATTTATCACCCTACTGGATTTATAGAAAAATCACCTGTATTGCCACTGGGTCCATTAAGGGCGAATTACAATACTTATTTATATAATCAAATCACGGGTTGGGACGCAAACCACCCTATGAATGCTAAACCTATGGGAACTAAAAGCATTATTTTTAAATAAGCACAAAATATTTTTTTTATTATTGAGTCTATATTTTTTTTTTATATACACAAAATTAAAACTCAGGAATATTTTTAGATATTATATTTTTTTATATTTATTTTTAATTAAAAAAAAAAAATTGAAATATTTTTATTTAAAAATAAAATATTATATTAATATATAAAATGGAACAACAACAACTTATAGATTTAATAGAAAAAGATACTGAGACAAGTGATAAAACAAAACAAACTTATGTTAATTTATTAAAACGCATTAAAGCGTCATCACCTGATTTTAAAATACCTTTAGAAAAAGGTGAAGACCTCGCAAAAGTAAAAAAAATGTTAAGCAAACAATCTAACGTTAATACTCAACTTCAATTTTTAAATGTATTGATAGTATTAAGAAATAAATTAGATATGGAAAGCAAAAAATTAAAACAATATAGAAAAACATTACAATTAGAAAGAGCGGACAAACAAATTGATAAAATGGATAAACTTAATGATACCATTATGGAATATAATGATTTCAAAAATGAATTAAGAAAAGTCGCTGACGGAAAAGATGACATTAAATATATAGTCAATTTTCTATTATTCAATTATGGACTTAGAAACGCTGACCTTGATATTACAATCACATCAAACATTAAAGAATATCAAAAAGATGACACTAATTATTTATATGTATATGATGGAGTTGGGAAAAAACCGAAAGATGTTGAAAGTTATACATACAAAAGAGCAAAATATAAAACAGCAAAGACGTATGGAGTAAAGACCATAGAAATTGACGACTTACAATTTCAAAAAGCAATTGGTAATATACCTTATGGAAAAATATTTAATAACGCTCAAATAAATAATGGAATAAGAAAACATTTAATTAATGGAATGACTGAAGGTAAAATATTTAAAATGTTAATGAAACACTATATAGAAACAAACAGACCTGACAAAATTAAAAAATTAGCAGAAAGTAGAGGAACTGATATTAAAACCATAAGAGAATATTATAATATGGCAGTTAAAAAATCACCTCTGGATTTAGCACAAATGAAAATAGATGATGATTTAGAAGAAAAAATAGGTGAAGATGATTTTGAAGAAGAATCTGGAACACAAATTATTAAAATTAAAAAACCAAGAAAGAAAAAACAGAAAAAACCCGAAGACACGCCTGGAATGGAGATACCTTTAAAAAAAAAACCTGAACCTGAAGTCAAATTAGTAGAAGGTGCTAAACCAGTTATGTTAAAGAAATCAAAAAAAATAGAAAAAAAAATATAACTTAATATATAATGACAACTAAAGAATTATCACAACTATCAGCATTACATTATTTAGTGGATAAACACGGAAAACAAGAGGCGTTTGGAAAAATAAATAAAAAATTAGAAAAATCAAATAGTGATTATAAATTAGAAAAATTGAAAAGAGGTATAGCAGTATTCAAAGATAAAGAAGGAAATGCTGTTATGAACCTTAAAGGAACAGATATAAAAAATCATAAAGACATTATGAGTGATATAAAACTGGGACTTGGACTATCTAAATATGATAAACAATTTCAATCAAGAGCAAAACAAATTGATAATTATTTAAATAATCAACAAAAAGGAAGTGTTATACTTACTGGACACTCATTAGGAAGTAGTATTATTACTCAACACCTTGCTAAATCACCTTCTACTCTTTCTAAAATTAAATCCGCTGAATTATTTAATACTGGTTATACTATGCCCTTTCACAACTCTTTATCACCAAGTATTGATAAAGAACATAGGAAAAATCTAAAAAAAAAAATTACACACCACCACATTAAAGGTGATTTAATTAGTAATCAACTTAATGAAAAAGCAATTGGTGATGTAATAGTATATGAAACAGATAAAGGTAATAAACATAGTCTGTCTCATTTTTCGGAAATATGATTATTTAATTTTTTATCCTCTTCTTCAAGTATAGAGTATGCTTCATCACATAACCCACTAAACTTCTCTCTATACCAATCAGCGTCATATACTTTATGAAAGTCAAACTCAGGTCCTAATTGCTCTTCATCTAAAAAACACGCAAACGTATTTTTTAATGTCTCTTCATCACAATCAACCCATTGACCTTTCTTATCATCATCATTCAACTCACTTGTATTTAGTATTTTTGTCGCTCTTTCTTTAATAATATTTATATTACTCATTTATATTATAAGGGAATATTTTTTTTATATAGAAATTATACTCTATTATATTGAAATTAATTTCTATATTATAGAAATCGATTTCTATTTAAAAAATATTTTCTATGTTATATTATATAATGAGTTCAAGCGAAGATGAAAGTGATACTTCAGTAGTTGAAAATACCGAACCAGTCATAACTAAACAACCTAAACAACCTAAACAACCTAAACAACCTAAACAAGTGAAAGTGATTTCACCAGAGGAATTAGAACAAAGAAAATTAAAACGACAAGAAAATCTAAAAAAAGCACGTGAAGCAAAAATAAATAAAAGTAAATTAAGAGCAGAAGAGAAAAAAAAACAAATAGTAAATGAATATATTGAAAAAAATAAATTAGATAAAAATGAAGTATTTGAACCTGAACCTAAATCTCAACCTAAAAATGAACCTAAATTAGAAAAAACTGAAACGAAACAAAAAAAAGAAAAAAAAAAAGTAGGACCTCCAACAATCATTAATAATTATTATTATAATGATAATGATGATAAACCTAATGAAAACAAACCACCAATTAAGAAACCAACCAAAGAGTTCAAAGAAGTTAAAAAAATATTATTTGTATAATATAAATGGCATTAAACATTACACAAACAGATAATAAATATCTAAATATACACAATAGCAAAAATAATTTAGATAAACCACTGGCAAAGGATATACCCGACCCATTACCTAACTATAGCGGATTTTGTATGCTTATAGTAGGAGCATCAGGTAGTGGTAAAACAACCGCTTTATACTCAATGATGTCTGCTAAACCTAAAAATGGAATTAGACAATCATACAGAAAAGTATTTAATAAAGTATATATAGTCAGTCCTACAATGGGTGGTAATAGTATTAAAAAAGACCCCTTTAAAAAATTACCTGAAAATCAAATACATAGAGAATTGACATTGGAAGTATTAAATCACTTAGAAGAAGAAATTAAAGACAATAGAGAAGAAGATTTTAATAGTGTTATTATTTTTGATGATGTAGGATCACAACTTAGAAAATCTCAAGCAATTGATAAAAAAATTACTCAAATGATACAAAATAGAAGACATAATTTTTGTAGTTATTTTATATTATTACAAAGATTTAGAGATATAGGAACAGGTATTAGAAATAATCTATCACACTTAATGACGTATTTACCTAAAAATAGACCTGAAAAAGAAGCAATTTGTAATGAACTTATGCCGTTTGAATTAAAGAAATGTCATAAACTATTTAGTCATATATTTGATAATGACGACAATTTTAGTTTCTTATTTGTAGATATGTCCCTTAAAACAACTAATAAATATAGATTTTTTAATAAGTTTCATCTATTGAGTTTGGAAGATTTAGAACTTGGAATTAAAACATAAATATTACGGAGTTATTATTTTTGTGTATATATAAAAAAATATAAACTCAAGAATAAAAAATATTTAGTATAAATTAATGAATAAAGAAAAAAAAATACAACAAGTGAGTAATCCTTCTATGGCACAAAAAAAATTAACTCAGTATATTGGGAAACCTACTAAATTACATCTGTCGACTAGAAAAGAAAAGAAATATATGGTTAATGATGGTAATAAGATGATACATTTTGGTGATATTAACGCTCAAGACTTTACTAAACATAAAGATGATAAAAGGAGAGCGTCATATCTGGCAAGAGCGAAAGGTATTAAAGGTGATTGGAAAAAAAATAAATACTCACCTAATAATCTGTCAATTAATGTATTATGGTGAATTATTTTTTATTTTTAAAAAAAATTGAAATAATAAAAATTAATTAATAATACAATGAACGACAATAATACAATGAACGACATAGTATTACTTGATATAACAAAAATTACAAACATTAGAAAATATGATGAATGGATTGCTGAACAAAAAAGGTTAAAATCATTAGAATACTATTATGAAAATAGAAACGAATTATTAGAGAATAGAAAAAAAAAAATAAAATGTGTATGTGGTAAAATAGTGTCTATTGGGTCTATGCCAGCCCATAAGAACACTAAATGTCATATGAGATATATGAAATCATTAAGTGGTCATGATATGTTTTGTTGCTGTAGTGAGTGTAATTAATGAATCAATACAAAATATTTTTTTATTACGGAGTTTATATTTTTTTATATATACACAAAAATAGAAACTCAGGAATATTTTTAGATATTATTTATTTATTTTATTAAAATATTTGTATATAATATAAATGAGTTTCTACTCAACTATATATGGAAACCCCGAACCAAACCAGTTTCAATATACAACTACTGAAGTTATAACTGACCTTACTACTACTACAGATTTGAACGCTCAAAATGCTAATATAGTTAATTTAACTACTACAACATTTAGTCCTGTAAATATTGATGGACAAAATCTAACTTGTGATACAGCAACTATAACCGACGCTGACATAACAACGGCAATAATAAATACATCAAATACTACAACAGCAAATACTACAACAGCAAATATAACAACAGCAAATATAACATCGGCAAATATTGATGACGCTGATATTGATACTATTATTTTAAATGAATCATCATCGGTCCTAACTGATAATAGTGTTATATACAGAGACGCGAACCAAATGTTATTTGTTGGAAGACAAGATGTAGATACTAATACTGGAAACGATTATTTATTTTATACAGGTCTCAAAGCGGGAACACCTAAATTAAAAATAAGTAGGTCAAATAATATAGTTGAAGTGATTGATTTAAATGTTAGTAATGAAATAGAAACATCTACAATAGACAGCGGACTATATTTATTTTCAGACAGTGTGATTAATCAAGATAAATCAAGAATATACCGAGAAGGTAATGTATTGAAAATAGCACAGGGGGCGGTTGCGGGAGACGCTGACGCTTCTATACATTTTTTTATAGGACCACCTACTGGGACACCTCCATTAAAAATAGATAAAAATAATAATAAGACAACGGCAATTGACATAGCAAGTGATGATTTATTTTCATTAAGAGGAACTATTAATACATTTAATTCAACAAGCATATCATCACCAGCAATTAGTGGTGATGCTATAGAAACAAAAAATATATTATGGAATGATAAAATTACATCAAACGATAGTTATTTTGATAGAGAAAATGATGTATTTAGATTTAATGGAAGTAGTGGAACGACACCAGTTAATTGGGAGTTTTATAAGACTTCAGGTGTAAATCCAATAGTAAAAATAGATGCTTCAAATGATACAATGACAATAGATGGTGATATAATAGGTAATATAAGTGGTAATCTCTCAGCGGGAACAGGTATTGGATTAAGCACCGCTTCAGGTATCACTACGATTTCTAATACTGCTCCCGTATCCGACCCATTGACTTTAAATACTCTAAATAGCACAACAATAAATAATACTGGAACAATAACATCAAATATTTTAGCGGGTGATATAAGTGGTAATCTCTCAGCGGGAACAGGTATTGGATTAAGCACTACTTCAGGTATCACTACGATTTCTAATATTGCTCCAATCCCCCCCACCCTTAATATAAATACTCTAAATAGCACAACAATAAACAATAGTGGAACAATAACAACAAATATTTTAGATAGCACAACAATAAATAATGCTGGAGATATAAATAATACTTCTGGAAATATAAATCTGGATGTTAATACTGGCAAAGTGTATGCCAATGAGTTCAATGGAAGTATCGGAAGGATTAGAAGTATAGTTTCAGCCCAAAATGGGTCTTATTTTTTGACTAATAGCACTAACACTGGCAGTTTTGCTATATTTTCATCAGCCACGGGTGATTTTTATTTGAACACATCCCCTAGTAATCTCAATTTTGGGAGCACATCAGCGAGTACAGGTCCAGTAGCAATGACAATAAATGGATCAACAAAGGATATAGAGATTTTTACTAATTTAACAGCAGTTGATATAACCAGTAGCGGAACAATAACAAGTAATATATTGAACGCTGACATAAGTAATAATTTAACCGCTGGTTATGGTATATCATTAAATACTGTGAGCGGTAATACTACTATATCATCAATACAAGGTATTTATTTCTGTGCTACGCGGACAGGTAATTACGCTCCAGGGGGGGGTTCAACAGGGTATGTATTACAATATAATAATATATCAGCAACGAATGGAATAGCATATAGCACATCAACGGGACAAGCAACTATACCTTTCACGGGTTTATATTCAATCTCGGCAAGTGTTAATATAGATAATGTAAGTGTTAATGCCCGAATCAATATAAGATGTAGAATAAGAATCAATGGTAGTTGGTTTCAAGGTTATCCACAAGCATACGGGTATATTAGAAATCAAAATGAAGTAGTATATGCTACGGCAACTTGCTCCGATTGGATAGTTCAATTAACTCAAAATGATATAATTGATGTAATCGCTCACGTCGGTGTTGGAACGAATAATAATTTTTCTTCTTCATTTCTTGGACTTCAATTTTTTAATGGAGCAACTTTCACGATACGTAGGATTGATTAGATTAAATATAAAGTATAATAAAATCACTTATAAAGTATAAATGATTTTATTATAAAAATTATACACTTGATAAATTATTTTCTTCATCTGTTTCATTAGATTTCTTTGCTAAATCTATTTCTTCTTCAATACTAACATTTCTTTCAATCTCAATACAACATATTTTTACTTTAGAACATTTGCTTCTATAACAAAAATGAGTCATAGCAATTATGAACGCAAAAAACGCTGTGTACGCTGTAGTCCAAAATAATTCACTTAACATATTATATAAAAATAAAAAAAATATTACCGAGTTTCTAATTTGTGTATATAAAAAAAAAATATAGACTCAGGAATAAAAAATAAAAATCTCTAAAAAAAAAATATTTTGTATTAATATAATAATATGCCAGTTCAATACGTATATTTAAATACTGAAGCGGTTAAAGGAGGTTTAAATCCTTCTGCTTATGTATTAAATGAAAATGAAATCAAAATCAATTTAGGTGGAATGTTTAGTGATATACCCCCTTATGTTAAAATTAGTATTATACAATGCGAAGTTAGAAGTTTAATTGAACTATCACCTGGAGTAGTAATATGTAGCGATGTAGGTGCTTCAAATTATAGAAGTTTAGCAAATACTGGAACTTGTTTAGCAATATTACCCGATGAAAGCAAACAAGCGGGTGTATATCATTATGTATTATCCGATAATGAAAAACCTGAATATATAATATACGGAAACTTAGAACAATTTTCAATATTTTTCAATAAATATGATGGAACAAGAATCTCTTTAACTGAAACGACACCTGGAACATTGGACCAAACCTTTGGAATGATATTTAAGTTGGAAACACCCGCTCAAAATGAGATAGTTTCAAATTATAGACGCTCAATACCATATTAAAAAAATATATTTAATAATATATAATGCCTAAAAGAAAAAAGAAATCTAAAAAATCACGAAGAACATTAGGACCAAGAATTAGTATAGCGGATTTATTATCAATGAGAAGAGGACCTATCCAACAAGGTGGTATAGGGTCATATCCTACTTCATACTGGGGGACACCTGCTCCACCTATACCAATAGTGCCTCAAGGTCAAGATTTACAAAATCAAATTAATGCTTTAAATACTCAATTAGTTGCTAAAAATAGTAGTCAAGATGAAGAATATAGAAGGTCAGTCAATTTAATGAATAGACAACTTACGGATATTATGGAATTATCATTATTATACGAACCTGAAAAAGAAGAAGTTAGACAGATGAAAGAAATAGAGGGTGAAACATTTGACATTAGTAAAGCGGTAAAAAAAATTGGTCCTGGAAGACCAAAAGGACAAATGACACCAGACGCTATAGCAAAGATGATGGCAAAAAGACAAGCAACTATGGAAGCAAAAAAACAAGCAGGATTGAGTAAATGAGTTTGAAACTAAAATTGAATAGTAATATCAACATTGCGATTTATTTGAAAACCATTATTTTTAATAAGTTTGATTGAACTTGTATCAAGGTTATTAGATTTAATAATTTTAATTAGGTCAGGTTTATTTTTTTTTTTAATTGATTTTATGTCAGGAATATTTTTTAAAATAATTTCTCTTAATTGATTTATTTTTAGTTTATTTAAGTCCATTTATATATAATACATAATTTATTTTTATATTATTAAATATCTAAAAATATTACCGAGTTATTATTTGTGTGTATATAAAAAAAAATATAGACTCAGGAATAAAAAAAAAAAAATCTCTAAAAAAAAAATATTTTGTATAAATTAAAAAATGTTGTATATATAATAAATGTCATTTTTATTAAAGGGTGATTGTTTAGAAGAAATGAAGAAAATAGAAAGAAATTATGTTGATATGGTATTAGTTGATTTACCTTACGGACAAACATCGTGTGATTGGGATGTCAAAATTGATTTAGTAGCAATGTGGAAAGAGTTAGAAAGAATATGTAAATCTAATTGTAATTATATTTTTTTCACTACTACTAAGTTTGGAGTTGAATTGATTAATTCAAGACCTTCTTGGTTTAGATATGACTTAGTATGGGAAAAATCAGTTGCCGTAGGTCATCTATCAGCGAATAAAATGCCGATGAGGTCTCACGAAATGATATATGTATTTGGAAAACCTAGTGCCAAAGGTAAAATATATAATCCTCAAAAAACACCTGGGAATCCCTATAAAAAAAAAGCACACATTAATAATACTAAAGATGTATATGGACAAATAGGTCAACCTGAACTCGAAAATAAATCTGGTGATAGACACCCAAGGTCAGTTCAAAAGTTCAGTCAGGATTGTGTGTTTAAAAAAACATTTCACCGAACTCAAAAACCTATAAATATATGTGAGTGGTTAATTAAAACATATTCAAATGAAGGTGATGTAGTAATGGATTTTACAATGGGCTCAGGTTCAACTATTATATCAAGTATAAATACAAATAGAAAATATATAGGTATAGAGATGAATGATGAAATATTTGACATCGCTATGAAACGGATAAATATTTAATTTAATTTTTTATTTAATTTTTATTTAATTTTTAATTTTGAAAAAAATTGATTATTTTTTTCAATGATTAATTTATCTAAAAAAAAATAATGTCATACTCTATAAAGGCATATAAAGAAACTTCTAGGAACCCAGATGGTAGTTGGTCAGCGGACAATGTAAATCACATAGATACTTTAAAAGCAATAACAAGTAGAAAAGATTTAGGATTACATATAAGACTTAATGATACTCAACCCTGTGTAGTATTTGGTGATATAGATTACTGCGAAAACAAGGAGACCGCTGAGAAAATATTTAGTATTATAGCACAAGAGTTTGGTGTATCAGCAAGTGATATATCTAAAACATATAGTATTAAAAATACAAAGCACTCTTATCATTGGAGCATACCTTCTCTATATACTGATATATCTACTTTAAAATCAATATTCAATCAATCAAAATATACAGATTTTAATTATACAAGTGAAACAGGAAAATTAAATAAAGTAATTGACACTAATGTTTATAAAAATGGTTGGTTTAGATTACCTTATCAAACGCTGGAAGATAAGAAAAACAAACATATAATAACAAATGGTGTCCCCGCTGATTTTCTGGTTCATTATATAAATCCCGCTTGTAAAGCATACATAGTCAATAACCCCAAAGACAAAATAGTAATCATAAAGAAACCTAAAAAAAATAAAATAATATTAAGTAATATTGATGACCCTGTAATAACCACATTCAATTTAGAGTTAATGGACGAAGTGTTTAAAATACACTATGAAGCGGGTAATTTTAATGACTTTAATAACTGGAGAGATGTTGGTTGGTTAGGACGTCATTTAAATAATACTAAAGAGGGGTTTGAATTATTTTTGAAATATTCAAGAAAATCACCTTCATACGAAAATGTCTCAAAAGAAGAAGTTTATAAGGCATTTTATCAGGATCATAAGTATGTAGCGGATTTTGATGAAATAGGTTGTTTATTATTAACACGGCGTTTAAATAGACAAAAATATAATGATATAATTGACCCAAAATTAAGATGTGTAGATAAATACAAGTTTAATGATTTCAATAATAAATATGTTTATGAAAATATTGAAATATTTAAAGATTTTATATATGGTGATACTTCTGTAATGGCGGTTTCATCACCTTATGGAACTGGTAAGTCATACGCTTATAGAGAGATGATTGATACAGGAAAGTTTAAGCGTGTATTATTTCTTACTTACAGAGTTTCATTAGCGGAAAGTTTCAAAAAAACTCTTCAAGAAAAAGGGTTTGTAAGTTATCAGGATTTAGATAATGAAACACTAATAAATAGTGATAGATTGATAATTCAATTAGATAGTTTAGAAAGACTTATACCTAAAAGAAATAAAATACACGGGTATGCTCCCAACCCTGAAGTCTATGACTTAGTAATATTAGATGAAAGTGAGGGTATATTATCACATTTTAACGCTGATACTCTTAAAAAGAAAGAAAGTATTTTAGATGTATTAATAAAAATCTGTAAAGAAAGTAATAAAATATTTGTCTGTGATGGAGATTTAGGAAATAGGACAATTGATTTTATACATTTCTCAATAAATAGACCTTATAAATTATATAAAAATATTTATAACAACACTAAGAAACATATAATATTCACAAGAAATCAAAAATGGTTTAACGAGCAGATGGATAATGAGTATAAAGCAGGTAAAAAAATAGTAATAGCATCTATGCTTGAAACAAACGCCCGTGAATATTATGAAAAATTAAGCACGAGTGTATTTATTAAGTGTCCCAATAAGTTTAGATTTAAAAGTATTTGTTATCCTTGTGGTTATAATAAAAAAGTGGTTATACATACAGGTAGAGATAAAAATAAAAATATTTTACAAAATATTAAAGAGGAGTGGGCGAAAGCAGACGCTTTAATATATACACCTACTATTGAGAGTGGTGTAGATTTTGACTACCCGCATTTTGATAAATGTTTCGGTTATATGAGTAATAAATCTACATCAGCAAGGGCATTTTCTCAAATGTTATCAAGAGTAAGACAATTTGAAGATAATACAACAATAATAAATATAAATAACCTTCATTATAGTGAATATGATTTCTTGTATTATCCAGATAGTTTAGAGAGACATAGATTAAAAAATTATGATACTACAAAGGATTTAGGTAATATACAAAAGCATAATATATGTGAAAGTTTAAATAAAGAAAAATATATAGTAAGTGATTTTATAAATATAATCAAACGCAAGGGTTATACTTATGAGTTTCAAGAGTCTAAGTTCAAGAAAGATACACCTGTAGAAATTAAAAGTATCCCTACTATGATAGGTGAATTACCATTTCTTAGTTTGTCTAAGTATGATGACCTAATTGAGAAACAAAATAGTCATATAGATTTAACTTATGAAGAAAAATTACATTTAGAAAAGTATTTTATGTCAATAAGGTTTAAAATTGACCCCAGATTAATAGATGTTGATTTTGCTGAAAAGCATTATAGAAAGGATTACAAAATTAGATTTTATAAAGCAATGAATAGAAGAGATTTACCAGAAAAAAGTTTAAATGATAATCAATTAAGAGAGAAAGTTGATATAATAAGAGATGTTATAAAAATATTTGAAAATGGACCTGTAGAGCAGAAGGCGTTGAAGAGTGAATTAAAATCAAAATTAATTTCCAGGACAATAAGTCAATATTTCCCAAGTATGAATATGAAGGTTGATAGAGAAATATTAAATAATGTTTCAAAAAATATTTTAGATTTAATAGATAAAAAAATAGTGGTGTCTCATTATAAAGCACCAACTATAAATGGTAAGCAAGTCAAACATACTTATTATAAATTAGAGCAATGTGAAATTATAACTCAGTATTTAGAAAGAGTTAAAGAGTTAGAAGTTTGTTATATAGAGGATGAAATAGACTTGTTGGAAGAAACTGATTATGTTGATGAAGTCCTTGATAAAAAAAAAATAATAAGTGAAGCGTTTAGAAAAATGTTTAATATTTCTTAATTTTTACTAAATATTTATTTTTTGTGATTTTTATTTTTTTTATTCCTGAGTTTATATTTTTTTTTTTATACACATAGATTAGAAACTCAGTAATATTTTTAGATATTTAAAAAAATAAAAAAAAATTGATTTAATCAACTAACAAGCAAACCCTCCCTGACCCTACACATTTTTAAATCCAACCTTGTGTAAAATGTTAATACGTCTAATCCTTTCGTCTGTATTTTCCCGCTGAGCGTGTCGCAAAATCGCAAGAAAATCATTTAACTCTTGAGGCGTATGCTCTTCATCAATCCCCATAGAAATGAGTTCATCATCGTAGTTTCCTGACTCAAGGCGCTCCATAATCAACTCCTCGCAATCACACATTAGACGTGAAATCACATCTAAATCATCCAAGTTAAGTTCATTTATCATATCACTTGAAGAAATCCGCTGATGAATGAGCGCCTCAATCCAGTCTTGGTCGTAGGCGAAACTCCTCCACGGCAAAGTCAGGTCAAAATCCATCACCGAAGTGAAGAAACGCGCTTCGTCAAATACTGCGATTTGTTCCATTTGAGACATTTTAGAGATTTGTTTTTTGTTTTGAATAGTTTAACTTTAATTTGCTTCAATTTGAAAAATCTGTCAATTTTTTTTTTAACTTGTCAATTTTTTTTTTTACGTTTTTTTACTATATTTTTGTATCCCTACAAAATATTTTTTTTCTATAGTTATTTTCCGTTTTTTTATTTTTTTTCTCTATATTTTGATTTTCAGTATATT
>Ga0070745_1000655_pt1 | contig 20579 bp, 17 predicted proteins | sample VirMetDEL_Mar_4_FD_77438 | JGI IMG/M metagenome (GOLD analysis project Ga0070745, IMG submission 77438) | Aqueous microbial communities from the Delaware River and Bay under freshwater to marine salinity gradient to study organic matter... | ecosystem: Environmental > Aquatic > Marine > Coastal ...
ATTGATTACGAACTTCCAAGTTTTATATAAATGGGATTAAATAAAAGACTTATTAATCAAGCTAGTGCTAGCAGTTTTGGGGCTGATAATTTTGCACCCGTTACATATACGGGGAATAGACCAAGCACTCAATCCATAACAGGTGTTGGTTTTCAACCTGATTTGGTTTGGATAAAGAATAGGGATAGTAGTTCTTATCCTCACGTTTTAACAGATTCGGTTAGAGGTAATACTAAATATTTAGTACTTGATACATCAGCCCAATATACAGGTTCAAATACGATAACATCTTTTGATAGTGATGGATTTTCTTTGGGGGATAATGGCTACTTTAACGGAGGTTTAAGCGGGGCTTATAATGAAATGGTAGCTTGGTGTTGGAAAGGTGGCGGTGCAGCAGTATCAAACACAGATGGAAGTATAACAAGTCAAGTTAGTGCAAATCAAGATGCAGGGTTTAGTATTGTAAAGTTTACTTCAAATTCTCCCGCAGATTTAAGAGTAGGACACGGATTATCTTCTACTCCTGAATTGATTATTTACAAAAGACTGGATGGAACAGGAGAATGGTATGTTGTTAGTAGTGAAATCAGCGGATATTATTTAAGATTAAATTCAACTGCAGCACAAGCAATTACTTCGCCTTATTCGACTTATTTTGCTTCAGGTGCGCTTATTAGTAGTTTTACACCTGCAGTTACTGACCAAATCGCCTACTGCTTCTATTCAGTAGATGGGTACCAGAAGGTGGGGAGTTATACGGGAACGGGTTCAGTAGGCTCGCCAACAATTACAACAGGATTTCAACCAAGATTTGTAATAATAAAAAATATTAATCTTAATCAAGAATGGGTTATGATTGATAGTGTTCGGGGCAATAATCCCGCAAAAACATTATATCCTAATTATAGTAATGCTGAAGCAACAAGCGGAAATAATATAGATTTTAACTCAGATGGATTCACAATACAAGAATCGGGCGGTGGTATAAATTATCGATTGGGTGATACATTCCTCTATTTAGCGATAGCATAAACAATGGAAAATTATATAAATGGCACAAACTAAAATAAAAGCTGGATTATTTGAAGGCGTAATTGGAAATGGCACTGATGGATATTTTTTAATGTCCAACGGAGATGGCACTATGACCTGGTCTTCTATTGTCATTAATCCTACTATTGCTAGTATAGCTTATCCAGGTTCAGTCACGGCTGCAGACCCAGCTGGAGGCGAAACTATTACAGTAACTGGAACAGGTTTTAAAACCGGTGCTACGGTGACTATTGGTGGAACAGCTGCTCCAGCAGTATCTTATGTGTCAGCAACACAGATAACATTTACAACACCTGCTAAAGCCGCTGGTGACTATGATATTGTAGTTACAAATACAGATACAGGATCAGCTACTTATATTAATGGTATATCATACAATGGTATTCCAACATGGACAACAGCTGCTGGATCTTTAGGTACATTTGCTTCAGAAACAACTATATCTACTATAACCCTACAGGCTACAGAGCCTGATGCAGGTACAATTACTTTTAGTATTACTAATGGGGCATTACCAACTGGACTGTCTTTAACAGGCGCTAATATTGATGGTACAACAACATTAGAAACTGCAGATACTTTATATACTTTTACTGTAACTGCTACAGATGATGAAAGCCAAGCTACGCCTAGAACATTTACTATAACTGTTAGAAAGCAGTTTATAGGTACAGAAAACTTTACAATCAACACCTACACAGGTAATGGTTCAACACAAAGTATAGAGGGTAAGATTGGCACTGCTGCTGATTTTAATGGGAGTAGTAGTAAAATAGATTTTAGTAGTTATCAAGTTCCTACAACTAATGTTTCTTTTAGTTTTTGGTTTAGGTCAAATAACACACCTTCTTCAGCAGCTACTGCAGAAGTTTTATATAATCATTTTAATGGTGCACAAAGTTATGGAGTGCAAATTGGCTCAACAACTATTGGTTCTTATGCGTTAGGAGCAGGAGGTTCTCCTGATTATTTAACTTACAGTATGAGTGCTGATACTCTTTGGCATCACGTCGTTGTAACTATGGGCTCTACAAATGGACACGTTCTTTATATAGACGGAAGTCCAGTTGCTACTGATGCTGCACTTACAAGTTATTATGGAGGTGGCACAGGAACAAATAATATAGGTAGTTCAGGTTCAAGCAAATGGTTTGATGGACAAATAGACCAATTTAGAATATTTGAAAAAGAATTATCATCTTCAGAAGTAACTACTCTATACGGTGAAAACAATGCTTCATTATTTAAATCCACAACTGATATTTTTGATGACGGCTCTGGGGTTGCTTTATATGAATTTGAAGAAGGAGCTAAAGACACTGGGGGAACAAATGGATATATTGGTGCAGCTGGTGTATTTAATGGGAGTAGTAGTAAAATTGTTGTAAGTGGATTTGCTCAGCCAACAAGCGATTTATCAGTTTCAATGTGGGTAAAATTTAATTCAATTTCTTCAGCTCAAAAAGAATTTTTTGATTGGGTGGGTAATTCAAGTGTTCCTACAATCCGTCTAAATACTTATACTAGTAATGATCTAAGATTTAGTATGGGTGGTTCTAGATATATTTCTGCAGATTCGTTAAGCATAACAACAGGCGTTTGGTATCATATTGCATTTTCTATTGATAGATCCGCAAATGCCGCTACTCTTTATTTTAATGGCTCGGCTTTAGGAAGTACAGTAACTCCATCTGGAAGTTCATCCGATACCGAAGGTCTTTTTATCGGGTGTAATCTTGATGAAAACAGATTTTCTGATTGCATTATAGACCAAGTAAGAATTTTTAGCAAAGCCATATCATCATCTGAGGTTACCACACTATACGGGGAAACATCAGCATCAGCTACAAAATCAACTACAGATATATTTGATGATAGTAGTGGTATTGCATTGTATGAATTAGAGGGGAATGCTAATGACACGGGAGATACATATAACGGCACTGCAACAAATGTATCCTACGCTTATGACGGAACACCTACAAATGTAAGTTTCGTAGGAACTTCATTCCAACCTGATTTGGTTTGGGTAAAAAGAAGGGATAGTGGAATTGGTAATACAAGACATTTAATTTTTGATTCAATAAGAGGTGTTGGTAAAAGAATATCAAGTGAATCTGCTGACCAAGAATATACCGTAACACAAGAAGTCATTTCATTTGATAATAATGGATTTACTCTTGGCTCAAATGGAAGTGCGAATGGTAGCGGAGGTTCATTAGTCGCTTGGTGTTGGAAAGCAGGAGGAACAGCAGTATCAAACACAGATGGGACAATTACTTCGCAAGTGTCAGCAAATCAAGATGCAGGGTTTAGTATTGTTGAATATACAAAGTCAGGAACTTCAGGCACAATGGGTCACGGGCTTACATCTACCCCTGAATTAATTATTGAAAAAAGAACCGATGGAACGGCTTATTGGAATGTTAGAATAGAAGGTATAACTGCGAATAATCAAACTATATATTTAAATCAAACTACGGAAGTTTCAACCCACCCTTCTTTAAATTTATGGACGACTCCTACAACAAGCGTTTTTGGTTACGATAGTGCAAACGCTACGGCGGGTGATTACATTGCCTACTGCTTCCATTCAGTAGATGGGTATCAGAGGATAGGGAGTTATAGTGGAAGTGGTGTAGCAGGTAAAAGAGTTTACACTACGGATGACGGCACTTCAAGTGGTACAGGTGGATTTAAACCAAGATTTGTTATGATTAAATCTACAAATATAGGTAATGATTATACTTCTTGGGTAATGCACGATAGTCTAAGAAATATTGAATCTACAGATAGAGTAACCAACCCTTTATATGCTAATAGAAATTATCAAGAAGGATTAAGGGGGAATGGGTCATCAAGTTCAGGTGTTTTAGATTTAACATTTAATGATGATGGGTTTACAATAGAAGTTAATGATGCTGAAAGAAATGCAAATGGTTATAATTACATCTATTTAGCAATAGCATAAACAATGGAAAAAAAGAAATTTAAAGATACTGGCGTTGGTAAATTTTTATTAGACAAAATTCCTAACGTTGTTGGTGCAATCGCAGGGGACACCCCTGTAGGCTCTGTAATACAAGCTATAATTGGTGGCTCAGATATGAGTGATGCTGATAAAGAGATTGCACTTGAAAAATTAAAAATGGAGCGTGCTGAAATAGATGGCACAACAAAAAGATGGGTGGCGGATGCTAGATCAGGATCATGGCTTGCTTCTAATGTTCGTCCACTCGTATTAGTATTTTTAACAGTAAGCTATGTAGCCGGATGGTATATGGGTTACCCTTTAGATTCTATAACTGGACTTTTAACAATTGTAATTGGTGGATATTTTGGAAGTCGTGGTGTAGAAAAAGTATTTGGAAACAACAAACATAAATAAAAATGACCGATCTAAAAATATACGGTATTAACATTGCGGCATTAGTAACAAGCTCGCCAATGGTTTCGGGTATAAACCCGATGCTACAAACAATAGTTTTATTATTAACAATAGGGTACACCTGTATAAATATTTATCAAAAGATTAAAAAATGAAATACTTTACTGAATCTGAATTTAATGAGTTTGAAAAAATGGATCCTAAACTTCTTGAAAAGCTAGATCAGCTAAGAGAAGTATATGGATACCCAATTAAATTAACATCTACCTATAGATCTCCTGATCATCCAATTGAAGCTAAAAAATCAAAACCAGGTGAGCATGCTTATGGTGCTGCCGTTGATATTGCTTGTGTAGGAGGGGAAGCAACCTTTAAATTAGTTAAAGCAGCTATTGAAGTTGGATTTACTAGAATAGGTATAAGTAGAAAAAATAACTTTGTCCATGTAGGCATTGGGTACGATGGCGCACCACCTATTACAATATGGACATATTAAAAAAATTAAATGAAATTAATTAGAAAAATAAGCATTGGTACAGATTATAAAAATGAAGCAATGCATTACTCTGTAGGTCAAGAAGTTTATGGAGGACATAAAATATGTGATATACTAGAGGATAACGGAGGGTATAAAATTTATATTACAAAAAACGAAGAGGTATTGCCATGGAAGTTTTTTAATTCAAACATGGCTGTATCAATAGAATACAATTTAGATTATTAAATGAAATCACTTTTTAATTATATTATATCTACTGAATCAAGGTACAACAATAAAATAAATGTTGACCAAAAAGAATTAATACTTAATACAGAAATTAGTGAACGTGATTATATGTTTGTTAATAGAATAGGTGTGGTTGTTAACGAGCCTGCGTATGGAGTAACTTCAAAAACCCCTAAAAAAGGAGATACTGTAATTGTTCATCATAATGTTTTTAGAAGATGGTTTGATGTTCGTGGAAAAGAAAAAAATAGTGGTAGCTTTTTAAAAGAGAATCAGTATTTTGTAGCTCCCGATCAAATATTTGCTTTTAAAAGAAATGATAAATGGCATTGCCCGGATGATTATTGTTTTGTTAAGCCACTAATTAATAAAGATAAATGGGACTCTGAAGCTGAACAAAAATTAAAAGGTGAGCTTGTGTATAGCAACAGTGAGTTAAGTTCATTAGGGCTTTCTATTGGAGACGTGGTGGGGTTTACACCTGACTCAGAATATGAATTTGAAATAGAAGGTGATAAATTATATAGAATTTTATCTAATCAAGTTACAATAAATTATGGACAGGAGAAAACGAGTAATTGAAGCGGCTGAAAAAGCTTTAATAGAACTTGAAAAAGTTATCAAACAGAATATAGATTTAGGTGAATTAGATCCAGAAAAAGCAAAAACAGCAGCTCAGGCAAAATGGGTAGCAATTGAAGACTCTTTAAAAATAATTGAAAAAATTGAAGAGCTAACAGAAAAAAAATCAGAAAGCAAAAAATCAGAAGCTTTTATGGGTGTTGAAAATAGAGTTAAATAATGTATAAACAAACTTTATATAAAATACACACAGAGCACTTATCTGATAAAAAGATAAAGAATCATAATAAACATAAAAAGTTTAAATATGGTTATAATGAAGATTTAGATTGTGTAATTATAAGCAAAGATGGCACGCTGGGTGATATATATGAAATTCAAGGTCTAAAGGTAGGAATACCTAAAACTCCAAATAAAATAGATGGTGAAGACCTTAAAAAAGAAGATCAAGTATTTAGGCAAGTATCCAAGCCCGCATCATTAAATAAAATAAGAAACTTAATTGATTTTAAAGAATATGCGGAAGATATTAAAGAGCAGTACTATACTTATATTGAAAATGAGTTTAATCATCGTGCTAATGGTTACTGGTTCATGTGCAACAATGAGCCTTGTTACATTACAGGATCGCACTATATATACCTCAACTGGACGAAAATTGACGTTGGAGCACCTGATTTTAGACAAGCCAACAGAATCTTTTATTACTTCTGGGAGGCTTGCAAGGCAGATAGAAGATCTTACGGAATGTGCTACCTTAAGAATAGACGGTCTGGGTTTAGCTTTATGGCATCCTCAGAAACTGTTAACTTGGCAACAATATCCAAAGACTCTAGGTTTGGAATCTTATCTAAGACTGGTGCGGATGCAAAGAAGATGTTCACAGATAAGGTGGTACCAATATCCATTAATTACCCGTTCTTTTTCAAACCAATACAGGACGGAATGGAAAGACCAAAGACAGAATTATCCTACAAGATCCCGTCAAGAAGACTCACGAGAAATTCAATCAAGGAGGGTTATAATAAGGAGGAACATGGGCAGGGTCTCGACACAACAATCGACTGGAAGAACACAGGGGACAACTCGTACGACGGGGAGAAACTCCAACTTCTTGTCCACGACGAATCGGGTAAATGGGAACGGCCGGACAATATACTCAACAACTGGAGGGTTACAAAAACGTGTCTTAGACTTGGAGCAAAAATAGTTGGCAAGTGCATGATGGGTTCAACATCTAATGCAATTGAAAAAGGTGGTGATAATTTTAAAAAATTATATTATAATTCAGATGTTACAAATAGAAACCGCAATGGCCAGACTGCAAGTGGATTATATTCTTTGTTCATACCTATGGAATGGGGATACGAAGGGTTTATTGACAAATTCGGGTATCCTGTCTTCGAAACTCCATCAGAACCGGTTGAAGGAATTGATGGCGAACAAATTTTTAATGGAGTCATCGATCATTGGAACAACGAGGTTGACGGTTTAAAAAACGACAGTGATGCTCTTAATGAATATTATAGACAATTTCCAAGATCTGAAAAGCACGCTTTTAGAGATGAAACTATAAATTCTTTATTTAATCTAACTAAAATATACGAGCAAATAGATTATAATGAAGAAATGACTTTAAAAGGTTATGTAACTAGAGGTTCTTTTTCTTGGAAAAACGGAATAAAAGACACTGAGGTTGTATGGTCGCCAAATAAAACAGGAAGATTTAATTTATCTTGGATACCTCCTGTATCTTTACAAAACAATATAATTATAAAAAATGGTATTAAATTTCCTGGTAATGATGGTCTCGGGGCCTTTGGGTGTGATAGCTATGACATCAGCGGTACTGTTGGCGGTGGTGGGTCTAACGGTGCTCTTCATGGATTAACCACTTGGAGCATGGTAAGTGATGTACCTAATAGTAAATTTTTTTTAGAATATATTGCTAGACCTCAAACTGCAGAAATATTTTTTGAAGATGTTTTAATGGCGTGTGTATTTTATGGAATGCCAATATTAGCAGAAAATAATAAACCTAGATTATTATATCATTTAAAACGTAGGGGTTATAGAGGATTTTCTATGAATCGTCCTGATAAAACAAAAATTAAATTATCTAAAACAGAATTAGAGTTGGGTGGTATACCCAATTCATCTGAAGACATTAGACAAGCACATGCTGCAGCAATTGAAACATATATAGAATCCCACGTGGGCAATCTAGGTGAGTCTCACGGTAATATGTATTTTCAAAGAACCTTAGAAGACTGGGCTAGATTTGATATTTCAAAAAGAACAGCGCATGATGCTTCTATTAGCAGCGGACTTGCTATAATGGCTTGTCAAAAACATTTATACCGACCCGTCGGTGAAAGAAAAACAAAAAAACTTGATTTTGGATTTTCTAAATATACAAATTCAGGATTAAGAAGTCAGATAATAAAATAAATATGGCAAAAAATAAAGGACAAATAACACAGTTTCCGAGTCAAGCCGTCTCAGATGCAGTTAAAAAATCTAAGGATTATGGTTTATCTGTAGCTAGAGCAATTGAGCAAGACTGGTTTAACAAGGATAACGGGTCCGGAAGGTATTACCAAACACGTGATGAATATCATAGGTTGAGATTATATGCCAGGGGAGAGCAATCAATAAGAAAGTACAAAGATGAATTTGCTATCAATGGTGATCTTTCTTATTTAAATCTTGATTGGAAACCAGTTCCTATTGTTCCTAAGTTTGTAGATATTGTTGTTAACGGTATGCAAGATAGGCTTTTTAGTATTAAAGCTTTTGCTCAAGATCCTATATCCACAGGTAAAAGAACAAAGTTTGTTAACAATATTCAAAGAGATTTAGCCGCAAAAAAAATATTAGCGGATATAGAAGCTGAATTAGGTGTTAACGCTCGTAATGTACCTGAAGAAGAACTTCCTGCAAATACGGAAGAGCTAGAGCTTTTTATGCAATTAAATTACAAGCAAGGTATTGAAATTGCTCAAGAGCAGGCTATAAACAACGTTTTTCTTTCAAATAAATATGACGAAATTAAAAGCAGAATTGATTATGATTTAGCTGTTATAGGTATTGGATGTGCTAAGCATTCTTTTAATAATACAGATGGTATTAAGCTTGATTATGTAGATCCTGCTAATTTAGTATGGTCATATACAGAAGATCCTAATTTTGCTGATTGTTACTATTTTGGTGAAGTAAAAAAAATAAAATTAAACGAATTAAAAAAGCAATTCCCATCTTTAACAGATGAAAAAATTGCAGAGTATACAAAAAAGGGTTCAAATTGGACAGACTATAATAATATAGGTAATACTAATGATAATGTTATAGATGACAATAACGTAGTTACAGTATTATATTTTAACTGGAAAACTTGGGAAAATAATGTATACAAAATAAAAGAAACATCTACAGGTGCTGAAAAAGCTATCCCTAAAGATGATTCTTTTGATCCACCCAAAGATAAAAGAACTAGATTTAAAAAGGTTGCGCAAGCAAGAGAAGTAATATACGAAGGAGCTTTTATTTTAGGTACTACAGAATTATTAAAGTGGGAAAAGGCGACTAACATGATTCGACCATTATCTAATACAAATAAGGTAATGATGAATTATATTGCAAGTGCGCCAAGACTTTATAAAGGAAACATTAATTCCTTGGTATCTAAAATGGCACCTTATGCGGATTTAATACAGCTAACGCATTTAAAATTACAGCAAGCAATACAAAGAATGACTCCATCTGGTGTTTATTTAGATGCTGATGGTTTAGCTGAAATTGATTTAGGAAACGGTACAAGTTACAATCCACAAGAGGCATTGAACATGTACTTCCAAACCGGTTCTATAATAGGGCGATCTCAAACTGTAGATGGTGAAATGAATCCTGGCAAAGTACCTATTCAAGAATTACCTGGTGGTGGTGGAGGTCAAATACAGGTTTTAATAGGAGCATATAATCAGTACATACAAATGATGCGTGATGTTACTGGTTTAAATGAAGCTAGAGATGGATCTGATCCAGATCCAAAAGCTTTAGTGGGTGTTCAAAAGCTAGCAGCTGCAAATAGTAATACAGCTACAAGACACATACTAACAAGTAGCATGTTTATTACAACTTCTTTAGCAGAAGCAATTTCTTTAAGATTTAAAGATGTATTAGAATTTCACCCGTCAAAAGAAGCTTTTATAACTGCATTAGGTAGATTTACGGTTGGTTCTTTAGAAGAGCTAAAAGACTTGCATATGCATGATTTTGGTATATTCTTAGAATTAGAACCTGATCAAGAAGAAAAACAAATGCTAGAGGCTAATATACAAACAGCACTAGCACAAAAAAGTATATTTTTAGAAGACGCTATTGATATAAGAGAAATTAATAATACAAAATTAGCTAATCAGCTTTTAAAATTTAGAAGAATTAAAAAGCAACAGGTTGACCAAGCTCAAGCTCAAGCAGCTAGTGCGGCACAAGCAGAAGCTCAAGGTCAAGCACAAATTGTTGTTGAACAAGCAAAAGCGCAAGCAGAACAAATTAAAACAGAATCTAAAATTCAAGTTTCTACAGCTGAAAATGAGCTTTCTATTAAAAAGATGGAAGTTGAGGCAAGAACAAAAAGAGAACTTATGCAATATGAGTTTGATTTAAATGTTAGATTAAAACAATTAGAGTTACAAGCGCAAAAAGAGCTTGTTGAAAAGCAAAGTGAAACTCAAAAAGAAATAGCTAACACAAAAGTTAGTGCGTCCAAAATAACTGGACCGCCTGATACGGGCAAACCACAAAAGTCCTTTGAGTCTAAAGGCAATGATGTTTTAGGGGGTTTCGATTTATCAAGATTTGAACCTAGATAAAACTATTTAAATTATTTTATTATATACAATTATGGAAGAACAAGTTAAAGTTAACGTTGTAGAAGACAATACACCTCCTGCAACACCACAAGAAAAAGAAGCTGCTGTTTTAGAACAGGCTATTGAAGAAGGTTCTGTTGATGAATCGTATGGTCTTCAAGACGACGGCGTTTACAAAGTAAATTTAGATAAACCACCAACACCTAAAGAAGATGCCATTCAAGAGCAAGAAACAGAGAGCGTATCTGTGGGCGATGGAGCCGAAGATAGCCCGGAAGTGGACGAACAAGTACGGGAGCAAGATACAAAAGAAGAAAACGAAGAAGAAGAAGTAATTGATGATTCACCATTGCAATTAGTAAATGATGAACCACAAGAAGAAGAAAAACAAGAAGTACAGAAAGAAATCCAGCAAGAAACAAAACAGGAAATAAAACAAGAAGAAACAAAAGTTGTTTTACCTGAAAATGTTGAAAAGCTGGTGCAATTCATGGAAGAAACTGGCGGAACGGTAGAAGATTATGTTAATCTTAATCGTGACATTTCTAAAATGGATAGCACAACTTTATTAAGAGAATATTATAAAAATACAAAACCTCATTTAGATGTAGATGATGTTGATTTTTTATTCAACAAAAACTTTGCATATGATGAAGAGACGGACGATCCGTCAGAAATTAAAGCTAAGCAATTAGCTTTTAAAGAAGAATTATATAATGCCCAAAATTATTTTAACAATAGTAGGGAAAAATACTATGCCGATCTTAAGTTAAGAAAGCAAGAAAGTGTTGCTCCTGAATATGCTGAAGCTATGGAGTATTATAATAATTCTAAGCAACAATCAGAAGAGTATAATAATCTTCAAAAAGAGTTTATTGAAAAAACAAATAAAGTTTTTAATGATAATTTCAAAGGTTTTGATTTTAAGGTCGGAGAAAACAAATACAGGTTTAAAGTAGATAACACTGAAAAAGTTAAACAATATCAATCAGATATTTCTAATTTTATTAATGAATTTTTAGGTGACGACGGTTCTGTAGCAGATGCTGCAGGATACCATAGAGCATTATTTGCTGCTAAAAATGCAGATAAGATTGCAAATCACTTTTATGAGCAAGGCCGTGCCGATGCCGTAAAAGAAGCTGCTAAGCAAGCAAAGAATATTAATATGGACCCTCGCTCCGATAATTCAACTATAAAAACCGAATACGGAGATAAAATTAGAGTTGTATCTGGAAATTCATCTGATAAGTTGCGCATTAAATGGAATAAATAACACAACTTAAAATCAAACAAAATGGCTTTTACTGGTGGCATTCCTGCCGCATTACAACCAACTCAGTCTAAAACACTTTATGCTGGGAATTACATTGACTTCACCTCAGCGGCGCATGATCAATGGACACAACAATTTTTACCCGATGTATACGAAAAAGAAGTAGAACGCTACGGAAATCGTTCAATCGGATCATTTTTAAGAATGGTATCTGCAGAGATGCCTTCAACTTCAGATCAAATTATCTGGACTGAGCAAGGACGTTTACATACTCGTTATGCAAATGTACTTCCTCAAGGAACCGCAGCTACATTACCAGCTCCTGGTGCTGCTGCAGTTATTGCAGCTAACGCTAACGCAGGTGGAGTATTAAACTTCACTATTCCTGCTCAACCAACAAGTGTTGGTTTAACATCTAATACTACATCAAACTGTAACTTTAAAGTTGGTCAAACGGCTATGGTACAAGTTCAGTCATCTGCAACTTCTGCTGTTGGTGGAACTGCTGATGTTATTAAAGGTGTGGTAACAGCAGTTTCAGGCGCTAGCTTCCAAATTAAAGCTTACAAAGCTCATGCTGGTGTAACTGCTGCTGAGCGAGTAACTGCAATGGTATATGGATCTGAATTTGCTAAAGGTACTGGAAACTTTACTGAAAAGCTAGATCCTAGCTATGCTACATTTACTAATGCTCCAATCATTATGAAAGAGCACTATTCAATCAATGGATCTGACACAGCTCAGATTGGATGGATTGAAGTAACTTCAGAAAACGGAGCAGATGGATACCTATGGTACTTAAAATCAGAGCACGAAAATAGACTACGTTGGGAAGACTACGTAGAAATGGCTATGGTTGAAGGTGTTGAAAAAGCTGCTGGAGGAGCTAATATCGCTCTTGGAACTTATGGAGGTAGCCTTGCTGCGCAAAATGCACGTGGTACTCAAGGTTTCTTTGATGCAATTGAAGAAAGAGGTAATGTATATTCAGGATTTGGAGCGCAAGCTACAGGTGGTGGAGCACTTACTGATTTTGATGCTGTTCTTAAGCAATTAGACAAGCAAGGAGCTATTGAAGAAAACATGCTTTTCTTAAATCGTGATTTATCATTAGAAATTGATGATATTCTTGCTCAACAAAATGGTGGCTACGCTAGTGGTGGTACTTCTTATGGAGTATTTAACAACAGCGAAGATATGGCGCTTACTTTAGGGTTTACTGGATACCGCAGAGGATCTTATGACTTTTACAAAACTGACTGGAAATACTTAAATGACTGGTCAACTCGTGGAGGTTTTGGAGATGTTGAAGGTGTTTTAGTGCCTGCTGGTACGTCTACTGTTTATGACCAACAACTTGGTACAAACATTAAGCGTCCATTCTTACACGTAAGATATAGAGCTTCAGAAACTGACAACAGAAAAATGAAATCTTGGATTACAGGATCTGTTGGAGGACCTACTAGCTCAGATATTGACGAAATGAGAATGCACTATCTGACTGAAAGATGTCTTATTACTCAAGCTGCAAATAACTTCGTATTATTTAAAGCTTAATAAGTTTTTTAACTATAGGATACGGGCTCTTCGGAGCCCAGTATTCTTATTTTATATTATTTAATTATGACAACAAAAACAACAAAAGCTCCTGACGTTGAAAAAGGATGGGAGATAAAAAATAGAACATATGTACTAACAGGTAATAGATCACCTATTTCTTGGACAATACAAACAAAACACACAGCTAGAAAACCTTTGCTTTATTTTGATGAAGCAAACGGAATAAACAGAGAAATACGTTACGCTACAAATCAAAGATCTTTATTCGTAGATGAACAAGATGGAGCCGTAACATTATCTCATGTAATGTTTTTAGATGGTGTATTATATGTTCCAAAAGAAGAACAAAATTTACAAAAATTACTTTCTTTATATCACCCAGAAAGAAATAAATTATGGGAAGAAGTTGACGAAGTGCAAGAAGCTGAAGATGAAATTGATGTTTTAGAATTAGAACTTGAAGCTTTAAACTTAGTTAACGAAATTGATATTGAACATTTAGAAGCTATTATGAGAACTGAGTTAGGTTCAACAGTTGCTAGCCTTTCTTCTAAAGAATTAAAAAGGGACGCGTATAGATTTGCTAAATCGCAACCTGTTTTATTTTTAGAACTTGTTCAAGACGAAGATATAAAATTAAGAAATCTAGCTAACAGAGCTGTTGAAGTTGGAATTTTACAACTTACTGATGACAATACTGTTTTTAAATTTGCTAATGGCAAAAAAGTTTTAACGGTACCATTTGAACAGCACCCATACGCGGCGTTAGCTCAATATTTTAAAACTGATGAAGGTGTAGATTTAATGAAATCTATAACAAAAAAGCTTTCATAAACACTTGGCGTAGAGTAAGAAATTAACTCTATGCCGTCTAAACCAACACAATAAATATAAATGGTAAATATAGATAACGTCTACAATACTGTATTAGTAATAACTAATAAAGACAACCGTGGATATATAACGCCAGAAGAGTTTAATAGGCTAGCAAACCAAGCTCAAAATGAAATATTTGAAAGCTATTTTAGAAAGCAATCTTCATATGAGCTTAATGCAAATATTACTAGTGATTTTGCAGATCCTGTTTTAAACACTTCTGAGAAAATAAATGAATTTTACGGTGATGCTAATTTAGTATTAAGCAATGGTGTTTTTAACTATCCTAGTGACTTTTATAGATTAGGCGTTGTATCTGTTAATAATAAAGTGGCAGATTTTGCACATCATTCAGATATAAAATATATTAACCAATCACCTTTAACCTACCCTGTTGATAGCCAACCTGTATATACATTAGCTAAAGACGGGGTTAAGGTTTATCCTAGCACAATAACTACAGGTGTTAGCATAGATTATTTAAAAAAGCCTAACAGACCTAAATGGGGCTATATTATGCCTACAGCTGCGCAGATAGCGGCAGGTATACCTAACAAGCCTATTTATGATCCAACCGTATTTGATCCCGCTACGGATAGTTATAGTTCATCTGCAAAGTCTTATAATTTTGAGCTACATGCTTCAGAAGAATATGATTTAGTTGTTAAAATTTTAACATACGCAGGGGTAGTTATAAAACAAGCTGATATAGCAGGATTTGGACAAGGTAAAGAACAACAAATAGCAGCAACTGAACAATAATGGCAATATCAAGAAAACCTTTAGATGTAAATAATTATTCTGCTTTAGATGGCGGAACAGGATTAGCTATACCGGGATACTATAGTAGAACAAACTTAAATGATATAATTAATAACTTTATGATTGCCTATGTGGGTGATGGTAAAGTTTTAACAAAGGTTCCTAGATATGAAGTTGCTTTTTGGGCGCAAAGATCTGTTCAAGAATTTAGCTATGATGTTTTACATTCTGAAAAATCTATAGAAATAGAATTAAGCCCAACTAAAAGCATTTCTTTACCATCTGACTATGTTAATTATGTTAGGATTGAATACACTGATGCTAACGGTGTAATGAAGCCAATACTGCCAAGCAGAACAACTACAGCAAACAAATCAGTTGCACAAGATCAAGATTACAAATATATATACGATCAAGAAGGTAATATAGTTTTTAAAGAAATATCTGAAACTATTGAAAAATATCAATCAGCTGAAAGATTAATGGACGTTCAACAAACTCAAGATTATTATAACGGCTATTTTGACACTGATGATTATTTGTATTACGGAAGAAGATACGGATCAACTCCTGAATACCAAAATATAAATGGCACTTTTGTTTTAGATACAGAAGCTGGAAAAGTTTATTTTGATGCTGCTTTTAAAGAAGGCACTTTTATAACTTTTACATATATATCTGACGGTTTAGGTGATAATGGTAATTTTGATAATGTATACGTTCCTAAATTAGCAGAAGACGCTGTATATGCTTCAATGCTTTATAATTTAGCTAAGCTTAGAGGCTCTGCTGCGGGTGCTGCTGGGCTTTACAAAAAAGAAGCTTCTTCTAAAATGCGAAATGCAAAAATAAGATTATCTAATATGAAGTCTACTGAAATGGCTCAAATATTACGTAATAAAGCAAAGTGGATTAAACACTAATAAAATTGTATGCCAGAAATTAAAAGAACGTTCAACGTTGGTAAAATGAACCGCGATTTGGACGACAGACTAGTGCCTCCTGGGGAATACCGGGAAGGTTTTAATATTACTGTTGGGCAATCTGAAAGTTCGGATGTTGGTTCTATTGAAAACTTATTAGGTAATGAAGCTGTTTCTCAAAGCAATTTAGCTAATGGTAAATGTATTGGATACATAAGCGATACAGGTACAGAAAAAATATATTTTTTTGTAACAAGTAATTCTTCTTACAATGAAACGAACACTGGGCAGCATGGTTTATTTGAATATGACCAAAAAACAAAGCAAACTACCGCGTTAGTTGTTTCAGCCCAACTTAATCTACATCAAAGCTATCCAATAACAGGAATAAACATTGTAGATGATTTATTATTTTGGACGGATAATAGAAATTATCCTAGAAAAATAAATGTAGTAACCGCTAGAAACAACACATCTTATTATACAGCAGCTAATGATATTGATAATTTAATATCAGTTGCAAAGTTTGCCCCTTATGAGTCGCCAACTTTAGTATCTGCAACAAGAGAATCTAATATATCTTCTACGTTTATGGAAGACAAGCTAATTAGATTTTCTTATAGATGGCAATTTGATGATAATGAGTATAGCACATTAGCTCCATTTAGTCCTATAGTTTTTTCAAGACTAAATGAAACAGACACCATAAGTACTTCGTTATCTAATTTTGGTGAAATTGAAACGTTTGTTAACGCAATTAATCAAGTTCAACTTCAAATACCAACACCTACGGGTTACGGAATAAAAAACGTTGAGCTAATATACAAAGAGTCTGGTTCAGGAACACTATATGTTGTTGATGATCAAGATGTTACAACTGAGCCTTTTGTAAACTTTACATATTCGTCTACTGACCCGTTTAGAACATTACCAGGCGATCAACTTACAAGAGTTTATGACGCAGTGCCAATTAAAGCAAAAGCACAAGAGGTTGCTGGCGGAAGATTAGTATATGGTAATTTTTTACAAAACTACGATATTCCAGATATTTCTTTTACAATTACAAGAACAGGTGAAACTTCTGCTAGAAATAATATATTAGAAAACCAATCAGTTAAGTCAAGAAGAACATATCAGGTAGGTATTGTTTTAGCAGACAAATTTGGAAGACAATCACCTGTTATATTATCAAGCTCTGGTACAGATACTGTTTTTATAGATCCAGGAAATGGAGATGCAGCATCTACAACTGCGTTCAATGCTCTGCGTATTACTTTTACGGATACTACACAAATACCCTCTTGGGCATATTCATATAGAGTTGTTGTAAAGCAAAGAGAGCAAGAATATTATAACTGGATTTCTACAATCGATGCTGCCAATACTGTTAATCGTTTTGGTGATAGTATAAATAAAATACCTAGAGATCAAACGGCAACTATTCCGCCAAGTACATCTCCAACAATATCACCTTGTGATGTTTCTGTATATCCTAAATTTTTATCTGGAGGCAATGTGTACACAAAACCGTACGCTAATTTAACTAAAGTGCAGTCTATTGCAAATCCATCAGGGGATGCATTAGTAACAACAATAAATAATTCTGGTGCTTCAGTAACTAGTGGTCTTTGTGTTTTTGAAACTGAGCCAACGTCTTCAGAGTTGGATATATTTTACGAAACGTCAACAGGCGGATTAGTATCAGAAATACCCGCTACTACAACAGATATTTCGTTTTTTAATTGTATACTGTTAACTTTTACAGCAGGTAATCACATTGAAATAAATAGAATACGAGCTGGTTTTAATGAACCGTTTTTTGATATAGGTGTTCGAGCTTTTGTTGTACAAGAAAACTTTACACAAGAAAGAAGAAGAAACACATTGATACATTCTAGTGGGCTTTTAAACTCTAGAACAGGTATTAATTATATAAATCAATTTAATGAGTCTGAGGGTGGTTTAACAATCTCATTAGATCCATTAGATGGTTCCGTACAAAAATTATTTGTTGACGATACTCAAGTTATAATATTTCAAGAAGACAAGGTTTCTAGATCTCCTGTAAATAAAAACTTTATATATTCTGCAGAAGGTGGAGCGGTACCTGTAACTAGTAATACACAATTTTTAGGTACAGTGGCTGCTTATGCAGGTGAATTTGGAATATCACAAGATCCTCAGTCTTTTGCTAGCTATGGCTTTGCAAAATACTTTACTGATAAAAACCGAGGGACTGTATTGAGGTTATCTCAAAATGGTATTACTGAAATAGCTAAGGCAGGGATGGGAGATTTTTTTAGAGACGCTTTAAAACAATCTACTCAAATAATTGGATCTTATGATGAATATAATCGCTGCTACGAGTTAACCATTATTGGACAAGGATTTGACAGCAATGAGGATACAAATACTGAAACAGCTAGTGAAGGTTATTTAACGTTGTCTTTTGATGATAGATCTAATGGTTGGACTAGCTTTAAAGGATTTAAACAAGAAGGTGGTATTTCATTAAATAATTATTATTACACATTTAATGGCGGAACACTATGGGAACATCATACGGAAAATGTAACTCATAATAATTTTTATAATTCTGGAACTCAAAAATCTTATGTAGTTCCAATATTTAATGATGCTCCATCTTTAATAAAACAGTATAATGCTTTGAGTTATGAAGGCGACGAAGGATGGGGAGTTGAATATATTCAAACAGATATAGATAATTCAGGCGAAATTCCTCAAACGGCTACTTCTTTTTCTACAACATTACAACTATCAGGTGCTGCAGATAATTCTGTTTTTAATGGTGCTAATACGGTAATTGCAAAAGAAAACGAAGGTGTTTCTTGGGCAGTATTTGTTGAGCCTTTAAATTCACAGTTTCAATTTAATAGCGTTAGCGATATTGTTTTAACTCCAGAAATAGGAAGTAATTTAACTGTAATTAATCCTCCAGCTATAACTGAAGGAAAATTAGTTTTTTTAGTTCAACATACTGTAGGAAATTCAAATACTATTCAAACTTTAAATATATCTGGTACTGGCGCTAGTTTAGCATTTACTGTAGCTTTATTGACGGTTAACACTATAGATACGGTTGCTTTTTCTGCAATAACTCCAGCATCTCAAATATTTAATAATAGTGGAAGTAATAATGTTGTTTTTTCTACTGCAGCATTTACAAATTATTATGTAGATCCCGCTAATATTACAGTTAATACTTCAGGAATGCCCGCTACAACAAACCCTGGTATTCTTACAAACTCTAGAGACGGAGATAATGTTGTTTATACTCTTCCTGTAACTGTACCAACAGAAGCTACAGCAGGAACTATAACAATAAATGGAGCGGCAAATTTGAAGCCAACATTAACGTGGGCCGCATTAACAGGCAGTAGCGGAGGCGTTTTAAACACACCCATTAACACTACAATAGGAAACCCCTATTATATATCTCCTTTTGAAGATAGTGCGAATAGATTAGCTACTATAGTTTTTACAGCGGGCGTTAATGAGGTTTTTAACCTTAACTCTTTTAATGTTACATATGATGTTACAAACGCTAGTATAACAAAACAATTAGGAACCGGCACTGGTGGATCTAACCCGATGGACGGGGTCTTAACAGCAAGCATACAATTACCTGCAATATCCTCAGACACTGTAGCTACTGCTACAATTACTGGAACAGGAGCTGATGCTGCTACATTAGGATCTATACCATCAACTATTTCGTTAAACCAAAATGGGGACGCTGTTAATATTCCGGGTACCTGGAATGTTGAAATACAAGTGCAACCTGCACAAGGTAATACATGGGTAGAATTTAATAATAATAATGGAACAGCTGTTGTAAATGCTAATACTGCATTTTTTATAGGTGCTTCTGTTAATTCAACAGGCTCTTCAAGAAGTGTTATAGCAACTATAACAAATAGAAACACTAGAGTAGTTACGTCTCCAGATGCAACAAAAACAATAACAATAACACAAGCGGGATGATATGGCTGATATAATAAAATTTCCTTTTGAAAAAAAAGAAGGCAAGTATTTTACGCCTATAGTTTCTGAACAAACTAAATATAAGGTTGAGAACGGAGCTATAGTAGAAGATGGCAAAGAGTTAATATCAGGTATAAAAGGTGCCTTTGCTATTATAAAATTAGTATTGCCTATTGAAAATGCAAGCACAAAAAAAGAGCTGTTTGCATTAAATTCAGAGGCGGTCAATTCATCGAATTAAATTATATGAAATTACAAGTAAGAAAATTACAAGAATCCGATTGGGATTTAATACCAAGTTGGTGGGAAGCTTATGGTTCTGAAGGCTTCCCTCGTGACTTTTTACCCGGAGCATTTCAAGTGGGTGATGAACAAGAAAAAAAACGTGAAGGACTAGGCGGCTTTATGGTTTGCAAAGGAAATGATCCTATTGCAGCTATGTGGCTATGGATGACAAATAGTAAGATGGCAATTCCAGCTGTTGTAGTGAGTGATAGATCTTATCGTGACACCGACAGAAGTGATGCATTGCAACTCTTAGTAGATTTTA
>Ga0070745_1000657_pt1 | contig 20527 bp, 31 predicted proteins | sample VirMetDEL_Mar_4_FD_77438 | JGI IMG/M metagenome (GOLD analysis project Ga0070745, IMG submission 77438) | Aqueous microbial communities from the Delaware River and Bay under freshwater to marine salinity gradient to study organic matter... | ecosystem: Environmental > Aquatic > Marine > Coastal ...
GATTCAGCAATTAATCCTATTGGTGGCAAATTAGTTTTAGAACCAAATGATGAACTTAGAGCTTGGGCTTCTGCTACAGGTGATTTAGAAATAGTAATAAGTTATATAGAAATTTCGTAGGTATCTTATGGGCAGAAGAAAATTTGGTCACATAGGAACTGAAGTAGATAACATATCACAAACAATTTCTGGTAATACTGGTATTTTTGATATTAATGAAGTAGCTAGGTTAGTTGCTCAAGGTTCTTGGAGAAAATTTAATTATTTAGAAGTTCAATATTTAGTAATTGCTGGAGGAGGCTCTGGTGGTCAAGATAATGGTGGTGGCGGAGGTGCTGGAGGTTATAGATGTTCTGTTATTGGAGAAAGTACTGGTGGTGGTGGTGCTGCTGAAGATGTTTTTCAAGCAGATTTTAATACAAATTATACAGTGACTGTAGGTGGCGGTGGAAGTAATAGTACATTTGGAACTATTGTTTCTTATAGAGGTGGTGGCGGTGGTCAATATAATAACACAGGTGCAACAGGTGGTTCTGCTGGTGCTAGAAATGGTACACGATATACCACAACAGTTGTTCAAGGAAATAATGGTGGTTCTGGAGGTGGCGGTGGAGCAGGTGCTGCTGGTGGAAACAATGGTGGTAATGGTTTAACTTCATCAATAACAGGCTCTGCGATAACCAGAGCAGGTGGTGGCGGAAAAGGCTGTGATGTTGGTGGTGGCGGTGTATCTGGTGGAGGAGCAGGTGGTGGTGGTCGTGGTGCTGAATCAAACGGTAATGGTACTAATGGAGCAGCTAATACTGGTTCTGGTGGAGGTGGAGGTAGAGATTATATTTTCGGTCAAGCTGGTGTAGGCTCTGGAGGAAGTGGAATAGTAATATTAAAATATCCATCTGGTTATTCACTAACAGATGTAAACAACTCTTTAATTGATTCAACAACAAATTTAGGTAATGGTTATAAAGTTACTACTATTACTGGCGGTACTGGTTATGTAAAATGGGCTGTATAATAGTAGTAGTATAATATTAGTGGAGGAAAAATGAGTAAAGAAACTAAACAAAAACAACAAGAACAAATGCAGGGTGAGCAATTAGATGCTCATACTGTTATTGCTGTTCAAAGAAATAGAATTATGGAGTTAGAAGATAATTTAACTCAGGCATTAGCAATAGCTAATCAATATAAATTAAAATATAATTCTTTAATTCAAAATGCTAACAAAGTAGATGAAGATGTTAAACCAGAAGGAACTGAATGAAATTAGATGTCGTTAGATTCCAATTTGGCAAAGATGCCACAAATTCTTTATTTTTTATTGATGGAGAATTTGAATGTTATGGGTTAGAAGATGAAGTTAGAGAAGTAAAAGTTTATGGAGAAACTGCTATCCCAGAAGGAACATACGATATTAAATTTAGAACAGTAGGTGGATTTCATACTAGATATGCTAGTAGATATGGTTCTGAACACCACGGAATGCTTTGGTTACAAAATGTTCCTGAGTTCGAGTTCATATTAATCCACTCTGGGAACACGGATGAGCATACCGCAGGATGTTACATTTTAGGCGAAACTCAACAAGACTTAGATAGAGGTAAAGACGGTTTTGTTGGTAATAGTGGTGATGCTTATAAAAAAGCATATAAGAAAATTTCTAGTGCTTTACTTAATGGAGATAAAGTTTCCATTAAATATCAGAACATACAAGATTTACTTAAACCAAATGTTTCAAATAAAAGTGGTGATGATATGATTTCATCAAAAATGGTTTTTGAAAAACTACAAGAAATTAATGGAACTTTAATTAGATTAGATGCTAAAACAAAAGGCAGAATAATTTCTTAAAAATTTGTTTACATAAAATACACGCTATACTATATTTCATCATATAAGCAATAAAAGCCCTAAGAGTGGCAATATAGCAAGAAGGAGAAATAAAATGGCAGAAAGTAAGCCAAGTATAAAAGGTGGTACATTCAAGTCCGTTGGACACTTGAAAGGAATGTTTAACAAAAGTTCCGCACCACTTATCACTAACGTCCAAGCTGATAACACTAAAGTTGTCAGATTCCTAACTGAACCAGATGAATGGTTTGCCTATCAAGAATATTGGGACAATGATATCAGAAGATATATTCCAGTAGCTGATGGTGTTGAACCACCTGTAAGACCTTCACAAAGGTTCTTAGCACAATGTGTGGACAGAGAAACAGACCAAGTCATAGCATTGAAAATGCCTAAAGACTTAGCTAATCGTTTGGTTCTAAGATATGACCGATACAATACCATTACTGATAGAGATTATGAGATAATGCGAACTGGTAAAGGTCTTGACACATCTTATGATGTTACTCCAGAAGCACCTACAAGTTTTGAAAGTGCAAAATATTCTAAACTTGATTTATTGGAAATTCTGGAAACAGCATTTAATTCAGCTATGGGAAATGAAAATGCTTTATTTAACAATACAACAACAACATCTACACCAACTGATGAAGATGTCGATTTCGTAGAAGATGATGACGATATTGTAGAAGATTCTACTGTAGAAGAAACAGTAGAAGAAGACGAAAGTTTCTTTGAAGATATCGAAGTAGAAACTGAAGACGAAACAGCAGAAAATATTGCATTAGAAGAATCTAGTGGTGAATATCATATATTCGCAAACGCTGAAGAAGTATCAGAAATCTTTGAAGATTTAGATACTGATTTCGAATCTGTAGAAGATTTTGAAAATGCAGTTTGGGGAGATGACCCATTCACAAAAGAAGAACTAGATGATATGACTATTGGCGAAGTAAAGAATATTTGTAAAGACTACGATATTCCTGTTACAAACGCTGGTGGTGATAAAGCAAAATTAGTTGATTTCGTAATTAGTTATCAATCCAAATTTATTAGCGATTGTGCTAAATACGCAAAAGTAAAAGGTTACTACCCTACAACGTAGTATACGTATAACGAAAAAGCACAGCTAGTCTAGTCACAACCTAATCCGCCAGACTACTGTGCTTTTTCTATATGAAAGGAACACAATGGTAGAATTTATAGAAGAATTACCTGAAAAACAAACAGGTGGAAGAAATAGAAAAGGTAAGTCAAAGTATTTTCCAGACTTCGTTCAAGAACAATTAATGAATGATAAAAAAAGAAGATGGGGAATTGTAGGAGCTTATCCTTTATCACAAGAAAAATCTTTAAGGAATAATATTTCTCAATGGAAGAAACAGAATAAGTTTCCTCATTTTGAATTTACTACAAGAATTATTGATATGAAAATAAACTTGTATGCAAGATACACAAAATAGTATTCCAGATTTTTTAATTTGTCATAAATGTGGCAAAGCTATCTTATCAGTTAATCCTATTAGAAAATATTGGTTAATAAGACAAGATAGTGAATTTAACGTGGTAAGGTGTTCAGAACACATTACCGAATGGTCATTAAGAAAAGCTGGTATAGCCAGAACAAGAAAAAATTTAGATTGGATTAAACAATGTCAAGAAAAAGCAAAAGAACACGACAGACAGTTCGTGATATAGATTGGTTTCACACACATTCACATAGTAAATATTCTTGGTTAGATGGTATGTCATCTGTATCAGAATTAGTAGCAAAAGCAGTTTCACAAAATCAACCTGCTTTAACTTTGACAGAGCATGGTGTTCTATCATCTGCATTTGAATTGTATAAAGAATGTAAGCAAAACAATATAAAACCATTTATTGGTATAGAAGCATATTTTGTATTTGATAAACAAGATGATGAATTAAAAAAGAAAAGATATCATTTAATTTTAATAGCTTTAAATACTGAAGGATATAAAAAATTAGTGGCTATGAATAATCAAAGTCATACTAGAGAAAACTATCATAGAAAACCACTAATTGATTGGACAGATTTAGAGCAATTCGCAGGAGAAGACATAGTTGTTTTAACTGCTTGTTATTTTGGCTTGATACAACAAACTATGTTTAATCAAGGTATGGATTCTGCTGTTGCTATTTTAAATAGAATTAAAAAATTATATCCAAATACATTTGTTGAATTACAACACCATGGCAAAGAAGAAGATGATGAAATTGTGAAACAGCTATTAGAATTAGCAGAGAAAACAAATACACAAACTATTATTACTTCAGATAGTCACTACACAAATGCTAGACAACAAAAAACACATGACTTAATGAAATATATTGCATATTATGATACAGAAGATAGTTCATTTCCTGGTGACCCATATCATTTATCAAGTACTGAAAGTATAAAAAGTAAATTTCATCCTGAAGTATGGCGTAATTCTTTAAAAGCTAATAAGTTTATGTTAGAAAATCACGATATTGATATTGATAGATTAAACAATTACGAATATCAAGTTCCTTCAATGGATGATGATGCAGACGGGAAACTTAGAAAATTAGTTTTATTCGAAGCGAAAAACCGAGCACAAAAAGCAAGGGCTGAATACGAATTGCAAGTTATCAAAGACGTTAAAATGTCTGATTACTTTCTATTAATTAAAAGTATTACTGACTATATGGTTGATAATCAAATTATGTTTAATACTAGAGGCTCTGCGAATGGCTCAATGGTTTGTTATTTATTAGGCATTACTAACTTTAATCCATTAGATTTTGGATTAGATTTTGCTCGTTTCATGTCTAGGGATAGAAGTAAACCACCTGATATTGATTTAGACGTTCAAGATGATAGAAGGCAAGAAGTAGTTGATTGGGTATCATCTAAATATAACTTGGTTCAATTAGGAACATATAGCAAGTTAGGATTAGATGATTTTGGTCGTGGTTCTTTATTTGTTCAGTATATGGCTAAACAAAGAAGGGCATATACTGCAACAGACTTTAAAAAGAAATTTGATAAAGTCAAAAGTATTGAAGATTTACCTGAAAAACTACAAAGAGATTTAATTACTTTATCTGATTTAGAAGTATTAAAAACACCTTCGGCTCACGCAGCAGGTTATGTTGTACATGACGGAAAAGATTTTGACGATATCGTTCCAAAAATGTTTATTCCGAGCTCAGGATTACAAGTTACACAGATGGCTATGGATGACGTAGAAAATGCTGGATTTGTCAAAGTAGATTTATTAGGATTAAGAACACTATCAACTGTTAAAAAAGTATATGAATACTTAGGAGATAATAAAGAATTTTATGATGAAGATTTTAACTTTAATGATAAAAAAACATTTATGACTTTAAGACGTGGTGTTCCTTATGGATATAAGTCTGGAATATTTCAATTTGAAGGTTGGACTGCTATGAAAGGCTGTAGAGAAATGCAAGTTAATTCATTAGAAGATTGTATTCTCATTATGGCTTTGTATAGACCTTCTACTATGAATACAGGTTATACACAAAAATTCTTAGATAGAAGATTTAAAAAAGAAGCAGTAGATTATCCACATGAAATGTTTGAAACAGTATTAGAAGATACTTTAGGCTTAGTTGTGTATCAAGAACAAGTATTACAAATACTTAGAATACTTGGTTTACCAGATGACAACTTAAACCAGTTCTTATCAGCTATTAAAGTTAAACACGGTAAAGGTGGCTATTCAGATGCTTCAACTAAAACATTTGAAAAGAATAGACAATTAATTTATGACCTTTGTTTAGCAAAAGGATTAAATAAAATACAAGCAGATGAAGTATGGGAAATGATGCAAGGTTTCCACGCTTATGGTTTTAATAAAGCACACGCTGTAGCTTATGGTGTATTAGGCTATCAGACTGCTTATATGAAAACACATTTTCCTCTTTATTATATGTCTGCATTATTAGAAACTACTGTCGGAACACCTAAAGAAAAAGAATACATTAAAGAAGCACAAAGATTAGGTATCAAAATAAAAGCACCTGATGTCAATAAATCTAATGTAGCTTGGACTTTAGACCAAGACGGTATTAGGAAAGGTTTGATGTCTATAGATGGCATAGGTGTTTCTGTAGCCAATCAAATCGCTGAACTAGCACCTTATCATAGCTTTGAAGATATGATAGCACGTGTTCCTGCTAGAGCTTTGACTGGTGCTAGTTTATATAAGAAAGATGGTACACTGAAAGGAACTGCTGAAAAGTTACGAAAAGCTGGAGCGTTACGTTCTTTAGGACTAGGAAGATTTTCATGAGTAAAGATAAATTTATTGATTTAAACGAAGATACTTTTTCTTCCATGTTCAAAGAATTTGGCGGAGAAAAAAATAACACGCTAAAGATAAATTTAAAAAAGTCTTTAGAAAGTATGAATAAAAACAATGTTACTTTTTCTAAACGTGCTATTGACGATACTACATTAGCAATACAAACATTTATTACAGCTAAACTTTTACAGTTTTGGAATGAGAATGATATTCCACCTTCAGAAGCAAATATTGAAATAGAGGTGAAAATTGAAAGCTAAAGAAATAGCAAAAGAATTAAATAAATTACTAGGAGAAGACACAGTTACAATGGGTTCTTCTGTAAAGATAGAAAGAATACCAACAGGTGTTTTACCTGTAGATTATTTATTAGATGGAGGTTTACCTAAGAATAGGTTTACTGAAATATATGGAGATTATTCTACATTAAAAAGTTATGTTGCGTATAAAGCAATAGCAGAAACACAAAAGAATGAAGGAACTACTGCTTTAGTAGATACAGAGCATTCATTTGACCCACAATGGGCTAAATCTTTAGGTGTAGATGTTGAAGAACTAATTTATTTAACACCGCAAAATGGAGAAGAAGCAGTAGATGTTACTGAAGTTTTATTAAGACAAGAAATAGATTTAATTGTTTGGGATAGTGTCGCAGCTTTATTACCGCAATCTGAAGAAGATAAAAGAGAAAAAGGTGTCAATCATCAACCAGCTAGACTTGCAGCTTTAATGTCGAAAGGATTAAGAAAATTAACAGCAGCAAATAAGAGCACGGCAGTATTGATGATTAATCAAACCAGACTAAACGTAGGTCAAATCTTTGGTAACCCAGAAACAGTTCCAGGCGGAAAAGCCTTGCCTTTCTACGCAGCATATCGCATAGCTCTCAGAAAAGCAGGTAAAGAAACAGAAACTGTGGACATTTGGGATGGAGAAAAAACAGTAAAATCTACACAAATATCTGTTCAGAAAATTAGGGCTAAGATAGAGAAATCTAAAATGTCTAAACCATATAGAGAAATATTTTTTGACTTTGATTTGAAAAATGGCTCAATAGATGAATTAGCATTTATAATAAGTGTAGGTTTAGAAAACGATTTAATACTAAGAGAAGGCGTTAAAAAATGGAAGATAGCAACAGCAGAACAAGCAATAGTTGGATATCAAAACTTCAAAACTCATCTGATAGAGAATCCGAAGGAAGTAGCGAAGTTAAGAAAACAACTAATGAACCTACTTGGAAAATAGATACACCACAAGTAGCTGGTAGAAGATACGAAAAAAAAGCAGTTAAAGAATACGGTGGAAAACCTACACCAATGTCTGGTGCAGGTAATATAAAATATGATGGTATGCGTAAAGCAGTCGAGGAAAATGAAGCATCCATAATAGAAGTAAAAAAAAGTGATAAAAGTTTTACACTTAAATCAGATGACCTATTAAAATCATTAAGGTATGCACAAAAACAAAACAAAGAAGTTGTTTGGCATATAAAATTTGGCAATGGCTTAGTTGCAGAAGTCTGGCTAACAAAGGAGATATAATGGACGAATTAAGTAGAAAAGAATTATTTGCTATGTTTAAGGTTGATGTTGATAAACTAAAATTATTAGCAGATTCAGAAGACGAAGTAGAAGAAATATTTCAATTTGTAGAAAAAAATCTACGAGCAGTTTCAGATTTAATAGATGAATCACCTTCATTTGCTAATATTTGGGAGATAAAATCAAGTGTTTTACCTTTTACTAAAATAGCTGGTGAAATAGAAAAGAAACAAGATGATTTTGATGGAAATATATACAGAGCATTTACTCATCAATTATCTACAGATGTGGCATTTTTTGTTTGGTTGGTTCTAGCTGGAAGTGTTTTAATATCCAGACATTTAGTAACACTACAAATGATGTTTGGTGACAAAATAAGTCAAGGAACAGATAAAGATTGGTTCTTAGAACAAATGAGTAATTATTACAATGAAGTTACTAGACCACATTTAGAAAATGTTACTTCTTTTATGACCAGAATAAATTTTAATGATAATAATGAGGAAATGAATGAACAAGCAATCGACTTAACCGAGCAATTATATTTGGATGAGTTGAAAAATTCCACCTTAAATTTAACACCTATTTATCTACAAACATTAGATATTGTATTCCAAAAAATATCTGGATTATATTTAGAATCTATTGTAAATGGTGGAGATAATTTATAATGGGTGGTATACTAATTTGTGGAAGATGTGATGGACACTTTCATAGCCATGATGGTGGTATCTATATAGAACAAAGCGACATACACGTTTGTGATTACTGTGCTTCAGAACTAGAAGCAGAAGCTGAATCAAGAGAGGAAGAAGAATGAATAGAGCAGAGCGTAGAGCTATGAAATCTAAAAAAGGTGGAAAATACTATGGTCTTAATAAAAATAGACAACATAGTTTAGGTAGAATACAAAAGGATAAATAATGCAAACATTTTTACCATATGAAGACTTTGTTAAAAGTGCTTCAGTATTAGACGACAAAAGATTAGGCAAACAACGGGTAGAAGGTATGCAAATACTTAACTGTATAGAAAACCAAACAGGTTGGAAAAATCATCCTATTGTTAAAATGTGGACAGGGCATGAACAATGGTTAGTTTTATATACAGTTATGATTTGTCATGAGTGGAAACAACGTGGCTTTAAAGATACAGTCATGGAAAAAGTTCTAAACAAGTATGAACACTTCGCTTTAGAAACACCAAAATGGAAACCACATTGGTTAGGTAATGAAGACTTACATAGTTCACATAGAGCTAACCTATTAAGAAAAGACCAAGATTGGTACAAACAGTTTAACTGGAGAGAAAAACCAGATAGACCTTATTACTGGTGGACACCAGAGAAAGGTTGGTACGAAGGTGTCACTAACTAATTTAATATCAGAACTTAATTTAGAAAAAACAGAAAAGATTATCACACCAATAATTGATAAGTTTTTATCTGAAGAAAAAAATATTGTTATTACAGATAAAGCAATTCAAGAAAAATTAATTGAAATTGTTTCAGATAATTCTAACTCAAAACGTACAGGAAGATTTGGTGCGTCTAGCCGTGGAAGTTGTTTAAGGAAACAAATGTTTGATTATACAGGAGATATTCAAAAGTTAGATATGGTTGATACAACTTTACAAAATTTATTTAATGATGGAACATGGCGACATATTCGCTGGCAAATGATGGGATTGATGTCAGGTGCTTTAACAGATGTTGAAGCTAAAGTTAGTAGTGAAAAATATCCTAGCTTTGGTGGTTCTATAGATGGTATAGGTTTTAGCAAAGAATACGGTAAGTATGGTTTTGAATTAAAAGGCACAAGCTATATGACTGATTCTGTTAAAGATATACACTTAAAGCAAATACATACTTATTTTGTTTTAGACCCAGAAATAAAACTCTTTAGTGTTATATATGAAGATAAAAGAACACAAGACTGGAGAGAGTTTTTAGTTTATCCTGACCCAAAGATATTAACTGAAGTTAAAGCAGAAATGCAATCTTTAGAAGATGGTGTTACATTTTTTACATATCCTGATGTAAAAGAGCAATGTAGATTAAGACAAGGTAAAGAATATCAAATGTGTCCTTACAGAAACGAATGTTTGGAATTTAATAATGGCAATTAAAGCAATCAAAGTAGGTCATGAGTTAAGAAACTTAGACCAAGTTCGTAATGAAATACAAGAATATATTGATGTATTATTTGGTAGAAAACCAGCACCACTTGAAGATGGTATTGATACATTATTAGAACTTGCTACAGCATACTATTCACGAGCCAAAGAAATTGAGGCTAAATTGCACCAATTAGAGAGCAACGGTGTTATACTCAAAGGAAGTAAACACTACAAATATAGAACAGGGGAACTGCGTTCATACTTAGAGCTTCTTAAAGCCCAAGTGGATTTAGGTTCTAGGAGAATAACAGTTGCTAGATTGGAGCAAGAACAGGATGAAGGGTATCAAATGGCAAGTTTTAGGAATTGACCCTTCTGCACGTAAATTAGCTTTAACGCTATTACATGGAGAAGAAGAAACAGAACCAACCAACTTAAAGCCATACTGCTTTTATCAGCCATTTCCAGGCACAAAATTCGACACAAGCCACATCACAATAGGAACTAGCTTTGTACATAAGGTAGTCACTCAATTAGACCCAGATTTACAATTTACTACTTACGCTGTTATTGAAGGAGCGGTAGTTGGTAAAGGTGGTGTCTGGTCTACAGTTAGTCAAACATATGTAGCTGGAGCTATTATTGATACACTACAACGTTATAACATACCAGTACAAATAGTTAATAATTCAACATGGAAGAAAGTAGCCATAGGTAAAGGTAACGCTAGTAAAGAAGACATAGCTAATCATATAAAATCTATGTACCCAACTACAGAATTTCATAACCAAGATATGTGTGATGCTACAGGAATAGCATTATACGGCTGGGATAAGGAAGTAATAAATGGAAGAAGAAGAACAACTTAAATATGGTAAATTAATACCAAAGTTTCAACCTTCTTTTATTCGAGAAAAACCAGATGATTGGAAATGTAATACAGATATACAAATCTTATTAGAAGGAGATTGGAAAAATAATGGTAATTGTGTTGGTGAAGATAGTAACAAATTCTTTCCTACAGTAAAAGTAGATGGAGAATATCTTTATACAGAAGAAGATGCCAAAGAAGTATGTCATGGTTGTCCAGTACAACGTGAATGCTTAGACTTTGCAATAATAACTAAATCTGATATGGGAATATTCGGTGGATATACGCCAGAGGAAAGAAAATTATTACAACATAATTATAAAAGAGAGCTAGAATTACGTAGGAGGAAAAATGGAAAACAACAGAGTAATTGAAATAGCAGATGTAAAAGTTACGGATTTAAAAGCATATAAAGGAAATCCTAGAGTAGGTAGCATTGAAGCTATTGCTGAATCATTAAATGAAAACAAACAATACAAACCTATCGTTGTTAATAAAAAAGATAACGCTATATTAGCTGGTAATCACACATGGATGGCTGCAAAAAGTTTAGGATGGGAAACTATACAAGTAGCTTATGTTGATGTTGATGAGGAATCAGCTTCTAAAATTGTTTTAGCAGACAACAGAACAAACGATTTAGCTTCATATGATACAAGTCAATTAGCTAATTTATTGAAAAACGTTAAAAACCCAGTTGGTACTGGTTATACAACACAAGATGTAAGTATGATAATTGATGCTGTTGATAGAAGTTTAACCCAAACATTTGATAGTTTAACAAGTAGTAATACTAATTTAGATACATACATTGATGGTTTATCTAACCCACAACAAGGGGAATATGAAATACCTGATACATTAGACGGGCTAACAGATATTAATATCGGTATCACAGAAGAAGATGATGATGAAGATGGTTTTGATGACAATATTGAATTAGATAATAAAATAGACCAAAGTGTTTTAATGATAGATGATGAAAAACTTTTTCTTCCTACAAACAACAGATGGGATATACCAGAATTAAGAAGGGATATGTTGTTAGACAAACTACCACAACCATTAGATACATGGGGAGGTAGAGATGCTACACCTGATGATGGTATAACACATTGGTTATGGAATTATGGTTTAGCAAGACCAATAGGTATGCCATATGAAAGAGCTATTATGTCTTTCTTTACACATGACCATAAGTTCTTTAACTTCATTACCCATACTGGTTATATGATACAAAAAGTAGTTAGTGCTGGAATTAAGTCGGCTATTGTTCCAGACTTTTCTTTTTATTTTACAGAGCCAAAAGCCTTCCATTTACAAGCAGTATATAATGCACAATGGTTAGGACGTATGTTTCAAGAAGTTGGAATTAAAGTTATACCACGTGTTCAATTCGCAGATGAGCAATCAATGGATATAGCTATGTTAGGAATACCTAAAAATCCACCTATCTTAGCTATTTGTCTACAGAATATAGATGCTGAAGAAGGTAATCCAAAACGTGATACAAGAGAAAAATCTATTCAAGTATTAGCTAATTGTACAAAGATAGCTTTGGATGCTTTACAACCAGAGCACTTATTAATCTATGGTGGTAATCCAGGTCATAATTTAGTTAAAGAAAGAGTTAAACCAGATATGCCAACTACTTATCTATACAACTATGCACACAAAAGACGTGGTATTGTATATGATAAAAAAGAAGGTAAAGATGGAGAAATGTATGACCCATTAGCACCTGGTTCAAAACCTAAGCACATAGAAGACTAACTTGCGTTTGTTTTTTCATTAATTATTGTTCTTACTATGAATAATGTAATTACAATTAAAGGTGCTGGTTCTGGCTCTGGTGCAACACGTTCTGCACAACAAAAAGCTAGAGGTAGTAAAAGAAACCCTTTCAAAGCTGGTTCTGCAAGAGCAACAAAGTTCAAGCAATTAACAAATGCTCAGGCTACAGTTAATGACCCTAATAAAGGTGCAAGAGCTAAAACAAGAGCTAGAAACATTTTAAGGGCACAAAGTATCGGTGCTAGAAGTAACGTTGCTGCTGTTAGAGCTGCTGCTTCAAGACGTGGTCCTTTAAAAACTACAACAACACCAACTAGAAGAACAAATAGATAATTTATAAATCTAATTTATAAGCATTCCACCATACAACGTGGTTTGTGATAGGTTGATAAATACCACCAATAATATCTTTAGGTAAGTGTTTAACGTCTTCATCTGAAGGAAAAACATTATGATTAGGATGTGTGTGTATGATAGCAACTAATAAGTTAGAATATTTTTCATAGTCGAGAGGATTAACTTCAAATTTATTTTGTTTATCCTCCGCTATGTTTTTTATTGGTACAACTTTTTTAATATATAAAACTTCTTCATTATCCCAATGACCTAAGCAAAAGAATACTTGTTCTTCGGTAGGATTATCATAATCATAAGGAATATCCGTATAAAACTCTACTAAATATTTATCATATTCAGCTAAGTTATCTGGCACATAAACCGTGCTAGTTAGTTCAATATCTGACACAAGTAGCCCTTTCTTTATATATTGCTACAATAATAATAACACATTTAGGTGATTTCATAGTGTTTCCTGTTTACCTCCACTACGCTATTGAAATCACCTGTGGTATAATTTTAACGAATTATGGAACAAACAGAAACAAAAAAACAGCTAATTTTAGGAAGACCACCCCAAGATGATGATGAATTATGGGAAGTAGTTCGTTTATTATGGGGAATATCCATACCAAGAACACCTATTTGTCCACACCACCAATCCCCATTTGACGCATTCGCTGATGCTTACTTTGGTAGGCATCCTTTTTCTATTTGGAAAGCAAGTCGTGGTATGGGAGGAAAAACTAATACTTTAGGACTTTTAGCCCTGACGGAAGCAGTAACTTTAGGAGCTCAGGTAACAGTACTAGGAGGTTCTGCAGCACAATCACTTCGTGTTTATGAAATATCTTTAGAAGCATGGGCACATAAAAACGCACCTACAGGTCTTTTAGTAGACCAACCTAATAAATATTCAACTAATTTAACTTCAGGAGCTTGGATTAGAGCTTTAACAGCTTCACAAAGGTCTGTTCGTGGTCAGCACCCACAAAGACTAAGACTAGATGAGATAGACGAAATGGAATTAGACATCTTAGAAGCAGCACAGGGACAGCCAATGGCTAAGAATGGTATTCAAACACAAACAGTTGCTTCATCTACACACCAATATCCAGATAAAACTATGACAGAAATGCTTAGACGAGCAAAAGAAAAAGGTTATCCAGTATATGAATGGTGTTGGAGAGAAACAGTTAAACCACATGGTTGGCTAGAGCCTACAGAAGTAGAAAGAAAAAGAAGTGAAGTTTCACAAGCTATGTGGGATATAGAATTTGATATGCAAGAGCCTTCATTTGAAGGTAGAGCTATAGAAGCAGAGAAAGTTGATGAAATGTTTTCATTACAAACACACGATAAGGTTTCTGGAGAAGTCGGTGTAGAATACCAGTTCGAAAAGTATATGGGGGAGGGCACTTACATAACTGGAGTGGACTGGGCAAAGCAAAGAGATTATACAGTTATAACTACATTAAGAACTGATGTTGAGCCTTGGCGTGTAGTTGCTTTTGAAAGAACACACCGTGAGCCTTGGGGAGATATGGTAGCAAAAGCTGAACAAAGATTAGCTAAATATCCTGGGAAATTAGTCCATGATGCTACTGGTATTGGTAATGTAGTAGAAGATTACATAACAGTTGATTCAATTCCTTATGTAATTACTGGAAGTAATAAAAAGAACTTATTTTCTGAATATATTTCTGCGTGTGAGCGTGGATTAATTCAAAGTCCAATGATAGAAAGTATGTATCAAGACCATAAATATGCTGGTTTTGATGATATCTTTGGAAACGGACACACACCTGACAGTATGGTTGCTATGGCTTTAGCATGGGCAGAACGTGGATTTAAGTTTGAAGCGTTAGCACCATTAATTGATTTTGTTCGTGAGAAAAGTCCTTGGAGTCTTTGAACCTTCGCACTCTTATCTAGTTAGTCAAAAATATCATTTTTCGTTTGTGGAAGTTTTGAAAGTTCCGAGTGCATTTTTAAAGTGCCCTTAAAGGTGTATTTGAAAAAAAAAGAGGGCAAAATTATGTTGCGTTAAAAAAAGAGGACAATTCTTATTTCAAATGGTTTGCACTAAAAAATGAGAGCAAAAAATCAGGGAAGCTGGGTGATGAGAACATTTTTTTTACTGAAGATGGTGGGGGTGGAAGTTATGGCTCTCGTTTTTTTAACTTGAACCCCCCCTGCAAAAACATGAAAAATGAGAGCATCTCGAAAAAAATTTCGTCCCAAGGTGAGAGCTTTTTTTTGCAAAAACCAGATGCGAAGAAAACATAAAAAGAGAGCAAATATCCTTCGCTGCCATTAGATTAAGTTCTCTTTTCCTGATATCTTCCGTGCTGACCAACAAAAAAATGTTCTCAAATGAAAATAAAAAAAGCTGCTGCGTAAGCCAAAGAATATTAAATGTTCTCTTTTTTTTACCCTCTAGGGTGTAGTTATATGAAAAAAAAGAGCACAAAAAAAAATGGGGATAGTAGCTAAATAATGAAATTTAACTACTATCCCCCAAAGGTATGTATGAATTATGTACTCAAAATTACTCTGATTTACCTGCGTTTCGGATTTCTTGCACTTGTTGTGAAGTCCTCCTGCTTACAAAGTTTGCTAAACGTTTACTAGCACCACTCGGACTTTCGCCTGTCCTCACAGTAGTGGTAGCTCCTGTCTTTATCCATATTTTTTGACCACCTATAACTGTTTCCACAGTTAAAGAGTGTTCTATGGTATCGCCCTCGTTTAGACTTGGTTTCTTTACCATTTTTTGTAAGTTTCATTGAAAAACTTATCTCTACCTGACCTCGTACTGAAGTCTACTTCAATAGGTTTTTCTTTGTTGTATTTTTCTTTGTTGTATTTGTATTCGGCATAAGCTAAACGAAGTACATTAAAGACCTCGTAAATAAAATACATAGCTATGAAAATCATAGTTACGATAATGCCGAAATGTAAGCCACTACTAAATGTTATCATCTGTACTGACCTCCTCTCTATATTTAGGTTGTTTTCCTTTTGATTTGTTGACATACCAATTTTGTACATAGATAATGTCCTCAGAAGTCCATATTGGTATTGAATTTTTTCCTTGCTTTAAATGATAGCTAGGCAAAATTTTCTTTGTTCTCAACCACCTACGAACTGTCTTTATATCCACATCTAAAGACCTCGCCAAATCAATCGGTAAAAATACCTTTTCTCTTGTGTTTTTATCAACCCAAGTCCTCAATGCTGAGGGGGATTTTTGTATTGGATTAACCATTACTTGTCCTCCTCAACATTAAGTTTGATATAATCTTTACCTGTTTTGACTTTGAGATATTTCTTAGCTATGTCCTCTGATATATCCCCATTTTTAATGGCGATTTCAAGCAATTTTTTATCTATAGATTTTTTTATGATTTTATCATATTGCTCTGTAGATAAGTCCTCAATAAGTCCTAACTCATCAATTTCTATTCTGTCATTTTTGACTAGAGTAGATTTAATGTTTAAGCCCTCATGTGATACTGAAAAACTTTTCATATCACTATTTTTGAGATATTGCATTAACTTAGCTTTTAATGTACTCTCTTGGTCATCTAAGGATAACTTTTGTTTACGAATTAGATTTAACGAAATTAAAATATTTTTAATGTCATCAACCATCTAAAGCGTCCTCGTGTACTGTAGTCGGCATGATTTCCTGTCTTTCACATTGGTCGCACTCGACTAGAGTTTGAGTTTCACTACGTTGTTCAAGTTGTGTCCAAACTGTAGTACTCCCACAATTTTGACAGTCTTTGAAAAACATTTGCATTAGTGTCATATGTCCTCCTAATTAATATAGAGTAATTTTGATAATCAGTAATCTACGATAGGTCTAATGTCCTCGATTTATTTAGTATATATATTTATTAGTTATATCGGAAACGATAGATTTTACAATATCTAAAGTGTCCTCTAACTTCTTTATTTGCTTAATGTTAGTGAAATTACCAAAAGCATAGTTGTCTTTGTCCTTAGCCCTCTCTATGTCGAAATATCCACCATAGAATAAGAGATTTGAACTATCGACCTCTTTTGTAATTTCTCTAACTAATTCGATTTCTTTATCGCTATCTGTCCAAGCACCATCAGTGAGGGCAACAACAAATTTGTTGTTTCTATCACTTGTACGTAAAACGTTTAATGCTTGTTTTAAAGCGTACTCGGGTTGAGTTCCACCACCTGTAGCATAGACAGGAACTTGTCCTCTCTGAGCTTTTTGGTTAGGTTTGTAAACAATATAACATTGATTAGCAAAACCTAATACTGTAGTCCTCACACCGATTTTATCTAACGATTGTTTTAATATCCACACAACTTCACTAGCTGACCTCGCAACGCTATCCATACTGCCCGACATATCAAGCAATATGACACACTCGCTAGTAGCAGCGTCCTCCTCGCTAGGTTTCCATTTTTTGAAAACATCTGCTCTAGGAAGATGTTGTGTCCTCATCAATCTGTTCATATCTACGATACCTGTCTTGCGACCTCGTAACCAATCTTGCTCTAAGTCAATTCTTAATTGTCTAAAAAATCTATCAATTTGAGATTTTAGACTAAGTGTACTCGGAGAAGGTGCAACAAGCATAGGTTTAGCCGTAATACCGACAACGTTAATGTCCTCAACTGCTTTCTCAATTTTTGCTGAAATATCTTTCTTAGTTATTTCAACATCATTTTTGAAATTAGGATTGGACTCGTATATTTCGATAATTTCCTCTAAACTATCTTTTACATCTTTCACAGATTGGTTATCAGTCTGACCTCGTCCAGCTTTAGTACCTAAGTTAGTAACTTCGTTAGACTTAATGTCCTCTATAGTTTCATTAACTTCTTTAATTAATTCCTCTATAAAAGGTTTAACAAGTTTTTGGTCTTGTACTCTTGTACTACCTTGTGAAAGTCCACCTTGTTGTACTTTTTTCCAATGACCTCGACCAGCTCCTGCATCTTTATCATTAACGTGTTGACTACCACCTATACATTTTGGTAAAGCCTTACCAGACTTAGTCCTCATAGGTTTTAAGACTTCTATGACAAATCTTTCGATTAAATCATAGCCCTCTTGCCACCTAGTATTTGTATAAGTGATATTCTTAACATAGTCCTCGACAATCTGTTCCATATTCTTTGTGAAATTTTCGCCATATTCTTGTGCGAATAATGACCTCATTTCCATGCGTGTTTCGATTGGTAAAAAATATCTACCACTTAACAACATGTAAGAATTAGAAACATCATCGTCCTCTTGGTTTAAGATATAGTTAAAAACTGCGATTGAAAAATAATCAACAATTTTTGGAAATATCATAACCATAGACATTTCTGCTCGTAAGTCCTCTAACACGTTATACGCATACCAATAATCAGGAAATTGGTCAGCCATTTTTCTGACCTCTTTCGATATTTTACTGTTCATGCGTGGTGTAAAGAAAATATGAGCTAACTCATGATAATTAAGACCTTTGACCTCTGCTATGTTCTTAAAGTTAATTTGATTACTTTCAACCAAATTAGCAAAAGATTTTGCAACGTATCTTTTATTCAAATATACGTCCTCGCCATCTGTCCATGCAGGTGCGTCAATCATTTTTCTTTTACCGTCCTCAAGGAAAATTTGAGTTTCATAGTCGCCAAGCAAAATACGATTTACCTTAGTAAATGTACTCGCAAAACTCTGACCGATAATATCAACCATAGATTTACGAGCTTTGTCCTCAGCAGACATTTCATCAAGAGAGTAGGTTGAGTCGTCCTCAACCATTCTCTCTATCAACTCATTAATTTCCTCAATGGACATTTTTTCTTTATCCATTAAGTTGTCCTCTCTTAGTTATCTGTATCATCTAAGTCATTTGCTTGAGGAACATCATTGACAAACATATCAGGAACGTCCTCGCCAAATTCGTTAGCGATTTGTGGGATTAATATATCAAAGTACTCTTTGATTGCTGCTCTTTCATCAATATCGAATTTATTAACGAAATTGGAAATAGCAAATTCTAGACCTAAGTCCTCAACAAATTCGCCAAATTCCATAAGTGAGTTTGTACTCACAGGCGTTGCAATCGTACCATTTTCACGAGCAATTCTTAGCTTTTCAGCGAGTTCAAGCAACGCAGGTCTATTCTCAACGAGAATATCCTCATTGTTGCCCTCGTATGTATATTCTAAATGAATACCAAAACGATTTTTAAATGCTTCGTTTAATGGTCTAGTGCCCTCATAGTTAGGGTTTATACAAGCAACAGCTTGAAAACCCTCATGAGCTTTGATGACCTCACCACCATTTTCAACTAGAGTTAGTGTTCTACGACTATCTAGCAAAGGGTGGAGGGCAGCCGAAATGTCGGGTTTCATAAAATTAACCTCATCTAGTAAGAGGACACCACCATTTCTTACTAAAGTTGTAACAATTCCGTCTACCCACTCAAAGCCATTTCCGTCCTCTGATGGTTTAAACTGCCCAAACATTTGGTCTGGATTAGTTGCACCATTACAAGCTATGGAAACAAATGGTAATTTAGTACTCTCAGCATGAGCTGAAACACTATGAGTTTTACCAACACCTGTATCCCCAGAAATGAGGACATTGTGTCTTACTTTGTGTGCGTATGCTAGTATTTGTAGGTCTGTTTGACCTCCTGCTAATACTCTCTCAACATAATTGTCAAGTGAGCCTTTAGGGATTAGAGAACTTACGTCCTCTGATAAGATTACCTTATCTTTATTCATGTTTTATCCTTCCATGAGGACACAGACCTATCGTAGATTACTGATTGTTATAATTCATACTATACACTTCTCAATGTACTCCGAATAATTATTTTATATTCTTTTAGACTGTTCTTTTGCTACTGTAGTAGCACCACAATGAAAACATAAAAATTGTACAAGTGTTGTACTCTTTACGTTAGCCATTACGGAAACTTTAGCCATGAATTGATTACACACACATTTTATGCGTGTATCGACCTCTTGACTTAGCCCCATAGCATATAAGCAGAAGATGTTTTGTTGCCCTCATTGAACCATTTATTTCGGTCAAATGATGGACTGACCTCCTCCATAACATTTGCTATAGCGTAATTAACATTAGCCAATTTTTCTAAAGCAACTTTGAAACTCTTTGAGTTTTTGTTGTTGTACTCATGTACTAATGTCATAGTGTTAGCATTTAAGATTTCTCTTAAAAGATTAAGTTGTTTTCTAGTGAATTTGACCTCGCCAAATTCCTCAATCAACTCTAATAATTGTTCTTTATTCATATATATACTCTCTTTCTCGGAGTACATTGTGAAGTGTAAAGTACGATTATCCTCGTGGCGACCTCTATTATGTAGGTCTTGGTTATAAAGAAAAGTCATTAGATTGTATAATTATGGTACTCGATACGAGCTATATCCGTTCTAAGTCATAAGACATACACGCTACCACACGTGTACTCCTATGACCTATTCAATTCTAAGACATACCAAGCGATAGGTATGACCTCGAAAGGGATACTAGGAAATAGCATTGATTGTTTCTAACATATACAAACGCAGACCTCAACCACGATTGTTAGTTTACTGTATACTCAGCATTGACCTCCAACAGCCTGTGTAATCAACAATCTTGGTAATGACCTCCAAGACCAGACACTCACTAAC
>Ga0070745_1000662_pt1 | contig 20469 bp, 5 predicted proteins | sample VirMetDEL_Mar_4_FD_77438 | JGI IMG/M metagenome (GOLD analysis project Ga0070745, IMG submission 77438) | Aqueous microbial communities from the Delaware River and Bay under freshwater to marine salinity gradient to study organic matter... | ecosystem: Environmental > Aquatic > Marine > Coastal ...
AGTATAAAATATACGATGAAGGAGCATCAAAGATTATTGCTCCATATGACGATGTAACTCAAGAGATTATTGGGGAGTTTAAATTTAACCCTCAACAGCTTGCTGTTAAAACTGGGAGTGCTGCCGCCATTACTATCTATGATAAGGTTACATTAGATGAGTACTATGTAAATATCCCAACAACCAATATCTTAAAATTAGATGGGAGTCCATGGGCTACTGATAGAGTATTGTTATCAAGTGCACTGAACAGCTTCTTTAATACATCTACTTTTAGTATTACTGACTTAAAGGATGTAAAGACATTACCTTCAACTGGGTATTTATACTTAGACAATGGGGTTGCAACTTCTCGCCCATCTACAGCAAATATTGCACCTCAAGGAGAGCCAGGAGATAGTGCATATGAAGTATGGTTAAATAACGGGAATACAGGAACTCAGCTTGATTTCTTAAGCTCTTTGATTGGGCCTCAAGGACCTCCAGGACCACAAGGATTAAGTTTAGTTGGTCCTCAAGGTCCACAAGGTCTACAAGGAGACCAAGGCCCAGAAGGTCCACAGGGGCCTGAGGGACCACAAGGATTGCAGGGTGTTAAAGGGGATAAAGGTGATGATGGGACATCAGTAACTATTTTAGGAACTGTAGCTACAGAACCAGAACTCCCAACAGAAGGTAATACTGCAGGGGATGGTTATTTGATTTCAGGTAATCTCTATGTATGGGATGGTGCTCAATGGAATAACGTAGGTACTATTCAAGGGCCTCAGGGTGAACAAGGTGATCCTGGGGTAACTCCTACATTCTCTATTGGGGGAACTACAACACTAAGTGCTGGAAATCAAGCTACAGTAACTTCTGTAAAATCAGGAGATAACTACACACTTACGTTTGGGATTCCACGAGGTGCAGATGGGACGAATGGAGCAGATGGGGAAGATGGGGCTCCAGGTGTTACCCCTACATTGAGTTTAGGGACAGTAACTACACTGAATGCTGGACAGAATGTAAGTATCACAAATACAGGTGTATCCCCAAACGCTGTATTCAATTTTGCAATCCCAAGAGGAGCCAATGGAACTGACGGTGTTGATGGAACAAATGGTACAGACGGGGCAGATGGGACTAGTGCTTATGAAGTTGCAGTAAACAATGGGTTTTCAGGAACTGAAGTTGAATGGTTAGCATCATTAAATGGAACTGATGGAGCTGATGGGACTGACGGAACCAATGGTATTGACGGAGCTGACGGATTAGGTTGGACTGGGGGTAGTTATGACCCAGCTACTGGAATTGTTACATTCACAAGTGATGATGGTTTAGGGTTTGCAACAGAAGACCTTAGAGGTAGTAATGGTGTAGATGGGACCGATGGTGTTAATGGGACAAACGGAAGTGATGGACAATCTGCCACAATTGCAGTAGACTCTACAATTACTGGGGACGCTGGGACAAATGCTTTAGTACAGAATGTAGGAACAAACTTAAATGCTGAGTTTAGATTTACAATCCCTAGAGGTGCGGATGGGGCAGACGGTATTGATGGTAATGGGATAGCGTCTGTAACAGACAATGAGAATGGGACATTTACATTCACATTCGACGATGCTACAACATTTACTACATCTGATTTTACAGGTGCTGCTGGTGCTGATGGGAATACAATATGGAATGGGGAAGGGAATCCAACGGATCCTGCAAACGCATCAAATCCTTATCAAGAAGGGGACTTCTTTGTTGATACACTAAACAATAGATTTTGGGGTCCTTACAGTGATTCGACAGCTTGGGCAGCTGGGTATGTTAGTATTATTGGTCCTCAAGGTGAAACTGGTGTTGGGATATCTAGTACAATTTATGAACCTATATCAGGTACTTTGACAGTTAATCTTACTGACGGTACTGACACAACTACAGGTGATTTGAGGGGTGCTGATGGGGCAACAGGTGCTGCAGGTAAGTCAGTTCTTAATGGGAGTGAACCACCTTTGCTAACAACAGGTAATGTAGGGGACTTCTATATTGACACCACAAGTTATGTTCTTTACGGTCCTAAGACTGTTGACCAAGGTGACCCAACAGGAGAGACAGAGTGGCAGTATGATAATGCTATAAGTCTTATCCCTACATCAGCTAACGTAGCTTTTGATATCGTTGAGCTTACTGGGACATCTAATGATCTTGTAGAAGCTCATTTGTATAAGTATATACGAATCGACAATTCATCTCCTACATCATACAATGTTCTGTCTAACAGCTACCCATTAGGTGCTGAGGTTGTTATTGAGCAAGCTGGGGAAGGACAGATTACCGTTACTGGAGGTTCTGTTGTATCAAGTCAATCATTCAAATCGTACAGACAATACTCTACTATGGCTTTGAAGCTTGTTTCGTCAGCTACTGGGAATAAGTGGGTATTGACTGGGGAAAGAGAAGCTCTTTAAGAAATGTCATTTTACTCTGCAGTATCCAATTCAAGGGGGTTGACATTCTACCCACCTGTCCCATTTTTCGAGAGCATAGAAAGTTTTAGCTCTCTATTTCATGGATGGTTTGCGTTGAGAAAACTTGAGGATGCCTACACAGGTAACTGCATACGTATACGCAGAGGTTCAGATGATGCAGAAACAGATATTGGATTTGAAGGGAGACACTTAGACTTGCAAGCAATACACAATTTTTGTGTAGGAACTACTGGATATATAGTAGCTTGGTATGATCAAGCTGTAGGGTTAGACACTACTGTTAATCATAAAGCACAGAATGAATTTCCTTCTGTACAACCAATCATCTACACAAACGGTGACATTGTAAGAAGTGGACCATCTAATGCCCCATCTATAAGATTTTTTGGGGGTAAGTTCTTAGAGTTTGTTGTTGATGAAGGATCTACTTCAGGTCTTGATGCAGATGGGAGGTCTACAAGTATTGTTTGCAATGTCTTAGATGCTGTTGGTCCTGTATTTAAGGGGCAAGCAAAGACTGGGGAAACAGGAGATGCTTATGGTTTGTACATAGATTCAACTACAGCTAAGATTGAAATTCAAACTGATGAAATTGTTTATGACCTGCAAGGAAATGGTCAGAATGATCTCATCGTTGTATCTACTATACACAGGGGTGATAACTTCTTTGAAAGCACTCCAGCAGATGCTACATTAGAGAAAGATAGCCTGATTATTAATGGGGACTATCTAGAAGTGAATACTCCCCCATCAGGTGTTACTGTTGCTGACAGCTCTAAAAACTACTACATAGGAGGATTTTCAAATAGCTTCAATGGGTATGTATCTGAGTTTATATTTATCAAATCAGGGATTACATCCATATCGTCCCCTGAGCATTTGCGTAGAGTCAATGGGAATCAGTCTTTGTACTATCAACAGCAGGATCCAGCAGCTCTCCCAACAATCATCAATGACGTAGATACAATCTATTTTGTTGACTACGGTACTATAGATTATACAGAAAACGTAGGTGCTTTTCCTACAGCTGAATACGTAACACGTACAATTCAGGGATTCAATGTGCCTGTAGAGCTGTCGTTTAACTACGATGACACGACTGCTCAATTGTACTACAGAATAGACAATGCAGGAGTTGTCCCAACCGTACCAACAGATCCATACTCTGGGTTAACAACAATAGCTAACGGTGCAACTCTTACGTTTACAGAACCAAAGAATTTAACTCTTGCTTGTGAATTCCCATCATCTGTATCGCCTGTAGCATTAGAGATTAGAAATGTAACTGATTCTAATACTTTAAGTGGGACAGCTACGCTCAATGACACGAATTACGTAATTCAACTCAATGTTGCTCAAGAGACATTTAGTGCAACAACTGACTCTGGGTTGATTTTAGATGGGTTTACAACCACAGATACAGGAGATTTGTTATTGTTGTTGGTTGCTCATGACGACACAGCAAGTACTACATTTAATGATGTTATACGAACAGATACTTTTGGGAGTGCAGGATTTACAAAACTCGCAGAAGCAGGAACAAGCTCTCAAGCTGTTCACGTAGGTATCTTCTACAAAATAGCTGATGGGACAGAGGATGGGGTGAATTACTACATATCAAACTCATCTTTAGGTTCTGCAGACTTTGTTGGGTGGGGATTGAAGATAGACAACGCAAATACAGCTGAAGGTTGGTTGAACACATTTACAACTGATACTGCATTTGGGGGTGTAGAATCAATTGCTGGGGTTGAAGGCATAACAGGTGCTAACAATAACGAATTGATTTTTGTAGCTTACGATGGTGGAGAAGGAACCCCAATCACTACAAGTCAATGGACTACATCACCATTTGATGCTGACAAGCAGATATCTTACCCAGACACAGGTTCTGGTTCTGTATCTGCTGGTTGGGATTTGATTAAATCATTTGACGAAACTTCTACCCCACGAATAGATGTAACATTTGGAAGCGGGGGTATATCTGATGGGGTAGCCTCTATCAGATTGATTATTAATGCTGCTGTAGAAGAATCTACTGCTTCTGCCCCACCACCAACTCTCCCAACTCCTGCCCCAGATAGAATACCTCAGACAAACTTGTATGCAAGTTATGACCCAGCAGATGAGGATTCATATCCTGGTACAGGCACTTCATTATTTGACTTGTCAGGTAATGGTAATACGTTAACGCTGAATGGTGGAGTGGAAAGTGGTTACAACTCAAATGGGTGGTTCAACTACGACGGGGTAAACGACACGGCTAGTGTGGCTTCAACGACCGTAAGTGGCGATTGCAGCATCGGTGCATGGTACAAAATAACAGGTGACGACGACTCCCTTCAGATGATTACTGGTACACTAGGGTCTGCGCTTGTGGGTATGCAGGTGTACTACAACTGCGCAAGCACGAACAATAGGTTCTTCGCGAGAGTACAGGACTCTGATGGTACCGCAACTGCAATGTCAATCCCAGAAGCATCTCTTACCATCAGCACGGGTACTTGGTACTATGTCTGCGCATCGTGGAACAACACAACGCACGAGTTAATTCACTACATTTTTGCTAGTTCTGGATTAGCTGGCTCAAATAGCGTTACTTCTACAGGCATCGACACAACCACGACCAGTACCGCGGATATCGTCTTGGGTGCGCCGACTTACTATGCGTATGGCGATATAGGGGAGGCCCACATCTACAATGAAGTGCTGTCTCAGACTCAGTTCACGACAATCTATAACAACACAAAGGCGAGATATGGCTACTAAACTTTACAAAGTATATCAAGCAAGTGACTATGATGGACTTGATTTGTCAAAGTTTACTAGCAATGTTAGGTGGAATAATGACAACACAGAGTTTATTGTAGAGTTTAAAGAGCAACCCATCAATGAGACAGGTGTGTTAACTCATGAACAAGCAGTGCAAATTGTTTCTCAATTAAACTGGATCTTAGATATCGACATATGAAAAAGTTTTTAGCAGGGATGGTTAAAGATCCAGAGAGAGTGGATCAACCTGATGGTACATACAGAGATGCTCTGAATGCGAATCTTTATGTGCAGAAGGGGGCTATAACTAATGAGTATGGGACAGTAGGGATAAATACTACTATCAGGATAATCAATCTGATTGGGGAGTGTGTCCTTGAGGATGGGAGAATTGTGTTATTCTCTAAAGCAATTGGGACTCAAGAAACAACATTAGATACTATCAGTATCGTAGACCCAAAAGCAAATACTCATGTCCCTGTTTACAGAACAGATGATTTAAACTTTCAAGTAGAAAATACAATAGAGGCTACAGCTAAGGTTGGGAATAACAATGATATTCTCGTTTACTTTACTGATAACTATGTAGACAGACAGATAGAACCAAATACTGGGATTAGTTACTTAAATGACTATAATCCCCCAAGAGTATTCAATCTAACAAAACAACTTGAGTATATTAACTCTATCAATAACCCTAACTATGGGGTATTGTATGGAGTTGAGGAATACAGTGTAGATAAGTTAGACTTGTTTTTATCTACTGGGGATATTCCTGAGTTTGGGGCAATAAAGATTGAAGAGGGTGGGGGTGTTGTTAGTGGGACATATCACTTGGCATTGGCTTATGTAGATGATGAGAACAACATCACAAACTACATGGCTACTTCAAATGCTGTACATCTTGTAACAGCTCCTGAAGATTCCATCCCAACAGAGTTGATTACTGGGGATCCTCAAGGTTCACAGAGCAATAAATCTATTACTTGGAGGGTATCATTCCCACAAGCAATTAACTACAAGTACGTACAACCTGTTATCATACAAAGGTTTGGGGGTGGGCAGAATCAAGAGTCTAGTGAATTTGCATACAGTCTTCAGAAGATAGAAATTCCTGCTCCTGGGGCAAGTAGAAGTTTAGAGATTACTTACACAGGACTGGAGAATGTAGCACAGGCTGGGGTATCTGAAGTAGTTATAGATAGAGTAAGATACGAGTCAGCAAAGACTCTTGTCCAATTAGACAACAAACTATTTCTATCTAACCTACAATCTAGAGGAGACCTTGGGTATCAGAGATTTGCAAATAACATTACTCTTGAACCAGTCATTGATAGATTGGGCTCATTCGATCCTAGGTACTACAGTGAATCTACATTAACTGAGGGATACAATAGTCTTTCAACTAATGATGACGTGTATGATATTCAAAAGTTTACGGGGGTTGATAGTAAGTTAAATAGTAATGTAAAAAAGGGTTATAAAGACTCTAATCTAAGCTATAAGTACAAGTCATTCAGAAGGTCTGAAGTATATGCATTCTATATCTCATTTGTACTCAAAGATGGGACAGAGTCTTATGCATACCATATCCCAGGAAGAGCAAGTCTAGATTCTGGGAGAGTACCTGAAACAGCTTCAATCTCAGATATACTAGATGACTACCAGAACTTGAATGAGTTTGAAGAGTTCTACCCTGATGCACTGGCTTATCAAGTACTAGATACACATCAGATTGTAGACAGTGATATGAGCTATTGGGAGAATGCAAATGAGACTTACCCAAATACTGATGACTTTGATGTATGGTCTGTAGACAATGATGGTGACCCAAGTAACTCTGGGGACTCTCTTAGAAATGAGAATGTTAGGCATCATAAATTCCCATCAAATAAGTCTGAGTTTAGTTACATAAGTATTAACTCATCTAATGAATTAAACCCAAACGGGGCATCACAGACTACACAGATGCTTGAGAATATCAATATTCTTGGGATTAAATTAGGGAACATTAGAATACCTAAGTTTATACTTAAGCAAGTTCAAGGGTATAAGATTTACTACGCAAAGAGAAAGCAAGAGCACAAGACAATCATTGGGCAGAGTGCTATTGTCCCTGCTGCATTTAGGAAATTAACAACCATTACTACAACATTAGAAGCTGGGAAGACTGGACCATTCAGTCCTGGATGGTTGTCATTGGGTACAATTCCCCCAAATAAGTTTGATTACTTAGCAGCTTATAGTGAGAATGGGGACTTATATAGAGACGTATCTGCATTCAGTTTCCATGACTTCAATCTTTTAAAGAACAAGCATACCCTTACTGGGGCTTCTCACATTGATATTCAGAAGATTATGTACATGAGAGTATTCTCAGGTACTGATGGGAGAAAACCAAACGAAGAAGACAATGGTAATTTCTATGTCCCAGAATGGGTGAATGCAGAACTCGGGAATATTGTAGATGGGGATGATAGCGTTACTGCCTTTATTACCTATGCTCTACTCTGTCATGGGTATGTAAACCCAGGAGATTTAAATATTACTAGTCTTCTTTTTGCAGAGTTATCAGATTCTAATGTGTACAGTGAGGTTTTAGATAACTTAAACTCAATCTACACAATAAGACCTAAGAGTATTACTTATCTTCCTGGGTTAACTATACTAACCAATGACAGTGCATACTCCTTTAAAGGGGTAGACACCATATTCAACTTTGCAGGAGAGAGTCAGATATTTACAAACTTAGTAAAAGGACCACCTGCAATACTCGCAAGATCATCTGGGAATTCAATTCCATCTAATACTTTAAATGCTCCTTGGTATGACCCAGAAGCTATATCTCGTAGAACATCATTAAAAGCTACACATTCTGATTACGATCGTGACAATCAAAGTACATCCCCTCTTGTGTACTTAGCTAATCTTGTGGCATATAAGACTGATGTATTCAAACCATTTGATGAGCAGAACTTAGTATGGACTGGGTACTTTAAGTCATTATCAGATGTAAACTTGGAGTCAGGGGACGCTACAAAAGAAAACTACTATACAGGAGCTGAGTCTGATTCTATATTTGGGGGAGATACATACATTGGGAGATATGGATTTAGAACTACAGGTCAGACCTATGGGGGCTTGTACAATAGACAGTCTGTTACAATAGATTACGATGTAGATATAATTAACTACAGTCTTGGGAATCTAACTCCTCAGTCTACTCTCTATTACTTTGTTTGTGAGTCAGATGACTTATTAGGGTTTAGACATTCTGGGGATAGTTTAGAGGGGATTACTACAGATCAAAGTAGATTCTTTGACTATGATGCAGCAGCTGACGTAATATTTAACTCCCCAGTAAATGATGGGACTAAGTCAGACAATCTGCTGTATATGACAAACTACTCTTTGAATCAAGACATCAGAGTAACTGTCCCATACCCAAAGACCAACAGAGATATTACTTTCTTCCCAACAAGAACAATTAGGTCTAACAATGATGCTAGTTCAGGGAATGATAAGTACAGACAATTCTTAGCGTTAGAGTTTAAAGACCTCCCAAAAAATAGAGGAGATATCTGGAAGCTCTTTACACTAGGAGCTGTCCTGTATATGCATACAGAGAGGTCATTGTTTGTTACCACAGGTAAGGACAATCTTCAGATTGGGGATCAGACTCAAGCATTTATTGGGTCAGGGGATATATTTAGTCAAGACCCTCAAGAAGTAATCTCTACAAATACTGGGTATGGGGGTACTGACTCTCAATACACTGGGGTTACAACAAGATATGGGCACTTTTACTTCAACAGAAGAGATAAGAAAGCTTATATCATGACTGATAGTATCATTGAAGCATCATCAGCTGGGATGGAGAAGTGGTTCTTAGAGAATACTGACTACACAATTGAGAACGACTACGACATCAATCTAGAAGAATCAGGAGTTAACTTAGATTCCCCTACATCAGGCTTTGGATTTCATGCAGGGTATGACCCAGTATTCAAAAGGATACTACTCACAAAGAGAGAGCGTATTGGGACAAATCAATTGGTGGCTGCAATTAAAGGAGATATTATTGTCGTTGAAAACAATTGGTTTTACACAACTACAGGACAGAGAATAGAACCTTTTAACAACGAATACTTTCAAGATTCAGGTTGGACATTGTCATACTACCCAGAAATTAAAGTATGGGGAAGTAGACACAGCTATCTCCCTGTACTCTACTGCAATACCCCATCGAACTTCTACTCACTAATTAACTTTGATTCAAATACAAATACTGAGGTATGGGAACATTCTAGTGACTCGAATAATACTAACTTCTACAATCAACAGTATGAGTTCGAGTTTGAGTACATTGACAATACTGCTCCTCAGTTAAGTAAGATATTCTCTAGTATCTACTATCACATGGAGATACTAGATAAGGATAGAGATGCAGATAGTCAATTTAGGAAAGTAACATTCCCTGGGTTCAATAGCTTTTATGTCTACAACTCTACACAGATATCAGATATCACAAACATTGATTATCTGACTAATAGTAGATTGGTTGATAGAATGTGGTACATTAATTCATTTAGAGATTTAACTCAGTACAATGGGAACTACCCAATTGCTGAAACTATGTTCTTAGAAGAAGGTAGAATTAACCCAGAATATATAAATAACAATAAGCCTTGGTTCGAACAGAAGAGATTCGTAGACAATTATTTAGGAATTAGACTAATTGCTAATACTAATAATTTGATATATTTGTATGGGGCAGGAACCAAGCACCGACAATCATTCAGATAATGGGAAAAAAGAATTGGATAAAGGGTGCTATCAAAAACCCAGGAGCTTTTACTAGAAAGGCAAAAAATAGAGGAATAAGTACTGCAGCTTTTAAAAATGCTGTACTCAAAAATCCTAAAAAGTATGATAAGAAAACTGTGCAACAAGCTAATCTAGCTAATACTCTTGCAAAGTTTAATACAGGGGGTGTATACGATAACCCTACTCTCCCAATATCTACTTCTACAATGGCTGGGATGCCTGGGCAACAACAAGCTCAGCAAGAGTTTATGAATTTGCAAGCTCAGTCTAGACGTGCTCAGAGAATGAATGAGCGGGCACAAGAACTTGAGCAACAAGCTGCAGAACAACAAACTAAAGATGAGTTTAATGCTGCAAGAAATCAATATGGGGCAACAGCTACTAAAGGATTAGGGACAGCATTAGGAGCTGGGGCAGATGCATTTAGAGCAGCTAGATATGCTAAAGATGCAGCTAGAATGACAGATGGTGTATCTGATGTTTCAGGGTTACTTGGAAATTTACAAAAGGCCCCACTTACCGCAGGTAAACAAGGATTACAAGGATTAGGACAAGGAATTAAAGCTGGGGTAGGATCATTAGGCCCAGCTGCAGGAGGGGCAATATTAGGATTAGCAGGTGCAGGTATTGATAGATTGTCTGATGACCAAGATGAGACAACAATGAATGTTGGGGAAACAAGTGGGGCACTGCTTAAAGGTGCAGGTTCAGGTCTTGGATTAGCTGGGACATTGACTAGCTTAGCTCCTGCATTGGCTATCCCAGGACTTGGGTGGGCAGCTGCTGGTATTGGGGCCGGAGTTGCTGGGGTAAAAGCTCTTAAAAATAGGAATCAAGCCAGAGAAGATAAAGCTGAGCAAGATAGACTAGATGCAATTGAGCAAGGGAGAATGGGGAGATCTATGAATGCTGCATTTAGACAAGGGTTTACTACATCAGGACAAGATCTTGGGTACAATACAGCAAACTCTATGAGTAATGCATACCTCCCAGGAAATCAAATGTTTAAAAATGGGGGATTGATTAAACGTGCAGATGGGAGCTATTCTCCACGAGGCTTGTGGGATAACATCAGAGCCAATAAAGGTTCAGGAAAGAAGCCTACAGCTGAGATGCTCAAGCAAGAGAAAAAGATTAAGGCTCAAGAAAAAAGATACGGGGGCAAGTACAACAATGGGGGACCAGCTATTCAAGTAAGTCCTGAACAACAAGCATTGTTTGCACAGCTTAACCCTACACTGAATGCACAGATTCAGAATATGCCTCAGAGTAATGATAGGTTGACAAATTACTCTCAGAATCAACTGGCTGCAAATGAGAACATGGTTAATAAGGGGAGAGCAAATCAAGCCATTAACCAAGGAGTACAAACTGGGAAAGCAATATTATCTGATCCATCACTTGCTATGGATGCAGGTCAACTTGCATTAGCAGGAGTAGCAGCTAGTGAAATCCCAGTAGCATCTCAAGCTGCAGGAGCATTGAATGCAGGTATTTATGGGGCAAGAGGAGCATATTATGGGGCAAAAGGTGCAATGAATTCTGATGCAGCATATGCAGCTAAAGGTGCATTGTATGGTGGATTAGGGGTAATGAGTGCAGCAGGGATGGTTCCTGGAGCTGGGGCTGCAGCAGATGCAAGTGTTATTGGGTCTATGGCTAGTAAGTTAAAGTCAGGACTTAATGCAGCACATCACACAAAAGCTGCACATCTTGCACACGAAGGTTCTAATATTTACAAAGCCAATAATATCTTAGACGCTACGTCAAATACTTTTAAGTATGGGGGTAAATCAGTACCTGGGGGTAAGGTTGCATCTCTCCCACAAGGTGCTAAGAAATTTATAGGAAAGAGTCATGAAGAGGGTGGTATTATGATTGACCCAATGACTGAAGTTGAAGGTGGGGAGACTATGGATCAAGTTAAGATGAGTGATGGGGATAACTCTGATTACATATTCTCTAAAACATTAAAGCTCGGAGGTAAGTCATTTGCTCAACGTCATGAGGAAATTGTGAGAAGAGGGGGATCTAAACAAAGAGTTCAGCGTAAGATTCAGCAGCTTGCTCAAATGCAAGAGAAGGTTGCTGCAAAAGAAGGGAAGACTGAGAACGGCCCTAGAGATCCTAACATGATTGCTCAGATGCAGGACGGTGGTCCGCTTGAATACTTAACCAGTAATGTTAATTTTGGGGAGGAAGGGCCATTGAGTCCTGCAGATCCTAATGATCCTAATTTTGTATTAGACGCAGCATCTGCAAATCTTATTGACCTCCCGGATACACAATCTGAAAACCCATTGGGATTGTACTCAGATATTAACAAAACTGACTATGAAATCCTAAAAGCTAGAAATCCTTGGTTTGATTGGGGAGAAGGAGATTTACCGTCAAAGGGGGAGATTAAGAGATTCCAAGAAGAATTTAAAGCAAATACTGGGAGAGACATTAGAATTGATGATATGCTTGGGGAACAAACAGCTTCAGCATACATCCCATACAAAAGAAACCAAGCTGCAGAGGTAGTTGCAGATTCCCCAAAAACAGAAAAAGAAAAGTCTGCAGAAGAAGCTGAAACCCCAACATCTGAAACAGGGACAGAAAAAACAACTACCCCAACAACAGATAAAATAAATATGCTTCCTGGGGCAGGGGCAGCTTTACTTGGGTTAGCTCAACTCCCAAGAAAATTAAAAGAGCCCCCACGTGCAGCTAACATTAATGCTCAGCAAACAGGGAAGATTAGACTCCCTAGAGTAAATTACAATGCTGAAAGAGCAGCAGGTCAAGCTGGGGCTACTGCAGTCAACAGACAAATCCAAGATTCAATGGGTGGTCCTGGGAAGATTGCAGCTATGATAGCCAATACAAACAATCAGAGAGTAAATAACTTGAACATTGCTCAAGCTGAAGCTCAAGCAAATAAGCAATTGGCTGCACAAGAGACAATGACAAATGCTCAAATTGCACAGCAAAATGCAGCAAATGTGATGGGGGCTCAACAGTTCAATGAGCAGTCTAAGTATGCTAGAGACTTAGAAAAGTATCAGCAGAACTTACTTCGTCAACAAGCTGTAGGTGATACAATTGCTGGAGTGGGGAGAGACTTTATGGGGTATAGAGCAGATGAAAGATTAGCTGCAGCTACTGATGAGACTGGGTCTTACCTTAGATTTATGCAAAACAACCCAGGTTTAGCTAAACAGTTATTGTCTGCAATGCAAAATCAACAACCAGAACAGACTCAAGAAAACAAGTACGGAGGTTATATCAAGAGGTCTAAAAAGATTGGACGTAAAAAGAAGAAGTAATGCCAGTACAGTATCAACCTTATAAAAGTATGTACGTATCTCAGCGTAGTCCTGAGATAGCTAAAACTCTTAGAGATAGATTTGTACAAAACTTTGCTGCTCAAGATAACTTAAAGCAACAGTTACTTGAGTTAGAGACTGCCCCGTTTGCAGGAGATGAGAAAGCAAAAGAGCAGCTGGCTGAAGAAGTTAGATCAAAGCTCAATGAGTTGTCAGAGCGTGGGGACTATGAGAATCTAACTATGCAAGTAGTTAATACTGCTAGGGATTATCAAAATAGGGCTACCCCCTTAGCTAAGAATGCACAGCTGTACAATACAGATAAAGCTGAGAAAGAGCAATTGCTACAGCAAGGGAAGATTACTTTAGCTGACTACAATGGTTGGTTAAAGAAAGCTTCTATGCAGTATGACCCTGAGGTAGGGGATTACAAGCAATATGCAGGAGTACAGTTTGATGACAATGGGAACCCCATTCAAGGTAGTTACTACTCATCTACCCCAATTGCACAGTTTGTAGATGTACAAGGGGAGATACTCAAGCAACTTAATACTTTGGATAAAGTCAAAGAAGGTGGGTACACTGTTCAAGGGTATCAAACTCAAGATGGGGTAGAGTATGCAATCACAAAAGGAGATCAGATTGTGGAGTACATATCCCCTGAAAGAGTTAAACAAGTAACTCAAGGAGTACTTAGTAGAGCTGATGTACAATCATATATGAATCAAGAGGCAGAATTTGCAGTACTTGATGCAGATGCAGATACTCTGGATAATGAACTTGCTAAGTATGCTACTCAGTTAAAGTCTCAAGGTAATACAGTAGAAGCTGCTAAACTTGAGGATGCATTGTACTCAGGAACTCCTGGGCAAAAAAGACAAGCTGTTCAGCAACTCAAGATGCAAGAGAGAGCTGGGCAGTACATGAATATGGGTATATCTGCTAAAGCAATCAGAAGTGCTTATGGTGGAAGCTTTGCCAAAGAATACTCTGCAGCTACAATAGCTGCTATGAAGAATAAAGGGGAGACTGTACACAAAACTCCTATGTTCTATGGAGAAGCTGAACAAATCCCATCAGTGTTTGCAAATGATTCTGGGGTAGTTACTCCTCAAAGTATCAATGAGAATAAGCAAAGAGCTCAGACTTCTGTCAATACAGCACTTGAGACATTGAAGGGTAGAAACCCATCATTAGCTGAAATGGGGGATCAAGAACTTATGGCTACTATCAATAGTACTAGCTATGAGAACTTGGGTAGTATATCTAGTGATGTCCCTGAGAGAGAGTTTATACAAGCTAAACAAGCTATTGATGCTGCAGCTGCAATTACTCAAGCTGCTAAGAGAGCTGAAGATATTGCTTATAGAACTGCAGAGTATACCCCAGATGCTGTAACAAATAGTGCAATAGCAGAAATCTCTAATGATCTTGGGGTAGAAGCAAATACTATCTCTAATCAATACTTGAGATTGTTGCAGCCTGGGGCTCCTGGATTTGAAGCTTCCCCAGAAGAAGCATACTTAGGTACTGCAGAAAAGGTTATGCAGTCTCTTAAAGAGAGTAACCTTACTCCTGGGGGAGATCTTGCAGAAGCTACTGCAGATATACTTGTTAAGATGACTGGGATTTCATTACAGGAAGCTAGAGACATCTCATTTGATGCTATGGACAATGTAGTAGTTACCCCAATCACAAGTACAGCTAACCCTAATCTTATGATGCAGGGCTCCCCATATGATACATCTGTACAAACCAATGAGTCTAGGACTACAACTAGATTGAACGATGGGTTGAATGGGTTTGTGGATAACTTCATGGATACCTACATTGATATTGCTAGAGAACGGTCTAGGTCTGCTGCAGAAGAATTGATTAATGTTACTTCTGGGGTAATAAGCTTTGGGGAATCTGACTATGCTATTGGGGCAGATAAGAAGAAGTCAGAAGAGTTTGTTAAAGCTATGACCAACAGAACTCTGTCTGATTTCCAACAAGCTCAAGTACTCAATGGGGAACCATTGTACAATGCATTAGCTGCAGAGTTTGGGATAGATCCTGAGGATACAGATGTAATTCAAGGAATGTTACAGAACTACTCTATTGATAAAGTAGCATTTACTAGAGGTGTGTTTGAGAATGCACAAGTAGAACCAGTTCTTGAGATTACAGCCAAAGGACCTGAAGGTGATCAAAGAAAGTTCAAGCTTAGATATGATCAAGTTGTAGCTGCATATGAAGGATTTGATTCTGACATTATGGGGTATTACAATACTCCTGCAGACTATCTTGTTAACAGTGTTTACACTGAGTTACTCTCAGCCCCAGGAGCAGCAAAAGTATATGGGGTAGACTATACATTTAATGACCCTAATAAGGGTAACTTTACATTTAACTTTGTTCCTAGATTTGGGGCTAACAACACCATAAACGGATTTAGAGAGGTTCTTATAAATGGGGTAAGAGCAGACGGTACTCCTGTTAACACAAGAGTTACAGAGCAAGAATTCTTTGAGTCCTACAACAGTTTAGTTAATGAGTAATAAAATAAATCCTCTAACTGGGAAAGACATGGGTGGGAAAATTAACCCACTCACTGGTCTCCCATTAACCACTAAGTCATCTGCCATTACCCCATTCTCAGGAATGTATGTTGGGGCTGGGGATTACTCATCATATGATAGATACGGGGTTCAAGTAGATCCTTGGAGTGATATGAATGAGATGAGGGCAGAAAGACAAACTGAACTCGAGAAGTGGAAGAATGGATTGGCGAAAGCAGGGATTACTGCAGTAGGGGCTACACTTGAGAATACTATAGGTACAGTTCTTGGGTTAGGGGATTATGTTTTATCAGGGTTTGATGACTTTGACCAATCAATGTCAGAGAACCCTATTGGGAAGATATTTGATGAGGTTAATGAATGGGCTCAAGAGAATCTCCCAAACTACTACACTGAAGAAGAACAACGAAAGCAAGGGACATTAGCATCTCTTGGGACAGCTAATTTCTGGGCAGATAAGTTTGCTAATGGGGCCGCATACTCATTAGGGAGTATTGCTAGTATGTACTTGACTGGGGGATATGGACTTGTTGGGGGAGTAACAAAACTAACAGGTGCCGCAGGAAAGATGAGTTCTGCACTTGCATCCTACAATGCAGCAAAGACTATTAAAGCTGGGAAGACATTAAAGGATGCATTGGGGTCAGCACGTTCTGGGAAAGCTACAGCTATGAGAATAGGTAAAGCTGCTCAGATGGCTGAAGCTGGGATGATGATGTCTATGGCTGAAGCTGCAGTAGAAGCTAGAGAGACAAACAAAGTCGTACGAGATAAGCTTATTGAAGAGGCTAAGAAGAGAAAGTTTAGAACAGCTAAAGTTGACTTGAATGCTGTAACAAAAGAGAACTTTCAAGTTAACTCTTGGGAAGATGTTCAGCTTGATGCACAAGAATTGCAACAGATTGAACTGCAAGCTCAACAAGCTGAAGGTGCAGCATTCTATGGGAACATGGCTGTACTTGCCCCATCAAATTTATTCTTATTTGGGAAGAGCATTACCCCATTTAGCTCTGCAACAAAAGCCACAAACAAGATAGTTAGTACAACTGCAGAGGGGGGTAAGAAAGCATTTGTAGATATTGCAGAGACTTTACCTAAGTATTTGCAAAAGCCTTATAAAGTTGGGAGAGCAGTAGCCCCATATGCAGAAGGTGCTGTTACAGAAGGTTTTCAAGAAGGTGCTCAGTATGCAATCTCTCAAGGGATTGAAGAGTATGAAGCTAAGAAGTTTGCAGACTCTGGGTCAGGGGAATTGGTGTCTTCAATGCTCAATGCTGGAATGTTCAAAGACACAAAAGCTTTAATAGAAGCATCCCCTGATGTTGCTAAGAGAGGGGTAGAATCTTTTAGTGAAGCAGAGGGTAGAGAGCAAATGCTTATTGGGGCAATGGTTGGATTGCTCAGTAGAGGTAGATCAGGTTTTCAAGAGTATACTACGAAAGAGGAGAATACAAAGAAGATTACCAACCTTCTGAACAATGAGAGATTCTATCAACTAGCTACTAGAGCTGAGAATCTCAATCAAGCCATAGCTATCTCTAATTCTATGGACCAAGCTCTTGAAGATGGGGATAAAACTGCATACGAGTTACTCCAAGGTGACTTGCTTGCTAACGAGATACTGACTCACATCAATCATGGCTCATTGGATATGTTCATTGAGCGAATGCAAGATGCAAAACAACTTGAGGATGTAGAGTTTAAGAAACTGTTTAGGATAGACCCTCAAGCTGAAGTCAATAAGAATGAGATTGTGGATGGGATTCTCAATCAAGTAGAGACTATCAAGACTGGGCAAGAAGTCATCAATACTCTATTCCCATCTACAGAAACTTACGGTCTCCCAAGGTTATTGATGGGGGAAGAGAGACGCAAGGCTGAGCAAGAAAAACTTCGAGACCAGGAGATATACAAAAACACATTGCTTAGAAGTTACTCTAGGCTGTCTACAATAGATGAGAAGATTAACGAAGCACTGCGTAATCTAACATCTGAAGATATCATTAGTAAGAGATACAGAAATAGACTACAGAGATACAAGAGAACTAAGTTTGGGGATGTAACTGTAGATTTAGCTGGGGAAGAAAAAGCTAGTCTTAGACAAGGGGAAAAGTTACAAGATACTTTAGAGAAGATTGACAAAGACATTACAGCTAAAGAAGAGGATGGTACATTAGATCCAGTACAAGCTAGAATAGCTAGACAGGAATTAGCAGCACTGAATCAGCTTATACAGTTTAGGAATACAGCTGCACTTGCATTTGATAACTTAGTTACTAACCCTAAAGAAAGAGACTTAGCTGTTAGTAGAGCTAAAGCAAAAGCTAAGCAAGCTGAGAATCAATTAATTTACGATAACTTAGTTAATAACACTGATACTTCTGATGAGTTATCTGCTAGGTTAGAGAATGAAACTCTACCTACAGAGTTAGAGAGCTCAATAGAAGACGAGGTAATTAAGCGTCAAGAAGAAGAAGTAAGCTTTACTGGGGAGTTAGACTACCTCAGCCTTGATGAGTTAAAAGCTAAAAAAGCTGAAGATTTAACTGGGTTGCAGAAAAAGACTCTAGATGCTTACATCAAGGAGAGAGAAGAGAAAGGTGAAGTAGAGCCTAGAGTTAAAAAGCCCTCAAAGAAAGCTACAGACAAAGCAAGAGAAAGAGCTGCTCAAAAGAAACCTAAGAAGCAGGATACTCAGTCTAAACCACAAGATACAACAAGACCACCTGACGATACAGATGATACAGATGGGCCTGAAGGTCCTAGTGGTCCTGTAGACAATCCACCTCCTGCAAATCCTGGGGGTAATAGTGGGTCAAATTCTGGGGAACCTAGATCTCAGACTGTAACAGCTAGAAAAGATGACAGTGGGTTATCTGATGGGGAGTTTGTAATAGATAACAATGGGAGAATAGTTGTTACAGACAATGGGGAATTTATAGACTCTAACAACTTAGATGTATATGAGAATGGGGAACCCATCATTACAGATGAGGGTAGAGCATTGTTACGAGACCCAAATCTTATTGCAGGGGTACAAGTAGAAGCCAGAGTAGTAGAGAATAGTTGGTGGAAGAATAAGATGGAGACCGATGCATTGAATGCAATGGCTAATATGACATCTGATATTCCTATATTCTTATTCTACAATGGGGTAGCTGTAGCTAAAATTGCAGGTGGGAATAACAAGCTCAGACAAAAAGTTGTTGAAGAGTACAGAAAGAAAGAGTCAGATAGACAACCTGTAACTACTGAGATAACAGCTAAGAAATCTAACAATCCTATATACTTACGAACTGAAGATGGGAGACCATTCTACTCAAATGCATTTGAGGTATACGGAGATGTTCCTGTAGGTATTGTAAGCTATGATGTAGATACAGACTCTAAAGTAGTTCGTATTGGTAATGTAAAGAGTGGGAGTGAGGCATCTATAACGAATGAGATATCTACTGAACTCTCAGAATTGATTGAAAGCTCCCCTATCGGTCAAGTATTCTTTGTGTATACTGACCCTAATGGGAGAAAGAGAATACACAGAGCTCACACTGCAACACTATCTGATAGCGAGGTAGAGACTGCATTGCAGTTAATGTCTGATAACAAATCAGAAGAGCTTCAAGCATTAGTGGGTATGAACTCTCTTGATGCTGAGTTATTAGCTGATTACCCATTGGCTAACTCCCTAGGAAACTACATGAGAATAAACCCTAGTCCTTATCAAGGGGTATATTCTTATGAGTTCAATATCCCAGCATTACTTGGGAAGTACAAAATAAAAGGGGCTGAGGCTCATTTCATGGTCTCTCTCCAGAGCAATCTGCTAAAGGTATTGCTAGACCCTAATACTGATATATCAAAATTAGTTGAGGAACTTACTAAAGAAGACTGGGTAGAAAGAGATAAGGATAAGAAGATAGTATCTCAAGGTAAGTGGTATGGAGTTAGGAATAGACTTATTAAGTACTCTACTGTAGTAGAAGGTCGTACTAGATACAAGAGTATTGGGGGTAGTATACTATCTGAAAATGAATACTTTGAGAAATTCTTAAGAGATCTTATCCCTGAACTTAGAGCTTCATTAAAAAACAAGCGTAGGCAAGTAAGTATTGATGACTTACTCAATAACCCAAAGTACTTTGAAAAATTAGCTAACACCCCACATGAAAAGACTGGGGAATTTGAAGGCTATGCTGGGGTAATATCTACTGATGGGACAAAAGTATTTGGGAATCACGTAAGGGACATTGAATTAGGGTTTAGTTTAAACAGAATATCTGTAGGAGGTAATGCTGTAGAAGAAGTATCCCCATCCCCAAGACCCCCTAAAGCTAGTACTCAACCTACTCAACCTACTCAAGGAAAGGAACCTGATTTCACCCCAAAACAAAAGGAACCAGACTTTTCTGAAGCCACCGAAATGACGTTTGCATTGGATGAGAATGGGGATATGGTTCTTGATGAGAATGGGAATCCTGTTCTGGTTCCAGTAGAATCTACTACAACCCCAAGTACAGGGCAGGAGTTAGA
>Ga0070745_1000678_pt1 | contig 20103 bp, 17 predicted proteins | sample VirMetDEL_Mar_4_FD_77438 | JGI IMG/M metagenome (GOLD analysis project Ga0070745, IMG submission 77438) | Aqueous microbial communities from the Delaware River and Bay under freshwater to marine salinity gradient to study organic matter... | ecosystem: Environmental > Aquatic > Marine > Coastal ...
CGCTTACTACGAAACGCCGGATACCACAGCTAGAACAGCGACATTTACAACTACTGACGTCGGATCAGAGCCAGCGTCGGTCATTATGGAGTTTGCCGCAGCAGCAGGCGGCATTACCGGCACGGTAGCGAAGACTGAAGGCGCGGATACAGCGGTTGCAGCAGGCGCGATATTCAGTTACATCACTGGCACAACAGCAGTGACAGAGGGCGCCGATACAGCAGCAGCAGCTGGCGCCATCTTCAGCTACATAACAGGAACCACAGCCGTTACAGAAGGTGCTGATACGTGCGTAGCCAGCGGCACGATAAGTTCAGCAGGCAGCGTAACAGGCACGGCAGCGATCACAGAGCAAGCCGATACAATGGTTGGCACTGGCGCAGCATTTGGCTATATCACTGGCACTGCTGCAATCACTGAGGGCGCGGATACGTGCGTAGGAACGAACGGCGTAGCACCAGACTATTTCCCATTCCAACAAGTAGGCTTTTGGAATGCTGCAATCATCGCGGCAAGACTTGAAGAAACAAATTTAATAGAAGCTGAACTGCGCACATCCAACACCACAACAGACAAGCACATAAACTAATGACACCAGTACTAGAGCTAATCGAGTGGCGCGATATCGTTAGCCATTCCACTGGCTGGCTATCGCGCGAAGATATCTCACAGATGGAAACCTGGCCTATGTTCACAGTAGGCTATGTCATAGAAGAAACGGAAGACACGATCAAAGTAGTATCCACGCATTCACACCCCAAGCACGACGATATTACTTATGGACACGACACAATCATACCAAAGGGCGCCGTTACCAGGCGCAAAATCTTACGCAAACGATGGTGGTTATAAATGAGCAATGGGCCTAGGAACTGTGTAACGAAGCTGCTAGATGCAGTAACGGCGACGACTGAAAGCACGGTATATGGCGGTAAGGGTTCTCGCGTATTCCAGATCCTTATCACTGGCACGGCCACAGTGCAAATGCAGGCGTCAGTAGACAACACTAATTGGGTTAGTTTGGGCGCTGCTATCACAGCCAGTGGTGGTTATGAGTCTGAGGCGCCGTGGCCATACATGCGCGCTACTGTATCGTCTTACACAAATGGCGCGGTTACTGTTTGGGTAGCTGATTAATGGTCACCAAAAAGACACCAGCAAAGCGCAAAGTAAAGGCCCGCAAGGTCGAAGCGCACGCTGGCGCCCAGGCGCTAGTAGGCCACGATGAGACTGAGAAACGCCAGAACGCCGACGCTAACGTAAAGATAGGCGAAGTGATAGCGACACTTGAAGCGATGGGTTACGACCCAGTTAAGAAGCTTGTCGAAGCACGCAACGGTCACAACCTAAACGAATTCCAGAAGGTAGCCATCGACAAGGAACTAATGAAGTACGTACACGCGCAGAAGAAGGCTGTTGATTTAACCGCGCAGGTAGATGGAACCATAACCGTGCAAGTGTCTGAGGTTGAAGACGATCTTTAAATGGACAAAGAAACAGGAAGAACTGTTAAAAGTACTTGCAAGCGATGCAACGCATTGCGCGGCTCGTGGTGGATCACGAAGCGGCAAGACCTTTGCGTTTGTTGCTGCGATTGTCACGCGCGCATTAAAGGCTCCAGGGAGCAGACACGCGGTATTGCGATACCGATTTAACGCAGTTAAAAGTGCCATTATCTTCGATACGTTTCCCAAGGTAATGCAAACGCGGTTCCCTGACATTAAGTACAAATTAGACAAATCTAACTGGTTCACCGAGCTCCCTAACGGCGCACAAATATGGTTTGGTGGCCTGGATGACAAGGAACGAACCGAGAAAATCCTAGGCCAAGAATACGCGACCATCTTCCTTAACGAGTGTTCGCAGATACCCTGGAACTCTCGAAACATCGCAGTAACACGACTTGCGCAGAACGTTATGAGCGCGCATAGAGATGGGGAGCGGCCACTACCGCTGAAACTCTACTACGACTATAACCCACCATCTAAAGCGCACTGGACGTATCAGATATTCGAAGCGAAACGTGACCCTGATACCAAGCAGGTACTACCGGAACCTGGTAACTTTCAAGCGGTTAAGATTAACCCGAAAGATAACGAAGAAAATCTACCAAAAGAATACATCAAGATGCTGGCGCAGCTGCCAGCACGGCAGCGCAAACGCTTCCTTGATGGTGAATACGCAGACGCTAACGATAGCGCGCTGTGGACTATCGAGAGCATAGAGAAGGCGCGCGAAACCACGCTACCAGACCTTACTCGCGTAGTAGTGGCAGTTGACCCAAGCGGCGCAGATGACGACCCAGATACCAACAATGATGAGATTGGTATCGTAGTCGCCGCAATGACCATAGAAGGCTTCGCTGTAGTGCTTTACGACTACACTATGAAAGGCTCGCCAGGCAAGTGGGGCAAAGTGGTAGCAGATACTTTCGACAACGTGAGCGCAGACCTTGTAATCGGCGAGATTAACTACGGCGGCGCGATGGTAGAACACGTTATTCAGACCGCGCGACCAGATACGCCATTCAAAGCAATCACAGCAAGCCGAGGCAAGCACGTACGCGCAGAACCGATAGCAGCGCTATTTGAGACTGGCAAAGCACGACTAGGTGGCACGTTTCCAGAACTTGAAGATGAGATGTGCGCAATGGCCACACACGGATATACAGGCCCGCGTAGCCCAAACCGATTAGATGCGATGGTGTTCGCCTTAACTGAACTATTTCCACAGCTGGCAAGTAAGCCGGTGAGTAAACTTGAACGTAAACCGCTACCGCGCCTGATTCATGGCGGCGCCGGATGGATGGCTAATTAATGAAGATTGAAGATATCAAAGACGAATTTAAAGCTATCGAAGAACAAGAAGCTTTAAATCGTGAGCGACAATTAGAAGATATCCGATTTGGTATGGCTGATGATCAATGGCCAGAAGAACTGCGTCGTTTACGTGAGAACGATGGCGACGGCGCACGTCCGTGCTTAACCATTAACAAGATCCAGATACACGCCAAGCAAATCACTAACAACATGCGACAGAACCGCAGCAGCATACGTGTACTGCCGCAGGATGACAACGCAGACGTTGAGACTGCCGAGATTATGCAGGGAATGGTGCGCCATATAGAGCATGTATCGCGTGCAAGCATGGCTTACGATATTGCAGCCGAGTACCAGATTATGGGCGGTATTGGCTATTTTAGAATAGACACTGAAGTAGTTGACCCGCTATACAACTACCAGGAAATACTTATCAAGCCAGTTCGTAATCCTTTCGCAGTCTATTTTGACCCATGGTGTGATGACCTAGCGGGCGCTGACGCAAGGCGCGCATTCCAAACAGATCACATGAGCGAAGATGAATTTGCGCGCATGTTTCCTAATGCTGAACCGTTCGACTGGAACGAAGCAGGACGCGGCGATGGCTGGACTACGCGCGACCGTATTCGAGTAGCGGAACACTGGTGGCTAGAAGAAGAAACTGTCAAATACCTATTCGTGCAGCCACGGCAGAATGACCCGCTAGCAATGCCTGAAGACCCAAAACCAATGCTAGCCAGCGACTACCGCGCGCATGAGATGATGGATACGCACCTGATTACGGGCGAAGCGGAAGTAAAAGAAAATCAATTACGCCACCAAATACTAAACGGCCAGGAAATTATAGAGGGCGGCGAGAGCGGCAAACTATTACCAGGCAAGTATATCCCTATCGTTCGTGTGCCAGGTGAAGACTTCTATGTGGAAGATGAGCGCTATGTAATGGGCCTGGTGCGCCGTTCAATGGACGCACAGCGACTATACAACTACGCGGCTAGCGTAAATGCTGAAGTCTCAGCATTAGCACCCAAAGCGCCGTGGGTAGCAGGACGCAAGGCGATGGATGGCTACGAAGACTACTATGCGATGGCTAACACTAAATCGATGCCGTTCTTGCCATACAACGACTTTGATGAGCGCGGCAATCCTTTGCAGCCACCTATGCGCCAACCACCGCCAGCGCCAAACGCTCAGTTACATGCTTTGATGGAAAGCGCTAACGGTGACTTGCAGGCCGTTACTGGCCAGTTTGGCGCTTCAATGGGCGAAACCACGAACGAGCGCAGTGGCCTAGCTATACATAACCGCCAGAAAGCTTCAGATGTCGCCACGTTCCACTTCACGGATAACATGGCATACGCAGTTCAGCATGGTGGGCGTATTATCGTTGACCTAATACCAAAAATCTACGACACGCGCCGAGTGGCTAGAATCTTGGGTGAAAATGATGAACCCAGCACGGTAATACTAGACCCAGAGAACGCGGGCGAACACGAAGATTCTTCTGGAAAGATTGAACGTATCTATGATGTTGGCGCTGGCAAGTATGACGTAGCTGTAACCACTGGCCCAAGCTTCGCAACGCGACGAACTGAAGCGTTTGAATCAATGGCCCGTATCGTCGAAACGAATCCGCAATTGTGGAATGTTATCGGAGATCAGCTAGTTAAGAACATGGATTGGCCTGGCAGTGATGACATGGCCCAACGTATCAAGAATATGATACCAGCCGAGATACTTGGCGAAGAAGACGAAGAACAAATCATTGGCCAGCTACAGCAGCAAATGCAGGAAATGCAGATGGCGCTGGAGCAAACCACGCAGCAGCTGGATATGGCAGTTGGCGAGAAAAATCGACTAGAAGACAAGCTGGCGGGTAAGGAAGCAGACAAGGAAATGAACGCGCAACGCTTGCGTGCTGATTACATCAACAAAATGCAAGATCGCGAAGTGGACAAGTTCCGCGCTGAGACTGATCGCCTTAAGGCCCGCATAGGTGAATCTGAATTTGAATCTGGCGTGGCCGCTGAAGCAGACAAACTCGCACTTCAGGAGATGAATGCTATTAGTGCGCACGAGCGCGGCGTGGCTGACCAAGTGCTGACAGCAGAACAGATTAAAACCCAGCGCTATATCACTGAGCTACAGGAACAAAACAAGCTGTTATCACAACGATTGCAGCAAACGCAAAATTCTATCGAAGTAGTTAAGAACCCCAAAAAATAACTGCCTCTCGCAAAGTTTAGCCGAGCTTTATCGGCGCACACTCGCGCAATTCCGCGCGCCTTAATATGGGGATATAAAAGATGGATGCATTAGAACAATCTAATGAGCTAGCCGCGACCGAAGAAAATCCAGAGGTTGAAAACAGTGAGGGTTCCACTACGGCAGTGGAAACCGGCGACGATACCGCCGTAGAAAGCGAAGCGCCTGATTCAGATGAAGAACAAGAAAGTACTGAATCTGAGGAAGAAAAACCCAAGAAACCAGGCAAATCAGGATTTCAAAAACGCATCGATGAACTGACCCGCAAGGTGCATGAGCGTGATCGTTTCATTACTGAAATGCAGGAACGAGTTCTAGCCGAGCAGCAAGAACTATCCCAGCAGCCGCAGAATGAAGCGGAAACACTCGCACCAGAAGATTTTGACGACTATGAAAGTTACATCAAGGCTGTAGCAGTTCAGGAAGTAGAGCAACGTATGCGCGCCGAACGGCAGCAAGGCGTAGCAAAACAGACCGAACGATTGCAGCAGCAGGCGGCGCAACATACTGAATCTATCCGCCAATCTGCACTTGATGCAGGTAAGGAAATTTACCCAGACTTTGTAGAAGTTACGACTTCGCAGGATCTGCCAATAACGCCAGCAATGGGTGAAGCAGTACTTAACGCAAAGAACGCGCCGCAAGTCTGGTATCACCTAGGGAAGAACCCCGATATTGCCGCTGGTATTGCGCAAATGCCACCGACCCAGCAAGTAATGGCTGTAGCACAGCTATCTATGCAAGTGGGCAACGGTGAGCCAGTTCAAAAACCTTCAAATGCGCCAACACCTTCCAAGGCGATAAAGTCTCGCGCACCAGCAAGCAAGAAGGCTGGCGATAAAGATGATATCAAATCATGGATGACAAAGCGCAATAAAGAAATCTATGGATAAATTAACTTAATTGGAGAACCTAAAAAATGGCTAACTCACTTCTAACGCCTACCGCTGTAACGCGGGAAGTGTTACGAGTAGCGCACGAAAAACTCGCATTCATCGGCACGGTCGAACGTCAATATGACAGTTCCTTCGCGCAGACTGGCGCAAAAATCGGCGACTCGTTAAAAATTCGCTTACCTAATAAGTACACTGTACGAACGGGTAAAACACTACAAGCACAAGATACTGAAGAAGAAAGCGTAACCCTTACTGTGGCAACACAGAAAGGTGTTGATATGAATTTCAGTTCTAAAGATCTTACGCTTGACCTTGATGACTTCTCGAAGCGCATCATTGAACCGGCTGTGGCTGTTCTTGTCTCTAACATTGAAGGCGCTATGCTGGATGATGTTACCGCAGACGTTTATAACCATGTTGGAACACCTGGCACGCTGCCGACCTTCGCGCAGATTGCTAAGGCTAAAGCCAAGCTAAACCAATATCTTGCACCTAAAGATAATGACCGTCATATCCAAATGGAATCTGTTGATATGGCTGGCCAGGTTGATGCACTTAAGGGCTTGTTCCAAGACTCTACCGAGATTGCTAAACAATACCGCGAGGGTTACGTGGGCCGTGGCGCTGGTTTGATGTGGCATGAGAATGAGCGCATTTACACGCATACTAACGGCTCCGATGTTACTGGTATCACGGTTAACGCCTCTGTATCAAGTGGCGATAGTTCTCTAACCATTACGGGTGCTTCAGCTGCCCCAGCGGTTGGTTCTATCTTCACGATTGCGGGTGTTAAAGCTGTGCATCCTGAGACGAAGGTGGCTTACGCGCACGAGCAGCAGTTTGTTGTTACTGATGCGACTACGCCAAGCACGACCGTTATCAGCATTTCACCCACAATCATCTCGACTGGATCCAAGCAGAATGTTGACCACCTGCCTAGTTCGGCTGATGCGATTACTTGGGTTGGTGCTGCGTCTACTGCTTATCCTAACCATTTGGTTTATCACGGTGAAGCTTTCGCTTTCGCGACTGCCGACCTTGAAATACCAGAAGGTGTTCTCTTCGCCGCGCGTGAGGTGTATGACGGTTTAAGTATTCGATGCGTGCGTCAGTATGATATCAATAACGATAACATTCCCTGCCGTCTTGACTTGTTGCATGGTTGGAAGACCTTGCGACCGGAATGGGCAACACGTGTTATGGGTTCTGGCGCTTAATTAACTAAGGAGTAAAAATCATGGCAGTTCATTACCTTGGTGATAATGGCCCAGACGGTATGTGTTTAGGTACGGCCAGCACGGAAAAAGTTGCGTTTTTTGGCGCGACTCCCGTGGTGCGTCCTAGCATTACCGCAGTGGGAACCACCACAGCAACAACCGCACTAAATGAAACGAAGATCGACCGCCTATATTCGGCGCTTCGAACTATCGGATTGATTGACACCGGCGGTTAAACCAAACAGGTTCGGGCGCCTTCGGGCGCCCTATCCTTATTAGTTTCGGGGGGAACTATGTCACGAATTTATCACGATGTTGGCGCGCCTGTAGGCTACCGAGCAAATGAGCACAAGCCGATGATCGCCACTACTGTATATGAGGATCCGGATGCTGGTTACACTTTCGCCATTGCAAAAACATTGCGAGCACTTGATCGGCAAAACATTCCACACGACTACCTTCTTTTATCCGGCAATTGTCATGTAGACGATGCGCGCAATAAGGTAGTTCAAGAATTTCTTATTAGCAATTGTACCGATCTAATATTCATCGATGCGGATGTAAATTGGCAGCCGCAGCACATTATAGAATTACTGAATTATGAAAACGTCGAAATTGTTGGCGGCGTTTATCCCTATCGACGGGAATCTGAAAATGAAAGCATGCCGTTCCGACCAAAAGATGATGGCCTGGTGCGAACGGATGGCCTGGTAGAGGTAGACGGACTACCTACCGGATTCATGAGAATATCGCGCCATGTACTCCACTTGATGGCGCGTAATGCGGAACAATTTTGGCATCGAGAAGATCGACGAATGAAAGTGCCTATAGTGTTCGAACGCACTTATAAGGATGGCGTTAGATGGGGCGGCGATCTTAACTTTTGCAACAAGTGGCGCGAAGATTACGATGGCAAGATATACGCGGCGCCTAATATGACGCTATCTCATGCCGGTAAGTATATCGCTAAGGATAGCCTGGCAGCATTCGCTCGGCGCCAAAAGCAAACCACGTTAAAACATATCTGCGAAAAGATTAGGAACGGCGATCCGGCAACATTTGAGGATCTAGCCGAGGCGCGTAAATATACAGGCAATCCTGGCTATGTGGCTAAAGAAGATAGCCTAATGAGCGCCATCACATTAGCGCGCAAGGCGGATGGGCCAATAATCGAAACAGGTAGCGGATTAAGTACGATATTGATGGCGGCAGCCGCGCCCGATCAGATTGTTTATTGTTTGGAACATCATGGCCTATGGGCGGCGAATTTACGCCAGCTATCCGCAGAATCAGGCATCACAAATATCGCGCTAGTCGAATGCGAGATTAACGCAAAAACCGGATTTTACAAACTGACCGATGATGACTTAGACGAACTACCGATAGACTTCGCGTTAGCTTTCCACGATGGCCCACCACGCGCACATAAAGGCCGCATGGCATTCTTTGATATCTTCGCAGAAACATGCGGCACAATCATTGTAGACGATTGCGATGATCCGAATTACCGTGAAGCGATTGAACGGTGGTGCGTACGTACTGACCGAAAAAGCACGTTTATCGAACCACGAACACTAATTATTGAATAGGCACTAAAATGGCGACAGCACGAGATCTGATTAAGCGCTCACTACGCTTAATGCACGTACTAGAAACCGGCGAGGATCCATCTACCGAGGAAGCGGCGGATGGACTGACTGCGCTTAATGACATGCTTGACGAATGGAACATTGACAGAGGGTTAGTGTTCGCCATCGAAGAAGATTCGCAAACATGGACAGGCGGCGCGCAGTCTATGACCATCGGTAGCGGCGGCGATATGAATACCACGCGCCCGATACGTATAGAGAATTCGACTTTCTATACAGATGCGAATGGTAATGACTACAATTTGCGTCTCTTAGAGACACGTATCGGGTACACCAGCATCGTAGACAAGGAAACGACTACCGACCTACCAGAGTACCTATATTACGAACCAGATTACCCGCTGGGAGAGCTTTATATCTGGCCAGTACCATCTGCCAACATGACAATTAAACTGCACCGATGGGAGCAGTTTAGCTTATTTGCTTCACTTGATGCTACTGTGACGCTGGCGCCTGGATACAAGAACCTCGTGACCTATGGATTATGTGAGTATCTAGCGCCTGAATTTGGCGTGGCTGTACCGCCAGAAGTAATGAGTAGGTATGAGGCTGCTTCTCAGCGGATACGTAAGAACAATATCAGAATACCGATTATGCAGGCGGAAACCGCCGCGATCCGCGAAGGTAGAAGCTTTAATATATTCGTAGGCGATTAATGAAAAACTTCCTAGATAATTGGCGCCGCCAACGAGACGCTAACAGACTAGCAGGTGGCATGGAAGGCACGCAAGAATACATGCGCCGCAAGGCGATGGTGGATAATGCGCCAGTGGGCGCAGTGGGCGCGCCAAGCGGAATCGCAGAACATCAGAACGCACTAGGCGGCGACGCACTAACAAACCTCGGCGCACTAGGCTCGTTCGCGCCAGTAATTGGCGATGCTGTTGGGCTGGCGACTGATGCGCGCTATTTATACATGAATCCTGAAGAACGCACGCCATTGAACTACGGCCTAACGGCTATGGGCGCTCTACCTTTTGTTCCAGCAATGTCGGCAATGACAGCATTCCACGGCTCGCCGCACAAATTTGACGTTTTCGATATGAAGAAGGTAGGAACGGGCGAAGGCGCACAAGCTTACGGGCATGGGCTATATTTTGCTGAAAATCCAAAAGTCGCAGAAAACTATGCTGATCAAGTTCCGCTCTCTGAAGTCAAACGGAATTTTTTAGACACGTTACCGGAAGATGCAGAATTTGAGGAACTACTTGATCTGATCGGCACCAAGACTTTTTCCGAGCAACAAGAGCAAGTAATCCAGGCGCTAGCCGCCGATGACTGGTTAGGATTTGATTACCCCTCGCAGGCCATTAGTGCGGCGTATAGTAAAAATCTAAAAAACTGGGATCCTTCGCCCGCACTGATTGAAGCGGTAAGCGGTAGCAAAAATCTTTACGAAGTTGACATTCCTGATGCAGCAATCGATAAGATGCTTGATTGGAATAAGCCGTTAAGAGAGCAGCCGGAGAGTGTTCAGAAAGCGATGGGGGATCTATGGCCTGATCCCGCAATGACTGGAGGAGAGGCATACACTAGACTGGCTCGTATGCCTGGATTTGTCGGTGATGCAAGAAGGACGCAAGGCATAGACGGGGCGTATTCGTCGCAAAACATTGTAAGTCAGAGATTAAATGATGAGCTAGGCATACCAGGAATAAAATACTTCGATAGTGGATCGCGCGCCGCCAGCGAAGGAACACGTAACTTTGTCGTTTTTGATGACAAATTACCGACCGTGTTGAAACGTAATGATGAGTCTATTAATGCGCTAGATATGGGCCATGATGCACGAATGGCTCGCGCACGCGAGATGGGCTTCGATGTACATGATGAATTATACCATGGTTCGACGCATGATATAGAGCGCTTCGATGTCGATAGAACTAACGCAGATAACTACTACGGTAAGGGTATCTATCTAACAGATAGCTATGACGATGCGAACATCAATTACGCGGGCGTAGGCCCAGACCTAACTAATCGCATTGAAGTACGAACCGATGAACTGCAAGATATGCTGTTAGATAAGTTCATGGAAGATGGTAGAAAAGAGGTATTGCAGCAGTTATATGATGAGACTGGAGATCTTAGATACATCAGTGCGCAGGTTGCCGACATGGATGATAATGACGCCGCACGAGAAGCAGCGCACCAATTGGCTAGGTTAGACATGAAGGGTAGTAATGAAGGTGTTGTTTATCCAATGTATGCCAGCAATGAAGGCGTGATAAATGAAAGCGACTCATTTATCGACCTTGATGACAAGCTAAGACCTTGGGATGAATACAAGACCGAAGCCATCGAAGAACTTGGCGCCGATGCTGAAGACTACGAAATTGAAGACTTTGCACGCGAGCTTGAAGACGCGGATATGGTGGGAATCATGGATGATATAAACTCTGCGCTGAACCCGCTACACGATGCAGGATACGAAGAAGCAGCGCAAGGCATTGCGCACTCGCTTTATGAAAATCGCGGGCTTTCCCTAGATGATATTGTCAGAGTCTTAGATGAATATGGCGTGTTTATAGAAGACTTTGATGGTGGACTTATGACAAATCGCGCAATAGCAGCAGAGATTGCTAAAGAGTTCGGCGTGAAAGGTGTGCGCATGGACGCAGGCAAAGCTTTCCCTAAAATGGATGGAACCCTAGGCGCCAGACATACAATTTTATTCGACCCATCTTTAGTGCGTTCTACTAATGCGGCGTTCAATCCTGCTGAGAAGCACTCAACCAATATCCTGGCCTCTACCTTACCATTGGGCGTTGGCTTAGGTGTCGCTAGCCAGTTGTATCGACCGAGTTCACAAGATGAGATATAACCTATTCGGTGTTGGCCAGAAAGGCAAAAGCGTAGACGTTTCTACCCAAGAACGTACCAACCTATTCATGGATGTGCAGCCGCAGGAAGACAAGGCGCGCTACAGCTACCACAAGCGCCCAGGGCTGACGTTATTCTATAACTTCAATTCATCATCTCCGGTGCGCGGTATGCTGGCTGTGGAATCGCTTCTATACGTAGTACAGGGTGGTACGCTTTACGAGATTAATTCAGCAGGAACATCCGCCACTAGTCGGGGGAATCTCACGACAACCAGCGGGCGCGTGGATATGGCATACAATCATGCTGGTGTGATTATGATTACGGACGGCACGAATGGGTATTACTATACCATCGCTACGACCACGCTCGCCGCTATTACCGATGCAGACTATAACGATACAGCCAGCACAGTGGTATCACATGATGGTTATTTTATTGTACCAAAACCTGATACAGCGGAATTCTACTTATCTGACCTTGACGCTACCGATGTAGCCAACTCATGGGACGCACTACAGTTCGCCACAGCAGAAAAATCCCCAGATAACCTAATCAGAATATTCGAGAACAATACAGATGTTATGTTATGTGGCTCGGAGACGATTGAGTTTTGGAATAATACAGGATCAGGTACGCCGCCATACGACCGTATCACAGGCGGTGTTATCGAACTTGGCCTGGCCGCTAAATGGTCAATAGCTAAGTTTGGCGAATCCGAAGTAATTATGCTGGCGACTAACTCAGACCAGGGCGGCGTGAGCGTGGTTAAGTTTAATGGTTTTCAGTTCATGGATATCTCCGGCACTGAGATGGGCGCCGTAATCAATGGCTACTCCACTGTAGCTGACGCCACCGGATTCACGTACTACCACAAAGGCCACAGTTTCTACCAGCTGAACTTTCCAGCGGAGGGCAAAAGCTGGACGTATGACGGAAAGACTAACGTATGGTCACAAACGGAATATGGCTCACTAGGCGCTCGCCATCGCGGCGAAATAGGCGCGAACTTCAATAACAAGTACTACGTTAGTGATTACGCAGTAGGGAAAATCTACCAGATAGACCCTGATAACTACACTGATGCAGATGAGCCTATCGTGGTGCAGATTATCAGCAAGCATGTATTTGATGAGAAGCAGGTACAAGTATCGCGCCTATGGCTGGATATTGAATCTGGTACGGCATTGATATCTGGCCAGGGCAGCGACCCACAAATGATGCTGGAGATATCCAAGGATGGCGGGCACAGTTACGGCAACGAACACTGGGCGAGCATGGGAAAGATCGGCGAGTACAATCGTCGTGTTATTTATCGCCGACTAGGGCGCGCATATGATTGGGTTTTCAAATTCCGATGTTCCGAGCCTGTTAAAGTTGTGATAGTCGGTGCATGGGTAGCAGCCGCAGGATAATAATATGGCAAGATTAAATTTTAGACCACCAAGCGATCCAGACCTCAAATCACGAGTATGGGTTATTTGGTTCTCCGATATGGGCAGAACGCTCAACGGATTAACTGAATCTGGCGCGACGGCAGACCGGCCAACGCGTCTTTTATTTACTGGCCGCACATACTTCGATACCACGTTAGGGAAACCCATCTGGTACGACGAAGATAGCGGTAATTGGGTAGACGCAACCGGCGCAATTGTATAGGTGAAATTATGGGATTCTTAAGCAGCTTAGGAAATTTTGCGAAAAGTGACTTAGGTAAGACGCTAATCAGTGGCGGCTTGCAGATGTACGGCGCCAGCCGAGCTAGTAGCGCAGCTGAAAAGGCGGCAAAGCAGCAAGCCGCTAGCCAAATGCAGGCTATGCAGTACCAGGAGCAGCGCAGAGCGCCTTATGCCAATGTAGGCAAGAAAGCGGCGGGTATAATGCAGAATTCTCTATCTGGCGCGCCTGGCGGCCTACTGCGCGACTTCGGAGCGCAGGAATTCCAAACTGACCCAGGCTACCAGTTCAGAATGGATGAAGGTGTTCGCGCTATCGATCAGATGGGCGCCGCCAAAGGCAAACGCCTATCAGGCGAACAGCTGAAGGCTGTCATGGATTACGGCCAGAACATGGGCAGCCAGGAATACCAGCGCGCCTATGACCGATACAACACTGACCGCACGAAGCGCTACAACATGCTAGCGGGGCCAATGCAGCTAGGCACTGGCCAGGTTGGCCAGATGGGCGACTATATTACTAATGCGGGCGCTGCACAGTCTGCTAGCACTGTAGCCAGTAATAACGCTTGGAATAAGGCATTGCAGGGTATGTTGCAAGGCTATAACGTTTTATCTTAGGGGATAATATGAACAGTCTCGGTGTAATCATGGGCGCTCAAGGTATTGAGCGTGATATCGGCGCAGAACAAACTATACGCGCCCAGCAGCTAGGGTATCAGACTGCGCTAGCCCAAGCAGAGCGCGAAGCAGCGGCACGCAAACAGATGGCCGCTATGGGGCCAGGAGCAGACGTAAACGCGCGCATACAGGCGCTAGTAGACGCTGGCGATTACAAATCTGCGAATACCTTAGCGCAAATGCAGCAACGCCAGGGCGCCGCAGCTAAGTCTGAAGCAGATATTCGCAACATGGAACGTGAGCAGATGTATAAGTCTGCCGAGGTGGTAGCCAACGCTTTCAATGGCGTAGACACCAGTAACCCAGCGGCGGTAGCGCCTATACTAAATTCGCTATATGGCATGGAAGTTATAGACGATGACGATATAAGCCAGATTTATAGCGACCCTAACGCACTGCCTACCATGATACAGGGCGCCACTGATGCACTGGAAGCTAGACGCCTCGAACTATCTGAAGAATCAGGCGTACGTGGCGATAAGCAATTAGCCATCGATGAGGCTAAATTAGCAGCAGAATGGGGCGTAGCGCCCAATTACAGCGGAATAGGCTCTCAGGCGCCCGTACAGGCCGCTGGTGGCGCGCAAGTTTCTGGTGCTCCTACCGCACCAGTAGCGCGCCAGCGTCAAGCAGGCGGGCAGTCCGTAAGGCAGGCGCAGGTTATATCCCCAGCGCAGCAAGCTGAAGACCTAACGCCAGAGAAGATAAAGCCACGCAGCGCCTTTCCAGGGGGGAGAGAAGGTGAGCGAATGTATAACGACCATCGGAAGGAAGTGCGCGAAAATAACAAGTACAAGAACCAGCGCCGCGATGCAATCCGTGAACTGAAGTTTGAGAAGAAGCGGTTCGAGGGCATAGTGCGCGGTATGCGCAAGAAAAAGAATGTAGTTGTAACCACAGCGAACAAGATTAAGGATATTTTGAAGAAGGGCGGCATTCTGCCGAAGGTGGGCTATGGTGCTGGTGCTGCCGCACTGCTGCCAGGCGATGCCTATAAGATTGAGCGATTACTGAAGACCATCGAAGCGAATGTTGGTTTTGGTGAACTTCAGGAGATGCGGAATACTTCAAAGACCGGCGGCGCTGTTGGTAACTTATCAGAGCGCGAATTCACGAACTTAGCCAGCGTTTTAGGTAATATCGAGATTGAAAACCCTTATCTGGGCGATGTGCTGGATACGGTTATTGCATCCTACGAGAACGCGGTGACCTTCCTCGAAGATGACCTGGCCGACTGGGACAACATTACAGCCGAGTTTTTACCTGGCGGTATGCCAGAGCAGCGCGCAGAGCCTGAGATATCTGCCACTGAAACATTCACGGATGAAAATGGCATACCGTATGTAAACATTGATGGCACGTGGTACAAACAGAGCGGGAATTAATATGACTTTAACTCCAATTGATGGAACACCACCAGGGTATAAGAAACCAGGCTTAACGCCGATAGAAGGTACGCCGAAAGGTTACTACAATCGTGACCCAGCGATAGACTACGAGCAGATACCTGTAGAAGAACAGTACGGTAGCTTGAAGCCTAACACGATGGAGCGCGTAGGCCGTGGCCTCGCTGACTTGTATCAAGGTACCGGCCAGATGGCTGGTAGTGACGAATACGATGCACAGGTTCAAGATGAGATTGCGCGATACGAGCGCTACGCTGGCGAGGAGTTTGATTGGGGCAGGCTCGGCGGGCAGGTAGCTGGTGGTATTCTCGCAGCTGCCGCAGTTGCCAAGATGGGTATCCCAGCGTTTCTAGCGGCCAAAGGTGTGCCAGCGTGGGCTGTGGCTGGCTTAGGTGGCGCTGCTGAGACTGGCTCACTAGCGGTTACTCAGGGCGAATCCAGGCTAATGAACGCCGTTAAGGGCGGCGTAGGCGGCGTTGCTGGATATAAGCTATTGAACACAGCCGGAAAGTGGGGCGGCAAGCTGTGGAACAAGGTACGCAGCATGGGCGACAGGGGCAACCCGGAAGAAGCCATCATAAGTGTGCTGCGTGAACAAGGCATTGATTGGAATCAGTTGGATGATGGGCTAAAGCAAGCCATGCGTGAGGATGTTGATGCGCTGATTAAAGGCGGCGCAGATCCGACTGAACTAACCGAGCAAGCAGTTCGCAAGAACATCATGGAAGCTGAAGGCTTAACCCCGACAAGGGCGCGTGTTTCTCGTGACCCGATGGATTTCTCTGCTGAAGAAAACCTACGCAAAGCGCCAGGCGGCGAAAGTCTTCAGGATATCCGAAAGGGTAACTTGCGCCAGCTGCACAAGCGCGGCGATGAAGTAGCGGCAGAAATCGGCCCAGATACCAGCACAGTCGATGCCGGTAAGGCACTGGCTGGCGTGATTGATGATACTCGCGCGTACCACAAAGCTATTGAAGATGAAGCCTATAACGCTGCGCGTAAAGCAGCGGGTGGTGATGTGCCAGTACGCGGCGAAGCGGTAGAGCGTGAGCTAGCCGAGCTATCATACACATTCACACCTGACGAAATAGGCACGAAGATATACCAGCAGATTACCGACTTTTCAGAAGATCCAAGCATGTACACTGTAGATGCTGCCGAGCGCATGATTCAACGCATTAATGCTGTACTTCGCGCGCCAGCTAATCCACAGCAAGGAATGGTGATGCAGCGTTTAAAGAAAGCGATTGTAGCCGACCTAGACGCTGTGGGTGATGACGGCGCCGAAGCTGCGCGCGCTTGGCAGAATGCCCGCAAGGAAGTATTCCAGCGGCGCGGTATGGCTGGCCCGAAAGCAACACGTTCGAAGCCTGAGATTATTGAGAGGGTTTTAGAAAAAACTATCGCTGCTGACGATGTAGTAAAGGCAGTGAAGAACGGGAAGGTTGAAGAACTGAAGGCTATGATGGACTATATCAACAGCGGCAGTCTTGAGACTCGCGTAGCTGGCCATAAGGCGATTGGCAAGATACGCCGCGCTATCGTAGACGATATCATGGAAAGGGTTAGACCCATGCAGGAACTTGGAGGCTTTAGTGGCGCGACATTCCAGAAGGAACTACGCAAGCTTGGGCCAGAGAAGCTAGAGATTCTTTTTCCTAAACAGGGTGATATGTTGAAGCGCCTGGCAGCTGCCGCGACCATCGAAGGATACGCGCCACCACTGAATGCAATTAACTATTCCAACAGCGGCATTGTATTAGGCAATATGGCCCGCAAGGTGCTGGGCTTGATGAAAGCTACACCAGTAATCAATCCATTAGGTGAGGGTGTAGAAGGGGTAGTCAATCGCCGCGCCGCGCGTGGTGCGATCCGCAACGTATTAGGGGCTGTACCGGAGCAGACAATCGCGCCGCTAAACACTCTAGGCGCTGCCGCAGCCGCCAGCGGTGCAATGGCTGGCGCTGGGCAGTACTAATAATAGATACCAATATGAAGCAAGCCATGACCCTTATTGCCATTAAGCCTAACGCTGTGGCGACTGGTAGTAACAATAATTCCATTATCGGAGTGTAGCACATGTTAGGCCAATTTTCAAAACCTTCTGGTTCTTATATGGGCAGCAATGCCTTAAGCGGGAAAGACTTTTACGCTAGCCGAGGTATTGCTGGGCAGATACCTGTAGATTACACGCAGCACGGCGGCGGCTTCGCTGCGCTATCGCCGCAAGCACAAACGCCGCAGGGTTTGCTCGACTATTACACTCAAACACAAGAAAGGGCTGGCGCGCAGCCTGGAACGATAGGCTATAATGCGGGCAATCGGGGCGGTATTGATGCGCCAGGATTTTTTACGCTTAATAATTATCTGCATGGTACTTTCTTTAAAAAGGGCAATCCTATACCAGGCACAAATATTCGAAATAGCGGGCAGCTATATAGTGAGCTATTCGGATCGCCGAATATAAACGATGAAGACTATTCGAAGTTAACACCCGAAGCCTTAACGCAAGCGCTTGGCCCACAAGCCGAGCAAGTAATGCGGAACGCTCGCGATTGGGAAGTTCGCGACATATCGCGCGCAAACCAGAAAGGCTTCTCTACAGGCGGGCTACTGGGCGCGCTGGCTGTGGGCGGTATTCTGGCGCCAGCTGTTATTGCTGGCTCCGGCGGTATCGGCGCACTGAAAGGGCTGAACCCACTAACGAAGGTGCAGAGCACTATCGACAAAGCGGGAAACTTCCTTAGTGACCCTATCGGTTCAGTTAAGGGCGCATTCTCCGGCAGCGTGCCTACTACAGCCACAGCGAACCCGCTAGGCATCAACGCATCACAGCTATACAATCCGGCAGCGCTAGGCGGTAAAGTCTCTAGTGGCGTCACTGCGCTGCCAGGTGGAGGTTTTGTGAACCCTGGTGCCCTCGGCATCCAGGCGAATACATTAGCCGCTGGCGTGCCTAACTTAGCTAATCCTGTGTGGTCTGCGCCCAAGTGGACAGGTACGCAAAGCTTGCCAGGTGGTGGCTTTGTTAATCCTAGCGCTATGAATGTGGGACCAACCGATCTATATAACCCCGTATCGCTGGGCGGCACTAAGCCAGGGCTACTTGACCGCGCTAAGGATTTTCTGGGCGACCAATTAGATCCGATGGACGCGCTCGACTTCATTGCAGGCGGCGAACAAGGACAGCCGCAAGGCGGTAGCGATACTGGCTTCGGTGGTGATGGTGTGGGTGCTGGTTCGATGCCCTTGTCTCTGCTGCCACAGCCTGAAGCGCAGCGTTCTCAGCAGTTAGATCCAGTGATTGACGCCATTATGAACTCAAGCGCCGAGGAAGGCATGGCAGGCCAAATGCCTCAATATGAAGCGCAGAAACTTCAACCAGGGCCAGATGTTCGACTGTCAGGCTACCAGACACAACCATTCGCAAGCGCCGTGCAGCGGCCACGTAACGCATTAGCAGCATAGGGGATAACATGAGCTATTTCAGAGTATTCGATCCAGGCCAACAGTTTTTCGATGACAATGGAGATCCCGCCAACGGCTACCAAGTTTTTGTTTATATTGCTGGCACATCAACAAAAACGACCACGTACAAAGATAACGCTGGCGTAGCGTCGCACACAAACCCGATAATCTTAGGCAGTGATGGTAAGTTCCCAGGTAATGAACTATGGGTGCTTACGGGCAGCTACAAGTTTGTGCTGGCATCGCCAACAGATACCGATCCACCAGCTAGCGGTGAAACACTCAGCGATAACGTGGCGGCTATTAACGACACTGGCGCCGATTCGGTGAGCGAATGGGTAGCTAGTGGCTTAACGCCTACGCGTGTAAGCGGCACCAGCTTCACTGTGGTAGGTGACCAAACCACTACGCTCCACGTGGGGCGCCGTTTACGTATCACAGACAGCGGCACTGTTTACGGCACTATCATTGATTCATCGTATAGCGCGCCAGATACCACGATTACAGTGGAGCTAGATAGCGGCACGATTGACAGTAGCTTGTCAGCATTTGATTACGGCATTATATCGTTTGTAAATACGTCTATTCGTGCGCCAATCAAGCAGATGAGTGGCTCTGCGCTCTGCCCACATGCTGGTCTGACACTGTCATCCGTGTCAGCTGCCACCGTGGATGTGGATGCGGATGAGTTGATTCTAACTGACGCTAGCGGCAATCAGAAGCTAGTATCAAGTGTTGACCTCACAGCAGATATCACAGTAAGCGGTGCTGGAGGCTTGGATACGGGCAGCGAGGCTGGTAACACTTGGTATCATATATACGCGATAAGCACCACCGCTGGCGTTGTAAATTGCGTTTTTTCAGTAAGTAATAGCGCACCAACATTGCCAAGCGGTTATACGTTTTACGGTTATCTTGGAGCAATCAGAAATAATGCTTCTAGTAACTTTCTAAACTTCCAGCAATTAAATAATTATGCTGCTATGTGGAGTGATTCGGGGACTACAGATATGCAAGTGGTTAATTCTGCCGCGTTAGGAGTATATTACGCAGTCAGCTACGCCAGTCAAGCGCCCAGCACAGCAAAAGTGGTTTTAGTCCAAGTGGGCGCGCGGAATGCAGCTTGCCAGATTGATCTCGGCGCTACGTTGCCGCCAAGTTCATCTTCTACAGACTTCGGTTTTTGGGGTGTAGTACGACATA
>Ga0070745_1000680_pt1 | contig 20074 bp, 16 predicted proteins | sample VirMetDEL_Mar_4_FD_77438 | JGI IMG/M metagenome (GOLD analysis project Ga0070745, IMG submission 77438) | Aqueous microbial communities from the Delaware River and Bay under freshwater to marine salinity gradient to study organic matter... | ecosystem: Environmental > Aquatic > Marine > Coastal ...
AGCGGAATCACCACAAGCAGCGTTGTCGGGGCCTACGCTCTCAACAACAGCACGCAGGACTTGCTGATGCACAGCTACTTCCGCCAAGGCAACCAAGTGGTGATGCAGTCTTGGTGGAAGATGCGCGTTGCCGGGGCCAGCCGTGTCAACTTTGCCTACTTCTACGGCGACACGCTGTACATCTCGGCAACCCGCACCACCGATGGTGGGACAGAGACCGTCGCTCTGTCGTATGAGCCCGACAACGAGTCGGTGTTCAAGGCTGACCTCCTCAACACGCCTGAGGCCGCTGACCTGGACTACATCACAGGTACTGGGGTCACCGAGATCACGGTGCCTTACGGCATTTCGTCAGATGACACGGTGTTCGTCTACAACACCACCGACGATGTCGAACTGACGGTACAGTCCGTGACGACTGGTGCCTCTTCTGCTGTGATCTCGGTCGTCGGGGATGTGACCACCAAGTCCTTGGTGTACGGCATCCGGTTCGACATGTCTGTCCGTCTGCACCACCCGACCCTCCCCATCCGCAACACGGAAGGGAGCCAGTCTCCTGAGCGCGCTGCTCGAGTGCTGATCAACAAGATGGACATGACCTACACGGACACCCGCCCGTTCGAGGTCAAAGTCGAGTCGCCTTACAGGCAGACGCGGACATACTCGCGCCCCGCCACCTTGATTGGCAACCTGAGTTCGGTGCTTGAGAACCCCCGCAACAGCAGCGGGGTCCTCGAGCTTGGTATCCACCTCCCCACCGAAGAAGCTGACATCACGATCAGCGACACCAGCCCGTGGCCCGTGCGCTTGGAGAACATTCAATGGGAAATGAGCTACAGAGCACGATCAAAGACTTGGGCAGGACGGTAGTCCGTAGAGCCAACCACAAGGATGTGGTGTGGATCTCCGAGCACATGCGCCGTGATGACATCCGAGAGGTCATGGCGGTCGGCAAGACGCCCTACGAGTCGCTCAGGGGCGGCCTGATCAAAAGCGTCCGGTGCATCACGGTCGAGTTTGACGGCACCCCCGTGCTGATGGCTGGTGTTGTCGATGACATGGATGCCCCTGGGATCTTCGGCAACATCTGGGTGCTGGCGACAGACGACCTAAGCAAGATCCGCAAAGACTTCCTGCGGCACGGCCATGAGGTGGTTGACTACCTTGGTCACGGCTACCAGCACATCGGCAACGGTGTGGCCGCGTTCAACAAGAAGCACATCCGCTGGCTTTGCTGGATGGGCTTCCGCTTCTACAACCAGTTCAAAATTGGGGATGTCCCTTTCTACTCCTTTGGCATGATGATGAACCATGTGTGAGCCTGTATCCATCACGATGGCCGCGCTTTCCGCGGCAGGCGCTGGGGCGACCATCTACCAGAACCAACTGAATGTCGAGGATGCCAAGCGCCGCAGGGCTCTGGGCTACGACAAGCTGCAGATGCAGAAGGGGCAGTTGGATCTGCGCAGCCTGCAGGAGGCAAGCGCGGCGGCCGTTGAGATCGAGCGCGTGCGTTCGGATGCTCTGCAGGCTATGGGCACAGCGCAGGCGGGCATGGCTTCCCAGCTTGGTGGGGGCGCGTCCTATGACGCGGTGATCCAAGCTCTCAAGGTCGGCCAGGCCAAAGAGGTCTCCATGATTGAGAAGAACCTCGACTGGACGCAGCAGAGCATCGAGCAGCAGAAAGCAAGCATGGACCTCGACTGGCTCATGCAGCCCACAATCTTCGAGCAGTCTGACCTCGCGTCGGCCTTGCAGATCGCCACCGCAGCTACGAGCGGCTACGCTCAAGGACAGTCCTTCACATGAGCCCCCGTCCCGACACTCAAGGGCGGCAGAGCCAAGGCTCTGTCCCGCGCCTTCGCCCGGTTGCTGCTCCGTCAGGCGGCGGCTTCACTACGGGCGGCGTGGACGCTGGGGCGATGGCGAGCTTCGCCTCGATGAGCGAGTCCCTGAGCAACTCGATTGCTCAGATCGGGCGTGCTCAGAAGCGCCGAGAGAAGGAGGCAGAGGCTGAAGAGTACACCGCCGGTCGCGCCGCAGGGGCAGCCACTCAAGCGGGTCCCGCCACTGAGGCCGAGCTTGTCGCTCAGGGCGTGATCCCCGAGAACGCCAGCGAGGCTTGGCGGCGTGGGTACATGAACATTGCGGGGCGGCGCTCCAGCGCCAAGTTCGAGGCTCAGGTGCAGGAGTGGATGCAGAGAAGCCTGAGCCCGGAAAACCTGTTTGACGAGAACGGTGCCCCCAAGGCGTACAACGACCCTCTCGAGGATCTTGGCAGGCTTCAGCAGCAGTTCCGGTCGCAGAACCCGCTGTTTGCCAACCCTGACTTCTCGGAGGGCTTCGACAACCAAGCCATCCCGATCATCGAGCAGACGGCGGCCAAGTACCGCGACTTGCGCAACAAAGCCGAAGTCACCGCGATTGAGTCTCTGGTCACTTCGGAGTCGTCCAACGCGATCTCGTCAGCGTTTGAGGCTAGTGGCGGCGTCCTGACCCCTGACATTGCTTCACAGCTTGTCGAGTACAGCAAGAGCCTGAGCACGGGCTACGGCATCCCGCTGTCTAAGCGCAACCCTGAGCTACTGTTCAGCGCGCTTCAGCAGTTCGTCACCGAAGCCGCCGCGAACGAGGACATCGACCTTGATGAGGTCGGGGCGTTTGTCCAGCAAGTGGTCGAGATGCCTGGAATGAACGGCACCTCGTCGTTCCTTGACGATGACGAGTTCTCGTCTGACACGCTGAAGCTGCTTGACTCGCTGGATTCGCGGGCAGATGCGCAAGCTTCGCGCAACCGGAGGGAGAAGCAGGAGCGCGAGGAGAAGTACACGGTCAACATGTACCGTGACTACGGCGGCCTCTCTGCGGAGGAACTGATCGATCTGCGGACCGACCTCGCCAAGGGTGAGGGCAAGTTCGCCAACCTAGACCCTGAAGAGAGAGACTTCTACCTCACCCAGTGGTCTGCCCTGCGCAACGACGCCGACACTCGCGCAACCATTACGGAAAAGGCAAGGGCTAGGGCTTCTGACCAAGTTGAGATCCAACTGCGCAGCGGCCTGTTTGAAAGCTTTGCCGACTGGAAGTCGCATGTACTGAGCATTGAGGGCGTTGACACGGCTTCACTGCTGCAGCTTGGTGACGACTACTTTGACGAGGTGCGCACTGAAGAGCGCGCAGACAGAGCGGAAGCCCGCCAAGAAGAGGCTGACCGCCGCGCCAAAGAAAACGAACGCAGGACCCGCGTTGCTGGGTATGAGGACCAAGCCTCAGGTGTTGAGGACAGTTGGACTTCTTACATCGGCAACATCCCCCTCGGTGAGCGCGGCCCTGCTAGGGACGATCTTGAGAGCATCAAGCTCGAATTCCAGAGAGAGCTAGACCGGCTCTCTAGGGCGGACGCCACTGACGAGCAGATGGTGCAGGCCGTCGATAGGTACAACCAGAAGGTCCGCGAGAAGCTTGCCACATACGGAGAAAGCTTCCGAGAGACCGGAGCCAAGAAGGCCAGCGTTGCCGACTACATCGGGACTGGGGACTTCTCAAGTGCCCGCAGCACTCTTGAGGAACTGAACCGCACGGGCTTGAGCGCTCCTGAGGAGTACGCTGCGCAGCTTGATGACCTTGACCGCCAAGAGGAGCGTTACCTTGAGACCCTCCGTCTTGACGGCCGGGGCGTTGTTGGCGAGTACGGGTCCCTGATCCAGCTTATTGGAGACGAGCTTGACAGCGAGACCCTCCGAAGCCTGTTCCCCGAGGACACCCCTTTCACAAATGACCCCGCCAACTACTTCAAGGAGATCTACCGCAGGGCTCTGCAAGAGGACGCTCAGAAATGGGCCGAGCAGAACCGCGGCAAGTACAAGTCCAACGCGGCGTTTGAAGATGGCCTGAGCGAGTACCTCGGCAGCACCGTTGAGGAGTGGTTCCAGCAGGCAGGCGGCAAAGACCAAGCTGCTGCCGCGAAGATCCTCCAGCTTGTGCGCGAGTCCCGTGGCGGGCTCATCGAGTTCCAGACTCAGATGGAGCGCAGGCACCGCCTTGAGAACATGGGCGCGGCGGCTGAACAGCCTGGTGGCATGATTGGCAACAGCCAAGGCGATGTCAGGAGCGCAGCGGAGCGCGTGAGCGTTGCCATTCGCGAGTCGAAGGCTGCGCCGTCCCGCACCTTCGAGATGAAGCTGGCCCAAGGGCCTGCGATTGATGTGCCCTTTGACCCGCTTGCGGCCGAAGGCGAAGAGGGCGCTGCCCGCGTCTTGACCGCAGCCGACAGGGTTCGCACCAACGAGTACCTGTTTGTCACTGACCGCGTTGACACGGGTCTTGCGGTCACCGACTTCCGCACGGCCGGTCGGGGCTTCAGCGTGGAAGAGGTTCTTTCGGGCAAGACCTCTGTCGGACTCACCGACAACCAGCGCGAGCAACTCAAGCGCAACAGGGACAGGATCACAGGGTACTCCGGTACTCGAGGCGACATCCCGACCGAGGATGTGTTCCTGCGAGACGGCGACGATGTGCGAATGAACTTCGGCCATGTGATCACCTTCGGGTCGTTCATGACTGAGGAGAACTTCGGCAAGGTCAAGAGCCGCGCGGCAGAGCACTACGACCGCATGATTGCGCTGCCTGATGTCGAGATCGAGATCGACCAAGCGGAGATCGCCAACAGGGCTGCGGCCCTCAATGGCGAGGGTCAGGGGCTTCTGGTGTTCGGCAACCAAGAGGAAATCGACGCCTTCCGCGCCAACCCTGCCGAGCACCCGTACTTCAGCCTGTTTGAGCTAAACGACGAAACGGCGCAGTCGTTCCTTCGTGTTCAAGACAGGCTGCTGGCCCAGAAGGCGGCTGACGGTCTGCTTGAGCAGCCCTATGTCGCTCCTGAGCCTGTCGCTCCTTACGAGCCCCAGCCGCAAGACGCTGCTGAACTTCAGCGGCAAGCTGCTGAGATTGACGCTGGGCGCGCTGAGAGTGACATGCAGGCGCAGGCCGAGCTTGAGCGAGATGATCGCGCACAGAAGCAGTTCCAGGCCATCAAGCGGCGCTTCGATGAAGCTGTTGCCGCTGAGATGGCAATGGACGAGAACCTCGCGGAAAGCGAGCGCGCCGCTCTCAGGGAAGTCGAAGAGCCCCCGGTCGGACGCACTACTCAGTTTGACCGCGCTTCGTCTGCTGTTCCTCCTGTTGGCCGGGAGCGGGGGGCCACCACGGAGGAGTTCCTCCGCACCATGGGCATCGTTTACGGAAGGGCGGATCAAGCGCAGCGCGCCCGTCTCCGCGAGATGCTGCCTGACATGAAAGACCAGCTTGACAGGCTCAAGGGCCGCATCACGGACGAAGATTACAAGGAACTGGAACGCCGCTACGAGGCCGCCCGCAAAGCCGTTGGAGGTGATAGTCAGTGAGTTACCGCGAGATCCTACGCCAAGATCAGATTGAGCAGGAGCAGCGTCGTCAGTCACTGGCGGCCATGACCCCTAAGCCCCAAGAAGCCGAGCCTGAGGGGCCTAGTCTGCTAGAGAACATCACTGACGCTGGCATGGGCATCGTCAGCGGCATCAACGAGGGCGTGAAGAACATCTACGGCGTGGCTGACGCTGTGATGTTCGACATCCTGCCGGACTACGATGTGGACTTCGGCAAGCGCACCACCGTCATTGGGCAGATGACGGAGGGCATTGCTGAGTTCGCCACGGCTTTCGTGCCGGTGGCAGGATGGCTGGGGCGCGGCGGCAAGGTGCTGGGCGGCTTCAAGATTGCCAAAGGTCTCTCCACTACGGCCGAGAAGACCTACAAGCTGCAGAAGGCAAGCGAGAAGCTCTCGCAGGCTGCGGTGCGGGCAGGGAAGACGGTCAAGTCAGCCAACATCGCCCAGACCAAAGCCGCTGCGGAGGCTATGGGCAACATCAACAAGATCAGCGTGGGACGCTCGCTTGTTGCTGGTGCGATCACTGACAATGTCATCTACACCCAAGACGATGAGAACCTGTCCAGCCTGCTGGTCCAGTTCCCGTCTCTCAAGAACCCTGTCCTTGAGTTCTTGGCGATTGATGAGGACGACTCGGAGCTTACTTCTCGCATCAAGTACACCATCGAAGGTGCGGGTCTGGGTCTCCTGTCTGACGGCATCCTCTATGGCCTGAAAAGAGTCCGCGCGGGCAGGCAGATCCGCGAAGCCTCCCCTGATGCCTCTGCCGAGCAGATCACCCGAGCGGTTGACGAGCGTGTTGGGCCGCCGCCTGACATTGATGCGCGCCCCGGCGATGCTGACTTCATCGGCCCGCAGCCCTTTATCGGCCCCCAGCGCCCCGTCCAAGGTCCTGGCCTTCCAGCGCCGGCTCCGGGCAGCCCTGACTTTGTCGGCCCGATCTCTGGTCCCACCAAGGGCCAGATGCTGTTCCCCGACATCGACCCCGTGGAGGCTGTCGAGCGCCGTGTGGGCGAGGGCATGCTTGAGGCGACGGACGATCTGATCGTCAGCCGGGGCTTCAATGCGGGCGACCTCGAGCGTCAGGGCGACAACATTGTCGAGGAGGTCTTGGGCCGTGAGACCTTCCGCAGTGAGATCCCCAACCCCCGTGCGCGAGCCGAAGAGGGCGGGTTCCTGATTTCGAACGAGGAACTGGCTCTTGAGGAGATCTCCCGCCGGGGCATCAACCTCGACAACATCGACAACGGTGAGAGCATCGGGGCGCTGGTCCGGTCGGCGGAAAACATCCTCAACCGCGCTGGCGCTCTTAGCGTTGCCGAGGAGGGCTTCGATGAAGCTGCAGCACGCGCCGCGGCCGTGACTGAGTTTGCTGACCTCCATGGCATGGACTCAGCTTCCGCAGCAGTCAAGCTGACGGAGGGCATCGAGGGCAAGACCCTGAGCGAGCAAGCTGTTGCCATGCGCAACCGTGTTGTCGCCCTGAAGAATGTCTACGGCGGCCTCGCGACTTCGGTCAAAGGTCTTGTGGACAAGGTCATGGTTGGCGAGGCGACCAACGCCGAGATCGTCAGCATGTACCGTGGCGTTGACGCACTGATGCGCACCACCCGCGCATACTCCGATGTCAAGTCGGTCTTCGGCCAAGGTCTGCGCAGCTTGGGCATGCCTAGCTGGACCAACCTTGACATCCCACGCAACCTGCTGGACCCCTCGCAACTGAATGACATCATGCAGCGCGGCGGGGGCATGAAGGGTGCCCAGAAGTTTGCTGCGCAGATCGGCAGCATGATTGGTGAGAAGCAGGGCGCTGCTGCGGCCAAGGCCATCAACGACGGTCTGCAGCCCACTTGGTTCCAGACCTTCACCAAGGTCCACCAAGAGCTTTACCTCAACTCCCTTCTGGGTGCGCCCAAGACCCTTGCTCTCGCAGGCACTGGCATCGCCAACGCCTACTGGAAAGGGCTGCAGCGCATGCTGGGGGCAAGCATCGACGCGACTGACAAGTTCCTGTTCAACCGCAACAACGAGGCGCAGCGCGCTTTGGCGAAGCGGGAACTGTTCGAGGCTGCCCGCTACAACTACGAGATCCTCGTCCGCCCGCTCCACCACTTCAAAGAGTCGCTGAAGTTCGTCACCGACACTGCGCTGTCTGGTGAGTCGAAGCTGCTGCCGGGATCGTCTATGCGTGACGCTCCTGGCGTGCGTAGGTCTGATGGTGGGGCTACTGCCGACAATGTGGCGCGCCTGCTTGGCGACCCTGCGTGGCTGCGCGGAGATGCGCCCATGGGCAAGTACCTTCTGGACGGCGGTCTGCTGTCTGTTCTGAAGATGCCCAGCCGAGTCATGATGTCGTTCGATGAGGCTGCCAAGCAGTTCCAAGCTCGAGCCACCGCGGCCGCCAAGCTTGCTGGCGAGTATGAGGTTGATCGCGGCAGGCTTCTCAAGATCGGCCGTGAGGCTGACATCGGAAGCCGTGAGGAGTACATCGCCAAGCGCATGAACCGCCTCATTCGAGACGGTCAACTGTTTTCAAAGCAACGGGTATATGAGGACGCGCTGGCGCGCCTGCCGAAAGACCTTGACGACACCACTCGTCGCCTCCGTGCGCTGGAGATGACTCGCGAGGAGTTTGGCAAGTCGAGCGGACGCTACGGGGCTCTGTCTAAGTTCATCCAAGAAGATGCTCTGGACTCGACCTTCCAGACCCCGCTGACCCCCGGCGGGTTCGGGGCGCGGTTCGACCAGATGATCCGGTCTGTCCCCGGCGGCATGGGCTACATGATTGCGCCCTTCCGCAAGACGCCGGTCAACATCATCAACAGCGCCATGCGGCACATCGACTTCATGAGCGCCATGAAGTGGAGCGCAGCGAGCGCTGAAGGCACGCAGGCCGCCCTGAACGGCTTGAAGAAGTCGAACAGTAAGTTCCTGACGCAGATGACTGCTGGGGACCCGATGCAGCGTGCTGAAGCCATCGGCCGACTCGCATCTGGCCTCGGTCTTGTTGCAGTCGCCATGGAGCTTACGCAGCCTGACCCTGACACGGGGCGTCCGAAGATCACTGGGCGCGGGCCGCAGGACCCCAAGCTTCGGGAGCTTTGGCTGCAGGCGGGCAACCAGCCCTACTCAATCCAAGTGGGCGACGGGTACTACTCGTACCAGAAGCTTGACCCTTGGGCGACCCTGCTGGGTCTGGTCGCGGACTTCTACGATGTTGCCCGCTTCTCTGAGGACCAAGGCGACGAGCAGAAGACTGCCGAGTTCTTGTTCAACCAGACCTTCGTCGCCCTGACCAACAACATCGTTGACAAGAGCTACCTGACCGGCATCCGCCAGCTACTGGACGCGACGAGTGGCGGTCAGGACACGGACCACATCAACAGGCTGTTCCGCTCGATGGCTGCCAGCCATGTGCCGAACTTCCTTGGCGGTCCTGCCCGCGAGACCAACCAAGAACTCAAGCATGTGCGTTCGGTGATGGACGCGGTGATGGAGCGTATTCCAGGTCTTTCCGGCGGCCTTGAGCCCAAGCGCAATGTCCTCGGTGAGCCGATCACCGCGGCGGGAAGCGCCTTCAGCAAGGAGCCGGGAGGCATCACCGACTTCTTCATGCCCATCGCCTACACGCGAGTCACCGACGATGTGATCGCGGAGGAGTTGTCCGCGCTGCAGTATCGCTTCCAAAACCCGCCCAGCGAGCGCAATGGCGTTGACTGGGCAGAGGTCAAGAGTCCTTCCGGGCAGTCGGCATACGACTACTGGATGGAGAACACCGGCAAGGTGAAGCTGGGCGGCCTGACGCTGCGCCAGCGCCTCAAGAAGACCATCAAGGACAAGCGCTACCAAGAGCTAGACCCGCGGCCGTTCGAAGGCCAAGCCTCTCCTCGAGCGGAGATGCTGCGGAGCGTCATCTCTGCGTACCGTGAACGCGCAAAGGTGGAAACGCTCAAGGCATACCCCGAACTTCGAATTGCTTCTCAGCAGTACCTCATCAACCGCTCGCTTCGGCGGCGAGGCGAAACTCCCATCCCCACCATCCGATGACCTCACGCACTAACTACACGGCCACCGCAGGGCAGACCTCGTTTGCGATCCCTTTCCGGTATCTGCTTGAGTCGTTCGTCAAGGTCACCGTCAACGGGACCGAGCTTTCCAATGGAGCCGGTGCTGACGAGTTCACCGTCACGGGCAGCACTGTCAGCGATGGCGTGTTCGACGGCGGCAATGTAGTCCTCAACACTGGCGCAACCGCTGGTGACACCGTTGCGGTCTACCGCGACAGCGGCATTGACGATGCCAACCGACTTGTTGACTTCGAGGCTGGCGCTCGCCTCTTGGAATCTGATCTTGACAAGAGCGCGCTCCAACTCCTCCACCTCCTACAAGAGGTCAAAGACAACTCAGCCACCGCCGAAGACATGACCATCACCATCGCAGATGTCGTTGGGCTCCAGACCGCCCTTGACGGGAAAGCCGCCAACACGGTGTTCGCCACGGGAGCCAATGGCATTGTGCCTGGTCCTTCCTCTTCGCAGGCTAGCGGCGACTACTTCCTCCGCGCTGACGGCACTTGGGTCGCGGTCAGCACTTCTGGAGGCGGAAGCGGAGCGTCTGTCTTCACGGGACTGGCCGATGTCCCGAACAGCTACCAAGGCCAAAACAGCAAGTTTGTTGCGGTCAACAGTGACGCGGACGGCCTTGAGTTCACCGACGCCATCACCAGCCTCGGCAGCCTGTCTGATGTCAACTTCGGCAGCAGCACCCCGAACGAAGGTGATGCGATCATCTACGACGGCGCGTCCAGTTCTTGGCTGCTGTCTCCCGCCGCAAGCATCGACCTTTCTGGGGCCAACGCTTACCAAGAAGGCAACCTCTTGGTCGGCAACGGCAACGGCAGCTACGCGCCTCTCGGCAACGGCACCAACGGCCAAGTCCTGACGGTCAACACTGCTGTCGCGGGGAACCTCGAGTGGGCCACCGCTGCCGGGGGTACTGGCGGCGACATCATGGCCGTCCAGACCATCGACACTCAGGGCGACATCACTATTGACGATGGGCAGGCCATCCCGTTCAACGGTAACCCCACCAACCGCGGCACCACCTTCACGCAAGTCGCGACGAACACCTACTTGAACCTGAGTGCGCTTGGCGGCATTGCTCACACCACGCCCATCAACAACGCAGGCATCCGGGTCAGCACTGCGGGGATCTACAAGATCGAGTGGCGCATGACCATCCGCAACACTTTCGCGACTGACCTCGCTGCTCTTGGGCGTCTCTATGTGCGGCCCTCGAGCTTTACGACCCAAGCATCGACTCCTGTGCAGTACAGCACTGGCCTGATGTACATCCCCGGAGGCAAGAACAGCATGGTCGCGGGCACGGCTTACATTGATCTGGACGCCAACGACACGATCATGCTGACGCTTGTGGGTCAGAACGCGGGCTCGCTTGTCACTGAGGCGGCCTCGATCAACAACTTCGAGATCGTCGGCCAGCAGGCGTTCATGCAGATCGCTAAGGTGTGATATGGCATTTGCAGTCAACAAAATCGGGCTGGAGAAGCCTTACATCTCGTTCAGTTCCCTGTCCTACTACAACTCCTTCAAGGCGTTTGGGTTGGGTCCTGACAGGGTTCTGGACAAGAACAAGTTCTGGTCCATCTACCGCAAGGACGACTCTGGCTCGTACCAAGTCCCCATCGTCCTGACCAAGGCGGCTGAAGACAATGTGGTGGTGACTTGGTCGTTCAGCGGCTCTGCTGTCGACGGCACCCACTACACCTGTCCGATCTCCAGCATCACGATCAGGCCAGGAACGCTGATCGGCTACATCCCGATTGAGATCATCGACCGGGGTAAGTGGTTCAAAGAAAAGGACCTGATCATCACGCTCAACGCGCCGAGCAACACGATCCTTGCCAAGGATCAGGACAAGGTGCGCATCGTGTTCGTGCCGTCCACCGCTCCCCCGGAGATCACGGTCTCCACTACGCTGACGGGAGACTTCGGTAGTACCAACCTGTACGACCCCGAAACCGAGTGGACTGTCGGAACGGGAGGAGTTGGCACTTGGCAGGCTTACGGCATTACTAGTGAGAACATTAGGGCAGTAGACACCAACCCACACGGGGACCAGAAAGTTATATGGAAAGCCGTCAATGTCGAAACTGGCACCACTTACGACGGCGGATTCATGAACGATATTACCACCTACGACCCGTCAAATAACTATCGCATATCTGTTTGGTTCAACAGCAAGAGCGCACACGATGGGAGACTATTGGTCAATAACGTCGGTGCCCCGATTTACAATATCGTTAATAGCAGTACCCTAGCTAATATAATCTTCAAAGAATTTGCCGACTTCAATGTAGACGAGTGGTATCTCTTTGTTCTCTACATAAACCCTTACACATACACTGGATCGGGACTTGGCCTCGACGGTGTATACAATACAAGCGGAACTAAAGTATTTGATACCAACACTAATATGCGGTTTGTTGACGCGAACCATACAGATTACAAGCCCAGGTTCTCAGCTTACAACGACCCCACCGACAACAACGAAGAAGTCTGGTTCTGGGACCCTCGCTTTGATCTTGTTGACGGCACCGAGCCGTCGATCTCTGCCCTTCTAAACGGAGACCGCGGCTCCAGCCTCCCCGCAACCTTCACGGCCTCCTACGCTCCTGAAGAGGACATCACGGTGCGCTACAAGGTCAGCGGCACGGCTGCTGACGGTGTAGGTGCCAACAGCGGCGATGCCACCATCCCTGCGGGTAGCACCACGGCTACTCTTGGGCTGCCCTACAGCGGCGATCACGCTTCGGGATCGACTGTGGTGGTCTCCGCTGACTATGAGCGGAACACTGTGGCGTTCACTGAGCTTGATTGGGACCCTGTCCAAGGCTCCTTCTCAGTGCCTCGAGATGTTCACATCGACGAGAACATGTGGCCTCAGAGCCAAGACCTTGTGTCGGCAGGCTTTGACCAAAGCGTCACGCGCTCTGCTGACAAGCCTTGGTGGCCGGGTTATCCGACTCAGTGGGGCATTGACGGGGCCATTGAGAGCACTGACCCCAGCCTGACTGGCTACAAGGTTGACATTGTCGAGCAGTCTGCAACCACCAAGATCGTGGACCCCGTAACGGGCAACGCCATCAAGTGGTTCGTTCCGAACGACCATATCGTCCAGTTGGTGCCGTACCTCCGCAACGCCTTCAGCCTGACATGGCCTGGTGGGCGCAGCACGGCGCACCAACTCAAAGAGTGGACTCGCGGAGCGTTCCGCATCATCCCTATGGATGCTGCTGACATCGACCACCAAGCTGAGTTCTTTGAGATCAGCCAGCGTGTCCGCACGCAGAACACGAACCATGTGGCGAAGTTCAGGTGGAAAGATGTGGGCTCTCCGGGGTTCGGCACTGGCACGCCGGGGCTTGCTTCGAACGGTGAGACTGTCCCTGTGTACACGCCGCCGAGCTACCCGAACATCCGCATCTGGCTGTGGGACCTTGTGAACCCGCACCCTGCGGCGGTCTCTTCGGGCTGGGCAGGCGGCTGGGGCACTTGGTACGGCGCGTTTGAGGACGAGCACGGGCTGGGTGTGTACTTCATCCACCGTCTCGACACTGCTGTCACTTGGGGCGGCAAGGTTGAGACCCCGGATGTGGACAAAGGCAACCACATCCTGTGGCCTGTCGGTCTGGACGAAGGTCTTGCGAGCGTCAAGGCCAACCAGACTGGCATGCTTTGGCACTCGATGCAGACTCAGATGTCCAGCAGCCCCTTGTCAGGGCCGCCGACCGACTTCTGGCCTGGCCTTGGCACGGTGTGGACCCCTTGGGGCAACGCTGTGATTGATCCCGCGGCAACGACTAGCGTGACTTTCACGAAGGCATGATCCAGTGGAGCAATACCTTGCCATCGCATCCGGCGTAGCGGGCGGTCTGGCAGTCAGCTTCAAGCTGCTCAGGTGGGCGTACAAGACAGCCCAAGATGTGCAGCAGAAGCTTGACACCATTGCGGAGCTTTCTCAGGAGCTTGTGCCTAACGGCGGAAGCTCTCTGAGAGACTCCATGAATCGTGTCGAGCAGAGCGTGGTCTCGCTGACCTCGAAGCTGCGCATGATCGTCCAGTTGAACGAGTGGGACGCCTTCGAGACGGATGCTCAGGGCAACTGGACATGCTGCACTGGCACCTTTGACCGCGCCACGGGGCTCGAGAAAGATCAGATCCTTGGCTACGGCTGGATGAACGCCGTGCATCCTGATGACCGCAGCAGGGTTCTTGAGGAGTACAAGCTTGCCATGCGCCAGGAGCGCGACTGGATCTGCAAGCTTGGGATCAAGAACATCCAGACGGGCCAGACGGGCGAGTACCAGATCAAGGCCCAGTGCCTTCGCCTGAACGGCCAAATGTTCGGGTACTTGGGCATCATCGAGAGAGACTACTCCGAGGAGGAGACACTTGACTGATCAGTTCGCAACGCTGCACGGGGTCTTGGTCCAAGAGCTTCTGGACCGCATCCGGTCAGGCGAAGCTACGCCGTCCGACCTGAATGTGGCGCGCCAGCTTCTGAAGGACAACAACATCGTGGCTGCGCCAAACAACAAGCCCGTGCTGAAGCTGGCTGACCGCATCCCGCAGTTCGGTGACCCTGACCAAGTGCCCGCTAAGATGCCGAAGCAGGCATGAGTTACGACTACCAAGACGAAGCTCTCAGGGACTTCAGGGCCTTCCTCTACCTTGTCTGGGATGAGTTGGGCCTGCCTGACCCGACGCCTGTCCAGTACGACATTGCGCAGTTCCTGCAGCACGGTCCTCGGCGGCGCATGGTCCAGGCGTTCCGCGGTGTGGGCAAGTCTTGGATCACCTCTGCCTATGTGCTCTGGCGGCTGTACTGGAACCCTGCCGAGAACATCCTAGTGGTGTCGGCAAGTAAGGAGCGTGCTGACGCATTCTCGATCTTCACCCAGCGCCTCATCAGGGACATCGAGTGGCTGAACCCGCTGATGCCTCGAGAAGAGGATGGGCAGCGCCGCTCGATGGTGGCATTCGATGTCGGCCCTGCTGGCGCATCTCACGCGCCTTCCGTCAAGTCCGTGGGGATCACGGGCCAGATGACGGGCTCGCGTGCTGACTGCCTCATTGCCGACGATGTCGAGTCGCTCTCCAACTCTGACACCCAACTGAAGCGGGACAAGCTTGGTGAGGTGGTCAAGGAGTTCGACGCCATCCTGAAGCCCAACGGCAGCGTGGTGTACCTAGGCACGCCTCAGACCGAGGAGTCCATCTACAAGTACCTGCCCGAGCGTGGGTACAGCATCAGGGTCTGGCCTGCCCGCTACCCGCGCCCCGACAAGGTTGCGAGCTATGGCGGGGCCAACCGGGAGCTTGCCCCGATGATCATGGAATCCCTCATGACCGATGAGGGCTACCAGAGCCATATGGAGTGGCAGCCTACTGACCCTGGCCGCTTCAATGAGATGGAACTCATCGAGCGCGAGGCCAGCTATGGGCGTGCTGGCTTTGCCCTGCAGTTCCAGCTTGACACCTCGCTGTCGGACACTGAGCGCTACCCGCTCAAGGCTCGCGACCTGATTGTCATGCCCCTAGACCCCGAGACAGCCCCTGAGCGCGTGGTCTGGTCTGGGGACATCAAGCAGCGCATCAAGGAGCTTGAGTGCGTGGGCATGGCTGGAGACGGCTTCCAGCGCCCCTACTCGACCGATGGGTCTCCTGGAGAGTACCGCTACAGCATCATGGCTGTGGACCCTGCTGGACGGGGCAAGGACGAGACCGCTGTCTGCGTGATCAAAGAGCGCCTAGGTAAGCTCTATGTAACGGCGTGGGAAGCGTTCCCTGGAGGCTACGACACCCTGACCCTCCAGAAGATATCCACAATCGCCAAGGAGCACGGCGTCCACAAGATCATCGTGGAATCCAACTTCGGTGATGGCATGTTCAACAGCCTGCTGGAGCCGGTCCTGAGCAGGATCTACCCAGTCGAGCTTGAGGAGGTCAGGCACTCCAAGCAGAAGGAGCGCCGGATTGCTGATGTCCTCGAGCCTGTCCTCGGAGCCCATGCCCTCATCCTGGATGAGCAGGTCGCCCGCAAGGACTACGAGACCCGTGGCGACCTCCCCTTCGAAGAACGCCTCAGGCGCATGGGCATCTACCAGATGACCCGCCTCACCCGCCAGAAAGGGGCCTTGGTCCATGACGACAAGCTCGATGCCCTGAGCATGGCCGTCGCTGCCCACCAAGACGCCCTCAAGATCGACGAAACCAAGGCCATCGAGCGCCTCAGAGACGCTGAGTGGGACGATGCCATGGAGTCTTTGTTCAGAGAGCCTCTCAGCGGCCCTCAGAGGCGCGGGAAGACTTGGATGGACTCCATGCTTGGCTAGACCCAAACAGCCCTGAGAACGCCTCTCAGGGCTTCTCAGAGGATTTTACATTCAGGAGACAATCCATGCCCCGAGTGAACGGCAAAGAGTACCCCTACACCAAGGCTGGCAAGGCTGCGGCCAAGAAGGCCAAGAAGAAGGCGATGAAGAAGAAAGCCGGAAAGAAGAAGTGAGGCCGCCGCTAGCAGGGCCTGGACGGCCCTGAGGAGACATGTCCTAAACCCAGCTCCCCTAAGGGGTTAGGATTATTACCGCATCTGTGACACAGAACACCTCCGGCATGAGGGGGGGTAAGGGGGGGAGTTGAGACACTCCTCCCCTAGAACCCTTATAGAAGCCACAGAGCATAACAGTGCTGGAGGTAGGAACTCCTGCGGAGCAGACACCCCTACACCCCACTGACTACTCTGATGAAGAAAACCCTTCTAGCCGTTGTTGTGGGGGCCTCCCTGCTCGCTGGTTGTGAGACCCTGCAAGACCTCTCACAAGCCTCTCTGACCCCCCAGCAGGTTGAGCAGCTTGACGAGTACACCGCTCGCATTGCGCAGCAGGAGAAGATCATCGAGGGCCTGGAAGCTCAGGTCATCGAAGTCAGCAAGGCCACCGCCAAAGACCTCAAGAACGGGGAGGTGGCTGATCTGGCTAACCGACTCAGCCTGCTCATGGACATCCAAGAGGCTCACGAAGCCGCTGTGGGTGAGTATCAGCAGGCGATTGAGGAGGAGAGGGCGATCATCACCTCTGGGACCAAGAAAGTGACCGATGGGTTCTTGGCTGTGGTGGCTCCGTTCATCCCAGCACCCGTCCAGCCCCTCCTGCCCTTCGCCTCGAGCCTGTTGGTGCTTGCTATGTCCACCAGAGCCCGGAAGCATGCCGGGAAAGCTCTGGCTGCTACGGCCAAAGGAGCCCTCGGAGACGCTCTCAGCAGCACTCTGAAGGCTGTTGGGGCCAAGCACACCTCTGACACCCCTGATGACCTCCTGAAAGACGCTCTGATGGCCGCTCAGGCCGCCTATGCGAAGGGGGACATCACCATTGAGAAGCTCGAAGCCGTCAAAGCAGCGGCTTCTGTGGCTGCTCAAGCGTGATTCTGGGGGGAGGGGCGCTTTCAAGGGCCTGTGTGGGTCCTTGGGCTTACGAGATTGTCCCTCCCCTCTGTATACAGCGACCTGGCCGGTGGTTTTGGGCCAAATTTTCGAGCGCCCAATATCGTATAGTCGTCCCGGTCGTCACCCCCCGTACCCTGTTTGCGCGGCGGAATGGGCAGGATTTACCCTGTGCATACGGTTGGCGGGGTCCTGAATACCCTAGCGGCCGCAAACCCTTGCAAACGCTAGGCTTGCGGAGACCCTGCAGACTCCGCGAGGCGGGGCACTAGGGGAAATCCAGCGGTCTCGAGGCCGAGAACCCCTAGGTGAATAAGGGTTTCCACCAGGCCTAATGCGGCGTGGGGTTTGCCCCTATGTTTGCGAGGGTTTGTCCGATTTGCGTTTGCATTTCATTTGCAGAGAATGGTCTGGATTTCGCTCGCGTCCGAGAGCCTGCGGAGTATAATAGGGGCACGCGCCGCGGGAAACCGTGGCTCTCACACTCCAAACCACACTCTCTCTCATGCAGACCTACTCTCAAGATGCTACGCGCCGCGCCGCTCAATCGCGGACCGCTTGGACCGATGCAGAGACCCTCTCTCTCTGCGCGCTCTACGGCCATATGCTGGACCTTCAAACCGTGGATCATTTGGGCCGCGGGAAAACGGAAAACGGAACCCCGCGCGTTTCTAAGGCTACGCTAGTCCGCGCTTGGATTGCAGAGCATGCGCCCGGACGCTCAAAGGGAAGCGTGGAAGCGAAACTCATGAACCTTTCCGCGGCGCGTATTGAAATGGGCCTTTCCATCGTGGACGGCTACAAAGCGCTTCCGAACATGGGCGCTGATGTTAGGCGCGCCGCGCTTTCCGCTTGGTCTGCCTGATTCCAAACTACACTCCAAACTACACTCCAAACCATGAACCCCACTCTCACGATGAACCTCTCTCTCACAATTCGCATGGCCGGTTATCGTTTCGGAACCGTTGGAACCGTGGCCGAAACCGGCCGGGATGCAATGAGCGAAACCCTTTGCATGGCCGGGGACCTTCATGATGCGGCCGTGTCCCGGATGCAAGGAACCCCAGACTCGCAAGCGCGCGCTGGGGATGCCGCGGAAGCGCTTTTCATTCTGCAGGGAAATGCGGATGCGATTACGGCCGCGCTTAGTCTCGGATGCCGCGGGAACGGGGAAGCCTGGTTCCGACTTGAGCGGCAGGGCACGCTTTCCGGCGTTGGTATCACGATGGAATTCCACGCTACGCTTGGGGAAATCGAGACCAAAGGCTGATCCCATGGAACCCAAAACCCGAAAGGCCTTTGATCGCGCGTGGAACGATTGCGGTTGCAGCATCCGCAAAATCCTGCCCGTCCTACAATCGGCCAAGGCATGCGGCGCGCTTCCCGCGGAAGCCTTGGATTTCCTAGCGGCGCTGGAAACCGTAGCGGCCACGCTTCCGGTTGCCAAAGCGGCATGCGGAGGGATTGGCAAATGATGCGCTTCCCCAATACGGTCTGCATTTGGACCGGCCGGTCCATTCATCCCCAAGGAGATGGGGGAGAGATTGCGGTTTTCCTTTCGGGCATCCGAAACCCAAGCGGGAACCGCAAAACCGGTCCGATGCTCCAGACCTATATTCTGTCGAACGGGGGAGCGAATCCCGTTTCGGCCGCAAATGATCCCCGTGGCGCGTGGCGGGATGCATGCGGCGGATGCGCGCTGGCGCATGCTATCGGCGGCGCATGCTATGTTAACCTCGGCCAAGCGCCGCTATCCATTTGGCAAGCGTGGAACCGCGGAAGCGTGCCTCATTTGATCCCCAGCCAAGCGGCCGATCTACTGCAGACCATAGCGGGGCAATCCATCCGGCTTGGATCATATGGGGACCCCGCTGCGGTTCCGCTCGAAACCTGGAAATGGCTCTTGCGCGGCGCGCCAGCGTGGACCGGATATTCGCATGCATGGCGCGCGCTTCCCAAGGCGCATCCCCTTTCCCGCTACTGCATGGCAAGCGTAGACCGCCCGGAGGATATTGGGGAAGCGGTTTCGCGCGGATGGCGCGCCTACTCTCTTGCGCCCGATCCCGAAAGCGTGGCCGGTGCAATCCCTTGCCCGCATTACACGCGCGGGATTTCATGCGCGGATTGCACGCTCTGCAGCGGTTCCGCCATCGGCGCAAAATCGATAGCCGTTCGGCCGCATGGACCGAAAGCGGCGCGCGTGTTCAATTGAAACCAAACTACACTCCAAACCAAAAACCAAACTACACTCCAAACCATGAACCCTCTCTCATTTCAAACCATGAACCGCGCCGCGCTTTCCTTTGAAATCGAGCGCGCTCTCGAAATCGTTTCGCGGGATGCGCGAGATTCAAACGATATCGGTTCTGATTTCCATTTCACGGCCGCCGAAATCGCGGCATGGACCGACTACGATTCTGGCGCGCCGCTTGCCATGCTGTCGCGGACCGCGCAATGGAAGCGCGGGGACCATGCATGGATTTCCCCAGAGCGCTGGGCCGCGCATGCCAAGCGCGAAATCGAAAGCGCGGAATCCCGCGCGGCTAATCGGGAGGCTTGGGATTGGCTGGAAATGGACTCGAACTCCCAGACCTACGATGAGACCTGGAAGCGGGATCGGTTCTCGGAAATCGACCGCGAATGGCTCGCGCGCCACGCATCGGTTCCGCTTCCGGAGCGCGCGCGCGATTTCCGGGAGGCGCATCCGCTCGCATGGCGGAACCTAGCCGCGCGCGAGCTACGGGATGCGCTACGCTTCCACGGTTTCGGTTGCCATTCTAACGGTAGCCTATGGTCCGCTTGGGCTTGGGGCGGCCGTGGGAACACGGTCCGCGCGCGCATGCATCGGCAGGCTGATACGCTGGCTCTCACGCTTTGCACGCTCTACGGTATTCGTTCCGCGGCCGCAAAATACGCTGCGCGCATGCATGCGGCGCTCTACGGGCAAGGCTAACCGCTTCCGATTCCAACCGCCAACCGGCCGCGCGCGAGCGTGGCCGGTTTTTTTGCGCCCATGGGCCTCGAGGTCTGCTCGAGATCATCCAAGCCTGGTCGAGGCCATCCCTGCCCTCACGCTCGACGCGAGCGCACTATCATTCTTTCCGTTCCCGCATCCTCAAAGCGCGA
>Ga0070745_1000689_pt1 | contig 19912 bp, 16 predicted proteins | sample VirMetDEL_Mar_4_FD_77438 | JGI IMG/M metagenome (GOLD analysis project Ga0070745, IMG submission 77438) | Aqueous microbial communities from the Delaware River and Bay under freshwater to marine salinity gradient to study organic matter... | ecosystem: Environmental > Aquatic > Marine > Coastal ...
CACCCGGAGATCCACGTCGATGGCACCGGCACCGCTCGCGTGGATTCTCCAGAGCAAAAACCCTAGAAGCGAGCGACCTCGTAACTAGTGCCTCGAGTGATCGGGGCGGTTTCGCCGGATGCCGCGACTAGCGCGCGACAAATCGCGCGTCGACTGTCGACGCCACTTCAATTTCTTCGGGTTTGAGGTTGAGTCCGGCAGCACCAGAATCGGCCATCATCATGCTGGCCTTCATGATGCGACCGGATGGCACGTCTGGGCTGTGACCTGAAGAATCGCCGAGCATCCCGGGGTCGGCCAAGGCTACGGCTGTGACACTCCCGAGCCCGATGCTGTGGGCGAATATCGTGGCTTTTGTGACGGCATCCTTGACCGATCGTGAGCGCACTTCTGCCGTCACCGAGGCCTTCGTCGCGTCCGTGAGGTCCCACGAAATACCGGAGACGACGGCGCCGTCGATTGACGCTGTCTTTTCGAGCCATGTGCTGAGCGAGTCAAAGTCGGAAAATTTCACACTGAAGCTCACGCTCGCGTGGTGAACGGGTTCGAGTTGCACTCCCTCGTTGTTCCATGGTCTGTCCCACCAGACGCTTACTGAACCCGACGACCACCACGTGATGGGTCCGGAGGTCGGATCGCTTTGCTCTGTGATCGACTCGCGAACATGAGCTGCAGCGTCAGTTGCGGCCGAAAACACGTCCGCGCGCACGGGCCCGTCGAGCCGAATCTCGAGGTGCACCGTCGCGCGCTCGGCCGGATACCACTGGCTGTACTCGCCGCGCACGGTGATGATGGTGTCGGTCATGTGTGTCTCCTTGGGCTCTGCCGGGCATCCATCTTCGCACCGTTGACTGCCGAGCTGTAGCGCTAGGCAGACTCGCGACGAACCATGGTGGGGCTCGGGATGTCGCCGCTCGGGATATTGCCGGCGAGTAGCACGGCGAGCAGTTGAGCGGCGAGGTCGGGGCTAAGAGATCCGGCGCGCACAGTAGTGAGCGCGGGGTGCACTCGAGAGGCGAGCGGGAGGTCGTCGATTCCGACGACAGCCAGCTCCCCCGGCACAGCGATTCCCGCTCGAGCTGCGGCCCCGAGCACCGCGATCGCCACGTCGTCGTTGTAAGCCGCAACTGCCGTGCAGCCACGACCGATTGCGTCGACGAGAGCCGAGGAGAGGTGGGCAGAATCGGCAACGACGTCGAGAGTCACCCCGGTTGTGTGAAAGGTGTCGCGGAGCACTGCAAGTCGCGCGGTGCTGAGTTCCTCGAGCTGGTGGTGTGCCGGCGTCACGGCGAGCACTCTCGTGTGGCCGTGAGCGATAAGGAAGTCGCCCTGCACTCGAGCGAGTTCGGCGACACCGTCAACAAACGATTGTCTGCTCGAAGACAGAGATGCAATGTTGTTCGCACCGGCTGTGCGGAGTTGACTCACAATCTCTTCAGGAAGTGGGGCCATCGTCACGACGAGAGCGGGAACGACGCCGGTGCACAGTGCGAGGAGGAGCGTGTGGTTGCCGCCGCGACTCAGTTGGTCGACGACGGGAACGTAGCCGAGGTCTGCGACAGCTTCGGCGAGCGTGCGGGCGGTGAGAGTAAGGAGGTCCCCGACGGGTAGGTCAGAAATGTCGATAACGACGATGCGACTCTTGCCGCCGGCGAGTGCCTGGGCGTGCACGTTGGGCTCGTAGCCAATTCGTGCCGCGGCATCCAGAACTCGCTGTTGCGTTGCCTCGGGGATCGACTGGCCGGACGTGCGATTGAGCACGTAGCTCACCGTCGCGCTCGAGACACCACTCTCTCGTGCAACGTCGGAGGCTGTGGGGCGTCGCGGAGCGGGGGTGGGTGATGGAAACTTTTTGATCACCGTGCTTGCACCTCCCGTTGTTCAGTGTGAGACTATCATCGCGCTACTGAAGCGCATAAGTAAAAATCCCAATCTGCCTCAAAGGAGTGGTCATGTCATTGGGTTCACCGCCACAGGTCGCACCATCAGCCGGTGACAACGTTCCCGCCCGCGTGCCGGGCCGGTCTATCGCCGCCTTCCTCGCTGCCTATCTCGGCGCCTACCTCATCCTCGTTGTACCGGTGGCGTCAACGCTCGCAATCAAGGTCGCCGACGTTCAGCCTGAAGGCAGGGAAGCAGCTCTCGGCATCGTTGCGGCGATCGGCGCGTTCATCGCCATAGTCGCGAATCCAGTATTCGGTGCGCTGAGTGACCGCACAACTTCCAGGTTCGGGATGCGACGCCCGTGGGTTCTGGGAGGGGCCATCGGCGGCATCGTGACCATCACGGTTCTTGCCACCGCTGGGGACATCGTGACGGTCGGAATCGCGTGGGCGGGTGTTCAGCTTTCGATGAACGCTGTGCTCGCTGGCCTTGCAGCTTTTTTGCCCGATCAAGTACCAGAGCAGCAGCGAGCGAAGGTTTCAGCGCTTGCCGGAATTGCTCAGCAGTTCGCTCCGCTGATTGGACTGATCGTTGCCAACATCGCGCTCGCCATCGGATTCGGCACTCCAGGAATGTTTTTGGTGCCGTCGTCAATTGGTCTCGTGCTCATCGTGATCTACGTAGCTACAGCGAACGATCGAGTGCTCGCATCCGAAAACGCGGACAGGTTCAGCTTCATGTCTCTCGTTCGAGCTTTCTCGTTTAACCCGAAGCAGAATCCTGACTTCGGTTGGGCGTGGCTTGGCCGCTTTCTCATCATCCTCTCGTTTTCGTTCGGAACGACCTATCAGGTGTACTTCCTCAACGCCCGATTCGGTATCCCTATCGAAGAGGTCATCTTCGTGCAGCTCGGACTTGTCCTGCTGAGCTCCGTGATGTTGACCGTAAGCGCGACAATTTCAGGAATCCTGAGTGACAAGTTGAAGCGGCGAAAAATCTTTGTCTTCATCTCGTCAGGTCTCGTGGCACTGTCGAGCCTCATCACAGCGTTCTCATTCGATCTATGGGTCTACGTCATCGCTGCAGGCATAGCAGGGCTTGCCATTGGGGCATATTTCGCTGTCGACCTCGCGCTCGTCACAGAAGTTTTGCCCGACATCGAGTCAGCGGCTGCGAAAGACATGGGCATCTTCAACATTGCCAACGCGTTGCCTCAATCTCTAGCCCCAGCAATTGCGCCAGTGCTGCTTGCGGTTGGGGGAGTGACAGACAACTACATTGCCCTGTTCTTGGGCGCAGCGGTGTTCGCCATTCTGGGAGCTATCACTGTCCTACCGATCAAGAAGGTGCGCTAGCTGAGAAACTGAGTGTGCGGAGCCGATCTCGAAACCGTACATAGCCGTATTCCACACCCACAACACGGTCTCGCAGCTTGCCGAGACCACTCACACGAGGAATCACATGAGCATGGCTGAATCGTCCGCCGACCACGACGTGACCGCACTAAGTCGAGATCAACACGTATCGCTACTCAACGGGGCTGACTTCTGGCGCACGCGTGGAATCACCGAGCACGGGATTCCGCAGACAATGCTGAGCGACGGCCCACACGGCATTCGCGCTCAAGAAAACGGGGGAGACCACCTCGGCATTGCCAGCAGCACCCCGAGCACGTGCTTTCCGACCGCTGTGACCACCGCCGCGAGTTGGAACCCCGCCCTGCTAGAAGAACTGGGCGTCGCTGTCGGGCTCGAAGCGCGAGCGCTCGGTGTTGATGTTGTGCTTGGCCCAGGCCTCAACCTCAAAAGACACCCCCTGTGCGGCCGCAACTTCGAGTACTCGAGTGAAGACCCGCTGCTCTCTGGCGTGTTCGCTGCGGCCTCGGTGCGAGGCATCCAGAGCACGGGTGTTGGCGCGTGCCTCAAGCACTTCGCGGTCAACAATCAAGAGCACCGCCGGTTCGTCATCGACGCGATTGTTGACGAGCGCACGATGCGTGAGTTGTATTTGCGTGGATTTGAGCGAGCGGTGAAAACTTCCAACCCCGCTACAGTCATGGCCGCCTACAACCTCGTCAACGGAGAACACGCGACGGACTCCCGCACTCTCTTGACGACGATTCTGAGAGACGAGTGGGGTTTCGAGGGGCTCGTCATGAGCGACTGGGGCGCCGAAGCCGACCGAGTCGCGGGGGTAGCGGCCGGAATGGACCTCGAGATGCCGGGCGGTTCTGGCACGGAGGCCGATCTTCACGCTGCGCTCGATGACGGTCGCTTGAGCGCTCATGATGTTGCACTTTGCGCAAGTAGGGTCGCGGCTCTTGCGCGGCGCTCTGAGCGCGCCCGGGCAGCAACACCCATCGAACCTATGGATGCCCTTATTGACACACACGACGCCCTAGCGCGCCGCGCGGCGGCAGTAAGTGCCGTGGTTCTTCGCAACGAGGGATTGCTCCCGCTGAAGCCTTCCCAGCCGATCGCGCTCATCGGCGCTTTTGCCGAGAAACCGCGTTTTCAGGGCAGCGGTAGCTCGCTTGTTACTCCTACGCGGGTAACTACAGCGCGCGCGGCTCTTGAGGCCGCCGGGGTGCCCGTGACGTATGCCCCAGGTTATGACCCGTCATCGACGGGCCTCGATGCGAGTTTGCTTGCTGAAGCTGTCGAAGCGGCGCGAGATGCAGAGGTGGCTGTCGTTATGGTTGGGCTCACGTCGGTTGCCGAGAGTGAAGGCTTCGATCGTGATTCGCTCGATTTGCCCGAGCAACATGACGCTCTCGTGAGCGCCGTCGCCGCCGTAGCCAAGCGCACTGTGGTTGTGCTGAGTCTTGGAGCACCGGTCTCTTTGCCGTGGCGTGATGACGTCGATGCGATTGTTGTTGCGCACCTCGGTGGACAGGCCTCGGGCGGCGCAGTCTCCGATTTTCTCCTTGGTGTCGTCGAGCCGACCGGTCGTCTTACCGAGACGTGGTTCGCTCAGCAAGCCGATATCGCCGCTGACCTATTTTTCCCCGGCGGACTCAATCAAGTGGAATACCGCGAGGGAGTCTTCGTGGGGTACCGCCACTCAACCACGGCGGGCATTCAGGTGCAGTTCCCCTTCGGCCACGGTCTCGGATATGGCACAACGGAGTGGTCGAAGGCGAGTGTTTCGAGCGACTCTCTAAGTGTGGGCGACTACGTCACTGTCAGCGTAGAGGTTGCCAACACTGGAAACTCAGCGACGAGCGATGTCGTGCAGGTCTACGCGCACGACCGTAGCGGTGTGGTACTTCGGCCTCGCCGAGAGCTCGTTGGTTTTGCCCACGTGAGCCTTGCGCCTGGTGAGCGACGCATGATCGAGGTGACCGTGTCGGCCGATGATCTTTCGTTCTGGGATATTCGCACACACGCGTGGGCTCTTCCCACTGGAATTCTTGATCTCGAGATCGGTCGATCAGCACACGACATCGAGTCGACGGTCACGCTGAACGTCGCCGGCGACGTGACGGATTCGGCCGAACCGCCCGCGACGCCAGCCATTTCCGCCTCTGACGCTGATTTTGTCGCGCGCCTCGGCCACGAGATCCCGACGCCCCGATCGGAGCGACCGTTCACTAGGGAATCAACTGTTGGTGATCTGAGTGGCACCTTCGTCGGGCGCGCGCTGCGCGCGGGCCTCCGCAAGGCCATGCCGATCTCCGAGGCAGATAAGGATGACCCGGGCACCGTCGCGATGATGGAGAGATCGGTCGACGAGTTGCCGTTGCGAGGTCTTGCCCAAATGTCCGGTGGTCAAGTGACCTGGAAACACGTGGATGCGATCCTCGCTCTAGCAAATCGCCGACCGTTACGCGCGGTGCGGGCTTTGTTCGCGCGGCGCTAGCTGTTGTTCGTTTAGCGATGGCGGAAGATCATCATTCCCTAGCCAGACAACACGGAAACAGGCACGCCTCAGGCCGTGGCTCTACCATTGCGTTATGAACGAAGTGGTAGCCCGAGATTCATCGCGGCAAGATCGACGCAAAGCAGCCACTAAAGCCAAGATCTCTGAGGCCGCAGATCGCTTGTTCGCCGAACGTGGCTACGCGGAAACATCGATGGACGATATTTCCGAGGCTGCAGATGTCGGAGTGCGAACGATCTATCTTCACTTCCAATCGAAACCAGGAATCCTGCTCGACTACTTCGATACGTGGCTTGACGCATTCGTCGCGTGCATTCTTGACCGCCCCACTGCCGAGCCGGTGGAGGACTCATTGCCGGCGGTGATGAAAGAACTCGCTCAACGTGGTTGGCCCGACGGCCCATTCCGGCAATTCCCCGGGGAGCACACGTTCAACGCGCTTATCGGAGATAGCCCTGAGGTCGCTGGTCATCTCTTCCTCAGTTGGGTACGTGCTCAACGGAGAATCGCGGCGGGCACAGCTGCGCAATTGGGCGCCGACGGCGCCTCTCGTGAAGCCGAACTTCGGGCAGCGACAATAATTGCCGCATGGAGCGCCTCGGTCACCCTCGCGAATGAAGGTTTCGCCGATGGCAGTATCGACCCGACGGTAGCAGGGAATTCCCTTGGCGCAGCGGTAACCCGCTTGCTCACGCGCGAGTAACGCCCGCTGACGGGTGCGCAACGCGGAATTATTGCTCATCCGGTGGCGTTACATCTTGCAAGCACCTAAACTAGAGGGCTGCCGCTAGACGGCACACTTGGTAACTCAACAGCGCGATAGTGACCCACTGAATTGCCGGTGTAGAGCCGGAAACAGTGAAACATGGGGATGATCGGTTTCGACATTGCCTGCAAAACTGCGAGAAGCGGGTCGAGGATGCAGATTTATCTCGTAAACGCTGTCTGCAAACTATAAGTGCCAATAAATCACGCACTGACTTCGCCCTCGCTGCCTAAGCGAGCGCACTAAAGAAGTCCGTCAGTCCGGGAATGCTCTCTACCCGGGTTCTGGCGTTATCTAGAGAGATTGCTGCGTAGATTCGCCTGAGGGCTACGCGGGACTTTAACTGAGGCTGGGCTCGTCGACATAGGTGCTTGTGACACATGTCGGAGCCAAGTAGAACGCTTTCACAAGCTACGCCCGTAGAAGGCGCAGAATTACAGCAGTGGACCGGGGTTCAATTCCCCGCATCTCCACCATTGGTCACTATCGCGCTGTTGCCACCGGGTTGCTCGCGGCAAGGGCGTCGAAGGCTGCGAGTCGCGGCATCTACCGTGTTCATCACATGGTCGCGCACCGTTCGTGAGCACAACACTGCAGGCGAGGAGAATGACGGCGATGGGCAGGTCAATCTCATGAAGAAGTCGCGCTCGAGCCGACGATCGTTGTTGGGCACATTTGTGCCGCCCGCTCCCGTCGAACCGGTCACTGTCGAACGCGCCATCGAGGAAGGCCTCATGATTGCGCGTTCCGCCCTGATCATGGATGTGAAAAACCATCTGATCGTCGCAGCCATTCGCGAGGATGCGGGTTATGACAACCCAGGCATAGCGGATTATGTACGTCAAGAAGCGCTCAAGCTTGCAGCCGAACACAGCGGATACGCGGAACGAACCACTAAGTGGGCGATGACAGCCTCAACCGCACGCGGGCCGCAAATTGACGTTCACGACTACAGGTTTGAAGATGTCACAGCACTCGCCCATCGTGGTGCGACCTACTCTGGCATGTCCGAGCAGCTCACGGCGCTCGCACACGACGACGAGTATGTTGCGGGAATTGTTGAGTCAGCGAGGTCCAGGGCATGGTTGGAAATTGCTCGCGTCATCCAGTCGACTCTAGAGCGCCTTGCGTCGATTAGCGGCGACCCCGAATACGAGGCGCTGAAAGCATCGCGGCTCAAACAATTCAGGATGCTCGATCTCGCGCCATTGCTTGAGTCAGCGGTTCCCGAGTACTAGAAGCGCGCAGCCCCCGGTTCTACCGCCCGGTTCCTTCGAGACTGCCAACAGTTTGAATGGAGTTGCCTGCCCCGTCGGTTTCGTACACCAAGCACAGAACTTCTCTATCGCCGCTTGCCCACGTGAGCTCGGTGGGGAAGTAGTACTGAATGTCGGCAATGGATGCCTCGTACTCGACACCCATAAACCCGGCAAACTCGGCGAGGCAGAGAGTGTCGGCTTCGTTGAGGATGGCATCGTCGCCGGGGAAGTCCTGGTCCTCAAGATACACAGCTGCGTACACCTCGCTGTCGTGAGGTTCACTACAGGGCACGGTCGGGACACTAGAAATAGTGCCTTCTGCCACTCCATCGTTGACGCAATCGCCGACGACGATCGAGAAAATGTCTGTTGATTCGCCTTCACCTTGGACATCGGTGCCGATGAATCCGTTCAGCAAGCTGCAGCCCGCGAGCGCAGTCGAGAGAACCACAATTGATGCGACGGCGGCGCCACGCGAAAACATACGGACGGTGGGTGTCATGCGAGTTCTCCTTCGTCGGCGTACCCAGTTTCTGGGCCACGAGTTGAGCATACTGAGAAGAAGGGTGTGCGTGCCACCGCCGTTGAGAATAGCTTAGCCCTGAGGCCCGGTTGCCGAGCGAAGGTGTTCAAGTACGGCGGCATGAAGGTGCCCGTTTGTGGCTAGTGCGCTGCCGTGCCATGGACCGATCTCGCCATCGAGCGAGGAGAACTTGCCACCAGCTTCTTCGATTATTGGCACGAGGGCAGCCATGTCGTACGGTTTGAGGTCGAATTCTCCGACGACGTCGAGGGCACCTTCAGCGAGCAGCATGTAAGACCACATGTCTCCGATCGACCGCGCGCGCCACACGTCGCGAGTGAGTGCAACGAGCGCATCGAGGTGGCCGAACTGATCCCAACCCTGGATGTTGTTGTAACTGATCGAAGCATCAGTGATGGATGCGACACCGCTCACCGCAAGCGCTCGCGGTTCCTCACCGTGCACTCCAGTCCACGCACCATGGCCGCGCGCCGCCCACCAGCGCTTCCCGAGAGCTGGGGAGCTCACAACTCCCACGACCGGCACGCCGTCGATGGCAAGGGAAATGAGGGTGCCCCAGATCGGTACGCCACGCAAAAAGTTTGCCGTGCCGTCGATGGGGTCGATGATCCACTGCCTGGCCGAATCTCCTTCAGTGCCGTATTCCTCGCCAAGAATCGCGTCTGTGGGGCGGGCAGCGGCGATGCCTGCTCGAATGGAGCGCTCGACGGCTTGATCGGCATCAGTGACGGGGGTGCGATCTGGCTTTGTTGTCACGACGAGGTCGAGCGACGTGAATCTGTCGAGAGATATGAGATCCGCGTCGCCCGCGAGGGCAAGCGCTAAGGAGAGGTCATCGGTGAGGGAGTAGGGCTCGTGCTCGTCGGTGTGGGTCATGAGTGGTGTCTCCGCTTTAGGATCCGAGGGTGGTTATGAGTCGTTGAAAACTGTCGAGTCGAAGGACGCCGATCTCTCCGAGTTCGCCTGCCGACACGCGTTCGATAATCGCGCAATCGGGGGAGTCGGGAAGGTGCGTGCATCCACGCGGGCAATCGAGGGCGATCTGCGCGAGGTCGGTGAAGGATCTCAGAATATTGCTCGGGTCGATGTGGCCGAGTCCAAAGGAGCGCACGCCTGGAGTGTCGACGATCCAGCCCGATCCGATTCGCAACGAGACGGTCGACGACGAGGTGTGTCTTCCGCGGCCCGTGACGTCGTTGACTCTGCCGATGGCGCGATGCGCGTCGGGTACAAGAGCGTTGACAAGAGTGGACTTGCCCACTCCCGAGTGGCCAACCGCAACCGTGGTGTGGCTCTGAAGTTGTGCTCGGATCTCTTCCAGAGGGAAGTCGTCATCCCTGCTTGTGAACACTGTCACGTCGAGCCCGGCAAAGTTGGCGAGGAACTCCGTTGGGTCGGCGAGGTCCGTTTTGGTTATGCACAAGAGAGGTGTGATGCCGGCATCGAAAGCGGCTACGAGATAACGATCGACAAGTCTCGTGCGTGGTTCGGGGTTTGCAGCCGCAACCACGATGAGCATCTGGTCGGCGTTGGCCACGATAACTCGTTCAACGGCATCGGTGTCGTCGGCACTCCGTCGCAACAGTGTTGTTCGAGGTTGAACGCGCACAATCCGAGCGAGTGATCCTTCGGCACCCGAGAGATCCCCAACGAGGTCGACCCAGTCGCCTGTGACCGCAGCTTTTCTGCCTAGTTCGCGAGCACGAGTAGCGATCAGCTGACGTTCGTTTGCGGTGCCTTCATCGACCCACACCCCGTAGCGACCGCGATCGACGCTGAAGACACGGCCAGCGACTGCATCGTCATAGCTGGGGCGAATCTTGGTGCGCGGCTTATTTGCCTTAGGGTTCGGGCGAGAGCGCACGCTTGACTCGTCGTACTCGGAGTAGTCGCCGTCATCATCATCAGGAGTGAGCCAGCTCACTGCGCCACCTTCACTGTGCTGTCGTCACGTGTGCTGTCGTCCGGTGTACCGACGATGCCGTGCGGCCAGCGCTGTGGAGCACTCACAACTCTCCACTGTTTCGTGGCGTGTCCAACATTGATGTCCATAGTTCAACGAACTGGGGGAGGGTCTTCGCCGTCGTCGCGATGTCATCAACAGTTACTCCTGGCACGGCAAGGCCGATGAGAGCGCCGGATGTCGCCATTCGATGATCCGCATAACTGTGCCACATCGCACCACTCAACGTCGCCGGCTCAACGTCGAGGCCGTCGGCGAGTTCGGTGACAGTGCCGCCGAGCCCCGTGATCTCGGCAGTGAGCGCGGCGAGCCTGTCGGTTTCGTGGCCACGCAAGTGTCCAATTCCAGAAATGTGACTGGGGGAGCTTGCGAGTGCGGCGAGTGCAACAATCGTTGGCGCGAGCTCCCCAACCTCTATTTCGCCGCGAGTGTCGATGCCAGAGAGTGTGAGTCCTCCGCGCACACCGTCGCCACCGTTGACGGTGAGCGTGCCTGCAGTGCGTGTTACCGTGCCGCCAAACATGGGCAGGAGTTGCTCAAGGTGGGCGCCAACTTGAGTTGTGGTTGCCGGCCAGCCTTCGATGGTGACTGTGCCTCCAGCCACGAGGGCCGCGGCGAGAAATGGTGCGGCGTTGGAGAGGTCGGGTTCGATGTCGACGTCTCGTGCCTGAATGTCGCTCGGTGGCACAACCCACACTCCGGGCCGAGGAGAGGTGACCTTCACCCCGCGAGCGGCGAGAGTCGCGACGGTCATGTCAATGTGGGGGAGGCTCGGCAAATGATCGCCCGTATGTGTGAGAGTGAGGCCGTGAACGAAGCGGGGTGCTGCGAGCAAAAGCCCTGAAACGAACTGGCTCGATGCCGAGGCATCTATCGAAAGTTCTCCACCTTCGACAGCCCCCGTGCCATAGAGACTGAATGGCAGTGCTCCGCGACCATCGTCGCTAACGTCGACCCCGAGTCCGCGCAAAGCGTTGATTGTTGTACGCATGGGGCGGTTGCGTGCGTGGGGGTCCCCGTCGAAGGCTACGGGTCCGAGAGCGAGGGCCGCTAGCGGTGGCAGGAAACGCATGACGGTGCCGGCGAGTCCACAGTCTATGGAATTTCCACCCGAAAGCTCTCCGGGTGTCACGAGCAGGTCGGGGCCAAACTGTCCCGAACCTTCGACCTCGACGATGCTCACTCCGAGCGAACGCAGTGCTTCGATCATGAGCGCGGTATCCCTCGAATGAAGGGGTGAGCGCAGTAGCGAGGGTCCGTTAGCGAGCGCAGCGAGCACGAGCTCCCGATTGGTCAAGCTCTTTGAACCGGGAATCTGAAGGGATGCCGATAGGGGCCCGGTTGCCACCGGCGCAGCCCACGAACCATCGCCATCGCCCTGAAACGTCGAGTCATCGTCGTAAGGGTTGAACTGGGGCCCGGAATAGTTGAATACCTGCATCGGTTACCAGAGTATCGGCTGTTTAGCACCAATGATTGGAGTCACGCATGGCAGTGCTTGATATGGTCCGCGAAGTGCCGTCCCTGAGCGATCTAGAATTGACCGTGATGACTACTGACGCACCTGACGCTGTTCCACCAACCGCACCCGAGGCGGCAGCTACCGACGTGCGCGCTCTGTTCGAAGAGCAAGCAATGCAGTACATGGATCAGCTGTATGCGGCCGCGATGCGAATGACGAGAAACCCGGCCGACGCGGCCGACCTTGTTCAGGAAACGTACGTGAAGGCCTACAGCGCTTTCGGCCAGTTCCAACAGGGTACAAATCTGAAGGCGTGGTTGTACCGCATCCAGACCAACACTTTCATTAACCTGTACCGAAAGAATCAGCGAAACCCGTATCAGGGCACGATCGATGAACTCGAGGACTGGCAACTCGGCGGAGCCGAATCTGTCACTCAGTCGCGTTCTAATCGTTCTGCAGAAGCCGAAGCTATCGATCATTTGCCTGACAGCGCTGTTAAGGACGCGCTTCAGTCGATCCCCGAAGATTTTCGCTTGGCTGTCTATTTTGCCGACGTCGAAGGTTTCGCCTATCAAGAGATTGCCGACATCATGAAAACGCCGGTTGGCACCGTCATGAGCAGGCTCCACCGCGGCCGCAGGATGCTTCGCGAATTGCTTTCCGAATATGCCAACGAGCGCGGCATAGCCACACCAACACAGTCCACGACCACCACTTCCGCGAGGAGCACACGATGACCGATTGCGGTTGCGATAAGGCGAAAGCCGAGCTCGAAGAGTACATCCACAACGAGCTCACCGTCGGCGAAGCTGCCGACATTGCCGAGCACATGGCCAATTGCGATGATTGTTCGGGCGAACACCTCGTCGGGCTCACGCTCACCGAGAAGGTGCGCAGGGCGTGCAACGAGCAGGCACCAAAAGATCTTCGAGACGCGATCCTCGCGAGACTGTCGACGACAGCACGCTAACGCCGTGCGTTAGGCGTGGTGTGGGCGAATAGACTACCGGCCGGATAACGCTGCAGGCGTGCTACAGGGCTGGGGAACTTGCCGCAGCGCGTGCTTCCTCGACGCTGTCATGCATCGTGAGAACTCGGTCGAGGTTGGTGAGCTTGAGCACCATGCGCACCTGCTCAGTCGCTGATGCGATCCTGAGGTCTCCACCAGCGTGCCGAGCCGACTTGAGGCCGCTCACGAGTGCCCCGAGGCCCGATGAGTCCATAAATTCAACGTCGGCAAGGTCGACGACAAGTTGACTCGAACCTTCGGCTATGGCGTTTGTGACTACCTCTTTGAGGCTCGCTGCAGTGACCATGTTGAGGCGACCGTGGGGGCGGACAATCGTGGTTCCGTTGCTGGAGGGTTCTATTGTGAACTGCATCGTTCTCCAAGCTCAGTTCAGGCGAGTGAGGTTTCCTGCACTATACCGCCCGGCACTGGGATTCTCGCTGTGTACAGGCTCAGCTTTCTTGATTAGAAGGCGAGCGCGCGATCGATGAGGTCGGCCTGTTCTTGAGCACTGCGCTTTGTTGAACCGGTGGCGGGTGAAGCAGAAGCCGCACGCGACGCAACTGAAATCGTGCGACCGCGCAAGTGTTTGGCAAGCTCGAAGCACATGAACGGCCACGCGCCCTGGTTCTCAGGCTCGTCTTGAGTCCACACAATGTCAGCATTCGGGTACGTGTCGAGGATGCTGTTCACTTCGTCGATCGGCAACGGGAAGTACTGTTCCATGCGAACTACCGCGATCGACTTCTCGTCACGCTTGTCGAGCTCATTGATCAAGTCGTAGTAGATCTTTCCTGAAGTCAAAAGCACGCGCTTGACTCCAGACTTGTCGGCGAGCCGCGAGTCGTCGATGACAGTCTCGAACTTTCCGCTTGTGAAGTCTGCGATCTCGCTCGTCGCGCCACGGAGCCTCAACATGGCCTTCGGGGTGAAGACGATGAGGGGACGGCGAGGTCGTGAGTACGCCTGACGGCGGAGGAGATGAAAGTACGACGCGGGTGTCGACGGGCGTGCCACTGTCATGTTGTTCTCGGCGCACATTTGCAGGTAACGCTCGATGCGCGCAGAAGAGTGGTCGGGGCCTTGTCCTTCGTAGCCGTGTGGCAAGAGCATGACAACGCTCGAACGCTGGCCCCACTTCTGTTCTGCGGAGGAAATAAACTCATCGATGACAGTTTGTGCTCCGTTTGCGAAGTCACCGAACTGGGCTTCCCACAGAACCAAAGCGTCAGCTCGTTCGACGGAATAGCCGTACTCGAAGCCAAGCGCTGCGTACTCACTGAGCAGGGAGTCGTAGTTCCAGAACCGGCCCTGGCTCTCCGTAAGGTTCGCAAGAGGCAGCCACTCTTGGCCGTTCTCGCGATCGTGGAGCACTGCGTGGCGTTGGACGAACGTTCCGCGCCTGGAGTCTTGGCCAACCAAACGCACTGGAGTGCCTTCGGTGAGAAGAGAACCGAGAGCGAGGAGCTCCCCGAAGCCCCAATCGACTCCGCCCTGACGGCTCATGTCGACGCGCTTCTTGAGCATGATTTGCAACTTGGGGTGGATGCTGAATCCCGTGGGCGGGTTGTCGTGAGCGTCACCGATGAGGTGAATGACGCTTTCGGCAACTCCCGTGGTCGACGGCTCACCCGACGCGCCATCGGCTTCGCTAGAGGTCGTTGTGACTCCCGAACTGCCGTTGACGATGATCGGCATCGAACCCGTTTGGGCTGCATGGGTTTCCGCGAAGGCGCGTTCGAGACGGTCTTGGAAGTCGCGATGTGCTGCTTCGAATTCTTCGGCAGAAATATCGCCACGACCGACGAGTGCTTCTGCGTACAAAGTGCGAACTGAGCGCTTGGCCTCGATGAGGTTGTACATGAGCGGTTGTGTCATCGAGGGGTCGTCACCCTCGTTGTGACCACGGCGGCGGTAGCAGACGAGGTCGATGACGACGTCGCGCTTGAACTCTTGACGGTAGGCAAACGCTAGTTCGGATACGCGAGCAACGGCTTCAGGGTCATCGCCGTTGACGTGGAACACGGGCGCTTGAATCGTCTTTGCGACGTCGGTCGAGTACACCGAAGAGCGACCTTCGCCCGGAGGGGTTGTGAAGCCGACCTGGTTATTGACAACGAGGTGGATGGTTCCACCCGTGCGATAAGCACGCAATTGCGACATTTGCAGAATCTCAACGACGATTCCCTGGCCTGCCATGGCCGCATCGCCGTGAACCATGACGGGCAATACGCCGAAAATGCCAATGGGCTTGCGGTCTTGTTTTGCTCTAACGATTCCTTCGAGCACACCGTCGACGGCCTCAAGATGCGAGGGGTTGGCAGCGAGGTAGACGGGGATCGTGCTGCCGTCAGCGGCAGTAAAGGTTCCCTCGGTGCCGAGGTGATACTTCACGTCACCTGAGCCTTGAACGGTGCGGGGGTCTTGAGTTCCTTCGAACTCGCGGAAAATCTGACCATAGGTCTTTCCCGCGATGTTGGTGAGCACGTTGAGTCGGCCACGGTGGGCCATGCCGATGGCTACTTCATCGAGGCCATTTTCGGCGGCACCTTGCAGGACTGCATCGAGTGCGACGATCGTCGACTCTCCACCTTCGAGGCTAAATCGCTTCTGCCCGACGTATTTGGTCTGAAGGAAGGTCTCGAAAGCTTCGCCCTCGTTGAGCTTGCCCAAGATGCGCATTTGCTCGTCGTGCGTGGGCTTTTCGTAGGGCTTTTCCATGTGCTCTTGGAACCAACGACGTTGCTCAGGATCCTGAATGTGCATGTACTCAACGCCGACGGTGCGGCAGTACGTGTCTCGAAGCACACCGAGAACCTCGCGCAAGAGCATGGTGCGACGTCCACCGAAACCGCCGACGACAAACTCGCGGTCGAGGTCCCAAAAAGTGAGACCGTGGCTCGAGATGTCGAGGTCTGGATGCGATCGCTGCTTGTACTCGAGTGGGTCGACATCGGCCATGAGGTGGCCACGAACTCGGAAGGAGTTGATGAGTTCTTGAACTCTCGCGGTCTTGTCGACGTTGTCCGCGACATCCACGTTGATATCTGACGCCCACCGAATGGGCTCATAGGGGATACGCAGGGCCGCAAAGATGTCGGCGTAGAAGTCGTGCTGGCCGATGAGTCGCTCATGAATTTTTTTGAGGAACTCACCGGAACCTGCGCCCTGGATGACGCGGTGGTCGTAGGTGCTCGTCAGGGTGATTGTTTTGCCGATACTCAACTCGGCAAGAGTTTTGGGGCTCGAGCCCTGGAACTCCGCGGGATATTCGAGCGCACCGGCGCCGATGATGCAGCCAGCACCGCGCATGAGGCGAGGCACAGAGTGCTCTGTGCCGATACCGCCGGGGTTGGTGAGAGAAATAGTGTTGCCGGCGAAGTCGCCCGCGGTGAGTTTGTTGCCTCTGGCTCGCGAGACCACGTCTTCATAGGCAACGAGGAACTCGGCGAAGTTCATGGTTTCAGTGCGCTTGATTCCGGGAACCAGCAGCGCGCGAGTGCCGTCGGGCTTGGGCAAATCGATCGCGATGCCCAGATTGATGTGTGCCGGAGTTACTACAGAGGGCTTGCCTTCTGGTTCGTCATAAAACACGTTTTGGCTGGGGAACTCTTTGAGAGTTTCGACCATCGCCCACGCGATGATGTGCGTGAACGAGACCTTGCCACCTCGAGCGCGCTTGAGGTGGTTGTTGATGACAATGCGGTTGTCGATCATGAGCTTTGCGGGAATCGTGCGCACGCTCGTTGCGGTGGGAACCGTGAGGCTCGCGTCCATGTTAGAGGCGAGTGACTTTGCCATGCCTTTGAGGATGGCAACAACGTTGGCGTCGGGCGACGGTGCCTCGCTCGCGGACTTGTCGCTCGTCGGGATGGGTGTCGTTGGCGGGGCTTCGGCAGGGATTGGCTGCGGTTTGGCTTCGCGAGAAGTCGTGCGAGCCACGGGTGTGGTTCCCGTAGTCGTTGGAGGTTCTCCGGAGGACGCGGCTGGAGTTGACCCAGCTACTGCGGCGTCGGGAGCCTGGCGGTAGCGCTCGAGAATGGGCCACCATGACTTTTCGACAGAGTTCTTGTCGACGATGTACTTTTCATACATTTCATCAACGAGCCATTCATTGGCTCCGAATTCGCCCGAGGATCCATCCTCTGACGCCAGTCCGGTGACTTGGCTAGACACAGCCGACCGCCCACTCTCAGTTCGTAGTTGTCGCGTACGTTGTTGTTTAGACCGACCTTGGCCATAAACATCTCAAGCTTAATCGTTTCGCAGGAGTGCTGAGTGACCGTTGGGGCCATCTGGCGGGTTAATTTTGCCGGTCTATACCGGGCAACGGCCAGAATGACCAGTTATACTCACAGACATAATGGACGACCCCCCTCATAGACCCCGTTCACATTTCAGGACCTTCAGCGAATTGACAGCTTTTTTGCTTCGCACGGCAGGTGCTCATGAATGAGTGGGTGATGCTCGGGATCGGGCTACTCCTTACTGTTGGTACCGGCTTGTTCGTGGCATCCGAGTTCGCGCTCGTCAACCTTGACCGATCTGAACTTGAAGCACGTCAAAGTAAGGGCGAGAAACGACTCGGCCCGACGATTAGCGCCCTCAAGCGAACATCAACGCATCTATCGAGCGCGCAACTCGGTATTACGCTGACAACTCTGCTCACCGGATACACGATGGAGCCGGCCTTTAGCGTGATGTTGTCTGGCCCTTTGCAATCCATAGGCATACCGGAAGCGGCAGTGCCGATAGTTGCCACGGTTGCCGCCATCACCATCGCGACTCTATTGTCGATGATCATCGGCGAATTGGTTCCGAAGAACTTTGCACTCGCTTTGCCCGTGCAGACTGCCAAGGTTGTTGTGCCATTCCAGATCGGCTTTACAACAGTCTTCAAGCCGGCTGTCGTTGTGCTCAACAACACGGCCAACGCTGTCTTGAGATCAATCGGTATCGAACCAAAAGAAGAGTTGTCGGGTGCTCGCACCGCGGAAGAGCTCTCGTCACTTGTGAGGCGTTCCGCTCTCGAGGGAAGCCTCGATCGAGACACCGCAACGTTGCTTGCTCGGACGCTCGCATTTTCCGATCACACGGCTCAAGACGTCATGACTCCGCGGCCCCGGGTCGCGAGCATCGAACGAACGGCAACCGCTCAGGCTGTTATCGAACTCGCGAGAACTACGGGTTTCTCGAGGTTCCCCGTTACCGACGACAGCGTTGACGACGTCGTAGGACTCGTGCACGTCAAACAAGCAGTCGCGGTGCCTCGCGAGAAACGCGCAGACGTGCCGGTTTCGGCACTCCAGACCGACGCCCTGCGTGTTCCAGAAACCATGAAACTCGACTCGTTGCTTGCGGAGCTCCGCGGTCGTGGCTACCAAATGGCGATTGTTGTTGACGAGTATGGAGGCACGGCCGGTGTGGCCACGCTCGAGGACCTTGTCGAAGAACTCGTCGGGGAAGTTTCTGACGAGCACGACCGCACCAAAGCAGACGTCGTGCGATCTCGAGACTGGTTTACCTTCCCGGGAATCCTGCGGCCCGATGAGTTGCTCGAGCGCACGGGAGTATCGGTTCCGGAAGAAGGTCCCTTCGAGACCGTTGCCGGTTGGCTCATGAGCGAGCTCGGCAAACTGCCTGCGGTCGGCGACACCGTCGAAATTCCGCTCGGTAGATTCCGCATCGAGCGACTCGATGGTCGCCGGATCGACCGCGTGAGGTTTACACCGACTCCCGTACCAACAATCGAGATTGAGACGGTGAAGAAGTGAGCGAATACCTTCCAGGCATTGCGTGGCTCTTTGTTTTGCTCGCCGTCAACGCATTTTTTGTTGGTGCAGAGTTCGCCGTGATTTCCGCTCGACGGTCACAAATCGAGCCAAAAGCTGAAGCGGGTTCGAGAGCTGCAATCACGACACTGTGGGCGATGGAACACGCGACACTCATGCTCGCGACAAGCCAATTGGGCATAACCGTGTGTTCGTTGCTCATCCTCAACGTTTCAGAGCCCGCCCTTCACCATCTGTTGGAGATTCCACTCGGACTCACAGGACTCTCCGACGGGGCGATTAGCGCTATAGCTTTTGCCATCGCGTTGTTGTTGGTGTCGTTCTTGCACGTAGTGTTCGGCGAGATGGTCCCCAAGAACCTGTCGTTCTCTGTGCCCGACCGAGCGGCTCTCATCCTCGCGCCCCCGCTCGTCATCGTCGCTCGCATTTTCAAGCCGATCATCTTTTCACTCAATGCAATCGCCAATGGCGTGCTTCGCCTCTTCGGGGTCGAACCAAAAAATGAGGCCACGAGTGTTTACAACCTTGATGAAGTCGCCAACATCGTCGCGCAATCCAAGCGGGAAGGAGTGCTTTCCGATTCCACCGGAGCACTCAGTGCGGCATTCGAATTCACCGAAAAAAAGGTTCACGACGTGGCGATCGGGCTCGATTCGCTTGTGACCCTTCCCGAAGATGCAGCGCCCGCCGACGTCGAACGTGCCGTCGCCCAGCGTGGCTTTTCGCGCTACGTACTTGTCAACGCGGAAAGTGAGCCGACAGGTTACGTACACCTCAAGGACGTCATCGATCTCGACGACGACGAGTACTCCGAGCCCGTGCCCCCGAAGAGAATTCGCCAGCTCATCTCGATCTACCGAGGGACCGATCTCGAAGACGCGCTCGCAACAATGCGACGCTCAGGCGTGCACGTTGCCCGAGCGTTCGACGAGTCTGGTGCCACTCAAGGTGTGCTCTTCCTCGAAGACATCATTGAAGAGCTCGTTGGAGAAGTCCAAGACGCCACACGGCGCCGTTAGTTGCGCCACTTCGCGCGCAGATACTGGCCGGGCCAGTAGTCGATAGCAACGCCGAGTTCATGCGCGGCCCGCAACACAAAGTGCGGGTCGCGCATCATTTCACGTCCGAGCATGACAGCGTCGGCCCGGCCACTCGCGACAATCTCCTCGGCCTGCTGAGCTTCCGTAATGAGGCCAACCGCACTTACCTCGACATCACCGTTTTCGCGTACAAACTCTGCGAACGGCACTTGGTATCCGGGGCGCACAGGGATCGTGACGCCCGTCGTGAGTCCGCCGCTGGAAATATCGAAGAAGTCGGCGCCGGCATCCTTGGCCCACGCAGAAAC
>Ga0070745_1000696_pt1 | contig 19701 bp, 25 predicted proteins | sample VirMetDEL_Mar_4_FD_77438 | JGI IMG/M metagenome (GOLD analysis project Ga0070745, IMG submission 77438) | Aqueous microbial communities from the Delaware River and Bay under freshwater to marine salinity gradient to study organic matter... | ecosystem: Environmental > Aquatic > Marine > Coastal ...
AGCTGAGCTAAGGGAGCATATTTTGTAGCGCTGGGGGGACTCGAACCCCCACGGACCTACGGTCCAACAGATTTTAAGTCTGTCGTGTCTACCACTTCCACCACAGCGCCATATTTTTATTTTTTAATGTACTTAAAGTAATTGTAAATATTGATAGGAATACAAACCCCAACCACAACTACATAAATAATAATCCAAACCTGATCTGTCATTTCTCTGCCTTAACTTTACCCCATGAATATACGAACCGAATTTTCAAATCCCACATTTTGGGATGACTTTAAGATGACCTTCTTCTTCCTTTTTTAGGCTCAATACCCAACTGCCTTTCCAATTCACGCAACTCACGGTTCCGCTTGACTTTTTCCTTACCAACAGCAACCTGCTGTTTGCTAGGGACTCGGTCCTCCATCTCACCACGGAACTCCCTCATGAACTCCTCGCAGTCACGGCGGTCCATTTTTCCGCCATAACGTACTGCCTCTTTATAATGCCTAGCAACAGCTTCAGCATTTCCAGTAATCATAGCATAGGCTAGTTCAGCCATTCTACCATGGTAGTTCCGCTTACGGCGGCGATTGTTGTGATCACGCATTTTTCAGTTCTTTAATATGTTTACACTCTCTAGTTTTCGATCTCCATACTCCTGGGCAGTTACAACTAAATGTAATTTTTCCAGTGGGTAAAGTCACCTTACGTGCCTCATAGGTAATATCAGGATTACTCTTAGAAGTAAACTCCATAACTACCATATTTGGCTCTTTTAGCTTAACCTCAGGACGTTCCCATTTAATGTCACTCAATTTGGTTTCAGGATGTACCTCTGTCCAAGTGGGCATAATGTATTTTTTACCATCCATCACTATAAGTGAGGGGGGCATCCAATCATGTTCATGCTCATATGTTAAGCGTTGTACATTCACAAACTTGTGTCCTTTAGGTTTATACTTAAATTGTGAAGAATCTTGTACTACCTCTCGGTATTTACCATCTTCCCAAATTTGAAAAATCGCCATTGCTTAAACTTATTCCATAAATATAAGAATAAATTTTTAGGCTTCCCCGGTTTTGCTATGACGATTTTATGACTGACTTCTTTATCTTCCTTTTCTAATTGGTCTTCTAAAGTAACCATCATACACATCCCATTAAGCATCATGGGGTAATAAGCCGCTACAAAGGCTAGATCTTCATCAGACATAGCCTCCATAGCCTGCTTAGCTGTCACTATTTGGGGGTCAACGCTTACCACGCTTACCACTGTAGTAATCTTCCAAGTCCTCTTCATCAGGAGGAAGGTAACCTGGTTTTTTGGGTTTTTTCTTCTTGCGCTCCTTATAAGCGGGAGACTCATGTTCCATAAAACGATCCCATTTTTGGAACGCATCTAACCTTTGGTGTGGGCTATTTTTGCTCATCGTCCTTGACCTTTATAGGCTTTTTTATAGTTTTTAGAATTTTTACTTTTGCTGGTTTTTGTTTTAGCGTGAACACCAGGGCGGCTCACTTTGTTAATGCTAGGGGCAAAGTCTAATGCTCCAGTTTTTTTAGCCATTTTTTAATTTTAAATAGTTTATCGCTTCAGTTATTTTAATACAATCTTCGTATTCTTCTTCACGCTCATAATGAGCTAAGTTTGTTTCTAAGATATCAATAAATTCATCGGTTTCCATTGATAATGTATAAATAGCTCCTTCTTCCTCTACTTCTACTTCAAAAACAGGAATTTGTTTTTTCTTAGTGTCTAAGTTATTTAATACTTTTTCTACAATTCCTTTAGCAAGTATAAAATCTTTAGTTTTAGCCATATTAAGGAATTCTTCATACGTTCCTACCTTTATGTGTTTCACGTACGGCATATCAAAATAGATCAAGGTAATCTCCTTTTATTTGTTTTGACTTGAATTTAAGCATCTTTTCGTCATTCTCCAAACTTTTTGTCGCAAGCTTTTCAAGATGTTTACGTTTTTGTCCATCGTAATCGTCTACTAATTTTTGATGCTTACGCTTTTTCATACTTAAAGTATTTTATAGTAAAATTACTAAGTGGTATTTCTGAATAGGGCATATCTTGTGTGACATGGTTGTTTATTACAACATTCATTTTAGTATTATTTACCTGTTTCATTACAACTGGGTCACTTACTACACGGACTAATCTGTCATTGTAATAAAACTTTAATGAGTCTAAGCTCCAATTTAATTTGTACTTTAAGAAGTGTTTTGTGGGATCTTTAAAGCCCATAAAATGACTTTTAGGTCCCCACATTTTATTTTTACCCTCTTCAGAGTAGTGTACATTTGTATCTATATGCCTACAAGCCCAAGGTTTGTTCCAATTAAACCTATGATAATTTGGTTTTTTATGAGAATAACCTTCAAATATATCAATTTCAGGGGGCCAACTGTCCCAACTCCACATCCAAAAAGCAGGCCATAAGTTCTTACCATATGGTAATTTAGCTTTTATTTCAAATATGCCAGGACCAAATTCAGTAGCACATGATACCAAACCTACACCTACTTTAGGTCTAATTCCTAATTCTTTAAATTCCTTAGGATTATATTGGGTTTTTAAATTTAAGTAGTTTTTTAATGTAATTTCAACAGCACTAGGATCATACCAACAATAAGGCTTATCCTTGTGTACCTGTCCCCACCTTTCTTGGGTTAACCATTTATATCCTGACCATTCTATTATTTTACTCATATCCTTGATATCAAGTCTAGTTCATCTTTATCTTCTAAACCTAGTTCTTTTAAGCGTTGGAGGTGGTAATCATCAATTTCCCAATTTACTTGACCTTCATTAACTGGTTTGTATTCCTCCATTGTTTGGATCTGTTTGTCACTAAATATGTCCCCAACTGTTAAAAAGTAACAATTATAACAAAGGAGTTCTACGTTATCTAATTTATAGTTTTTTTTATTATCGTCTTTAAAGTTCATTATTAATGGAACTTTGTAATCTAATACCCTGCGTTCATTAAATGAGCAATTTGAACAACAATCCTCTAAATAACCCTCTCCTATCATTCTCTCACGAATTTTAGCAGCAGAAAAATGAGAACTATCAACTCTACCTTCTATAATGTCTAATACAGCAGGTTGTTTTACACTACCATTTAAAAACTTAGGTATACCTTTACCTGCTTGATTTTTATGTTGTTCAAATAGGTCTGGGTAGCCTTCTTCAGTGGCCTCATAGTTTTTAGCCCATTTTTTGTAGTGAATGTAGGAAACACCTAAGTAACGAGCAGCTGCACGATTAGACATAGTCTTATTCATAGCTGCTTGTATCTGTTGTTTACTTAGGGGTTTTGCCTTGGGCATTTTTATCTATTTTTATTTTTAGGTCTACTAAGTATTCCCACAATTCTTCTTTAGTATTAAACATATGTTCAACACCCTCATCATCTAAAAATGGTACTACTCGTTTATTATCGTCAAATCTTGTGTATACATAAAACAATATTGCTTCAGCAGCAACAGGTTCAAAGCAAAAATGAACTAGGCTTTCTATAACTTGAAAGTAAATATCATCAATTGTTGATATATCTATTTTAAATTCGTCGTATAATTTGTGTTGACGTTGCCAAGCTTCTTCAAATAAATCTATTATACGACTAAACTCGTTTTTTATTTTAGTTTCTGCATCCTCTTTATCACTAGTAAAGTGAATAGTAGTCCCTAAAATAGATTCAAGTATTTCCTTTATTTCTCTTTTCTGCCCCATTAACCTTTTGTTTTAACCTAACCAATTCAGCACACTTATCATAATCTTCTTGTTTTTCGTAAAACTTAATAACTCCTTCAATAGCAGCTTTAAAATTACGCTTATAAATAGTTACCGAACATTCTAAGTTAGGTATATAAATTATCTTAGCTGTGGTAGAACTAGATTCTAGTGCTTCCTCTATCCCACTTACAACTTCATCAAATAATAGCTTGTGGAAATCCTCAGATTCAGTTAGTATATCTAAATCTTCTTTATCATCATAAAGTATTTCCACAGCAAGGATTTCACGTTTTTTTATTTCCTTATCCATGATTATAAATATTACAAATAAACTAACTCATTTTGATACTCTTGTAAGGAATTAACTGTAATTTTTAAGTTACCCAATTCAAAAGTACCTAATTGATTGTTATCTTTAATTATATCATTTAATTGTTGAATATAAGTGTAATCTTCTTGGGTAAAATTATTTCCATCTACCTCAACAACAATATCTTCTCCCTCATTAAACCATATACCTAATGTATTTTTAAGTTGGGTGGTGAAATTATTTAAGATTAGTTTTTTCTTATACACTACATTATAGTGTGATTTTCTAAAACCCCACTTTTTAATAAAGTTAATATTAGATTCTTGTTCTACACTTTGATAGTTACCTACTCTAGAAGTTTTACTTACAAAATGGTATACTTGAGCAGGGGAAACTACTTTTTTAAACCCTCCTATTTTATACCTTAGATGTAAATCATCATCTTCACAAAACATTTTAAATGTATCACCATCTAATTTTATATAATCTTCTTTTAAACACCCAAAAAATATTTGAGAGCCCCCTTCAGTTGTATTTTCAGATACAGGATAATCTAAAAACTTTTGGTGATTATAGGATTTTAAATCGGTTCCACAGTCTAAAATTTCTTTCCCAGGATAAGTGTCTAAGTATATAGGGGGTTCTACCCTTGTGTAAGATACAATAGTATTTTTTTGAATAGCTTTATCCATTAGTTCTACAAACCCAGGTTTAAGAACCATATCATTATGGAGAAGGATAATTTTATCTCCCTTAGCACGAGCTACAGCATTATTATAATTTTCACTTAATGTAACTTGATTATTTAGTTCTAAAATTATTTCTACTTCATTTTTATTAGGGTAAATTTCCCTAATATTATTTAGCAAGTACTTAGTATATTCAGAGTTTGTTTTATTAGTAGGTATAACAAGGGAAATCATATGTAATTTTCTTTAAATTTACTCCAAAAATCAGGCACAACATTTGTATAAGCTAATGTTGTGGATCCTAAGTGGAAAATAATTCCTTTATTAAGGAAATCAAAGGATTTATAATTATTTATAAAATCTTGATCAGTATTATATAAATAAGGAACTTGACAATTAAAATCTTTTGGTAAAACCGTTAATTCTTCACCAAATAACTCTTGTATGGTTAAATTAATAGCAGTTTGGTCCATAGCATCTAATCTTATCCCTCCCTGTTTTCCTATACCTTCTACGTGACAATTTATATCTTTTTCTTGGTAATAAAACTCTTTATAAAATTTTATTTTGTCTTGGAGGAGAGTTAAATGTTTTGGTTTTAAAGTAACAAATCCTGCATTAAAATAAGTTTTTATATAAGGTACTACTTCTGGGAAGTAGGGAACCCACTGGTTTAGGTGGTAATTAGCTACGCTATTTCCTCCTTGGTCTGGGATAACTCCAACTTCAACATTGTGGTTTTCTAATACCTCTATAAAATTATAAGCATCCCATCTGATTATAGTATCACCATCAACAAAAGTAAGACGTTCATAATCTCCATAAGAAGGAACTTCAACCCACCTGTCAAAACACATAGCGGCATAATCATTTTCAACATTTTTATAAGATTTATGTCCTGTTAAAATGATTAAATCTATATTATATTTTTTACAATAAAATTTCCAAGTTTCTAAACAAATCTCATAGTTAGGGTGACCAAATAATCCATTGTATCCTGGGATTATTATGGCATTTTTGCTTTTCATGTTATAATATTTTTAGATTTTAGGGTGTTAAGATGAGTTTCAATATAGCTACGCATATTAGATTCAAAATGATGTCTTTGATTAGGAATATTATTTAACACTAAAAAATCTTTATAGTACTTATTAAAACCATCTACCTCAGATGTAGCTAGGGGGCCAGAAGGATACATCCATATTGTTTCTCCTCTAAGAAGATATTGTTGAAAATCTACTCCTAAAGGTTTAACATTTTCTGTTATAATCATAGAATACCAATCCCAAGGTCCATACCCTTTCCAATTTTCTTGAAAAGGACATAATTCTTCATAAAATTTTTTGCTATATAAATCAAACCACCCCGCCCATTTACTTTTTTTAGTAGGGTATAATTTTATTTCTTCAGAAGAATGTTTATTACTATACCAAACATCGAAAGTATCAACTTTTAGGTAATCATTATAAGATATATCTACAAACTTAGGATCTGTTATTTCATCCCAAGCACTATCTCCTACTTTTGATATTTGGGGAGTAAGGACAAAATATTCATTTTTAATTTCCTTAGCAGATTCTATTAAATAGTATAAAAGATGTTCACTAAACAGCATATCAGGGCATACTGACATGTAATAATCTACTTCAGAGGAAATGCATTCCCTTTGTAAATTTAAATGCCCATACAACTCATCTCCTTCATATATTTTTTTGATATGGTTGTATTTTTCTAATAAAAGAGATATTTGATTATATTTTTCAATAAAAAATTCTTTAGGTAGCTTACTTTTTTCCCAATTAATAATATAAGAGGATAAATTAAGACAAGTTTCTATTGTTATATTATCTTCATCTGAAAGATAATAGTGGGATTTTTTAAGTTGGGAAAAAGCTAATAAGGCATAATCCATTTCCCATGGCATTAAATGACATATAATTTTTATATTCATTTTAATTTACTATAAACTTCTTTAATGCCTTGTTCTAATCCTATGTAATCTATTCCTAAATTAGTAAATGTACCTGAATATGAAGGAAAATCTCCTATCCATTCTTGTCTTATTCTCCGTCTAGAGCCTCCTTGGTCACTAATTAAAGAGGCTATTTGGGTTAAAAATAAAGACTTATTATAAGTGCAATCAATAATTTTAGGGGGATTATCATTTTTTATGTAAAAGTTAACTAATTTAATTAAATCTTTCATATAAAAAAAATCCATTTTCTTTTCGGCAAACACATATAAATCTTCTCCATTTAAATAACGTTTTATATTAGATTTAATAAACCTAGTATCTAACTCATTTTCATCAAAAACGGCAAATATTCTAATATTATAGAAATTATCCTCAATATTACAAATATCTTTTATAATTTTTTTACTTAAACCATAAGGAGTAGTAGGTTGTCCTAACTCAGCACCAGATCCAAATTGGATTAATTTACTAAAATGGAATTTATTATAATATAAATTATAAAACATTTGAAGATTTTGATAAAAAACCTCCCCAGTATCAGGTTTAAGACGGCTCCCTCCTTTAATAGCCGTATGGATAACTACATCAAAATATTTATCAGTAAACCACTTATCAGTAGCTTCTTTATCTGTAAGGTCAAAATCCTCTCTTGTAACACAAGTTATATCATAAGGAAATAAGCTCAGGCCTTTTTCAAGGCTCTGAGCTATGTATCCATTTCCTCCTGTAATGAGAATTTTCATTATCTTTTAATAGGACTGTCTGTTTTAGTAATAGGGGTTACACTATGGTTTTGATTATTATAATAATCAGTATCTTTTTCGTACTTCCATTTGTTATCTCCTAATAGTTTTTCTAATTCATCATCTTTAATTTCATAAAAATTTTCTGGGGTGGGGAATTGTCCTCCTCTAACTTCAGAAGCATATTGTTTAAGTGAATCTTGAATAAGTTGTCCTGCTTCACAGTATCTTTTTACAAATTTAGATTTAAATTCCCAAAATAGACCTGTTAAATCATGGAAAATAACTAACTGACCATCAACTTTATCGCCCGCTCCAATTCCATAAACTGGGATGTCAAGTTCTTTAGCGATCATTTCAGCGGGTTCTTTAGGCATTGCTTCTAAAAGAAGAGCTGAACATCCTGCTTCTTGGAGGGCTAAAGCTTGTTTAAGTACAACTTCAGCTTGTGCCGCTGTTTTTCCTTGTACCCTATAACCTCCTAATTTGGCTCTAGTATGAGGGGTTAAACCTAAATGACTCATAACCATAATTCCAGAATCACATATAGCTTTAATTCTTTCAATCATAGCTCCCTCTACTTTTACCATATCCATCCCCGCTTTAATAAAACGGCCTGCGTTTTCTACGGCACTTTCATTAGAAATTTGATATGACATATAGGGCATATCTCCAATTAAAAGAGCATTACTTGCCCCCCTTGAAACAGCTTCACATGAACGAATCATGTCATCCATAGTAACAGGAATAGTCGTTTTGTGACCTAAAGTAGTCATACCTAAAGAATCCCCTACTAAAATACAATCTACACCCGCCCCATCAGCAATATGGGCTTGGGGGTAATCATAAGCAGTTACAAGTACAGTTTTAGTACCTTCTCTTTTTTGTTTTCTTAGTTTAAGAATAGTTGTTTTTGTTTTGCTATCTGCAGCCATTTTTTATAAATTTTAATTTTTATTTTTTTAATGTTACCCACCCTTGTGAGTTATCCCTTCTAGGGATCATATCAATAATCATGTTTTTTTTAATTTGTTCATCCGTGAGATAGGGAGACATATCTTCTAAAGGGTTACCAAATTCTAACTTAGGGGTTAATTTTTGTTCTCTATCAATTATAACGTTTACTAATATACTACCAGGTTCTTGGAGAGCCAACCTAATTATTTCTTTATAATTAGCTTTTGTAGCGTGTACTGCTTTAATCCCATAAACCTTAGCTAACTCAACAAAATCTGGGGTCGAATAGTCTTGGGTTTCTGTTGCTATATATCTTGAATTAAAATATGAATCTTGAAATTGTTTAATTATCCCATAACAATCATTATTCATTATAAAAATTTTAAGGGGTAAGTTATAATGTTTTACAGTTTGTAGTTCCTGTAAATTCATTTGGAAACCTCCATCACCATCTATACAAATAACGGGATCATTGCTTCCTATTGTAGCTCCAATTGCTGATGGGAGTCCATAACCCATAGAGGAATTACCAAAATTAGAAAACATTCTTTGGTTTTCTTTAGGAGTTATAGATTGCATAGACCACACTAAGTGTCCCCCCTCATCAGGAATAACAGTACAAGTTTCAGGGAGTTGATTATTAAGTTCTTCTAAAAATTCATAAGAAGTAAGAATATCTGACTTTAAAGGTCTGTTTTCTAGGTTTACAGATTTATACTTATTAGCCCAATTTGTAAATTGAGAATTAGGGCTAGAATCAATCCATAAATTTAAAAATCTTTTAGCATCACAAATAATAGGTAAATCAATCTGTAGTCCTCTGTCTTTGCTTACTTCATTACCATCAATATCTACCATAACTTTATAAGATTCCCTAGAGAATGTTTTTAAATCCCCTCCAGTTTGTCTAGTATCTAATCTAGACCCTATAGAAATAAGCAAATCACAATTTTGTATAGCAAAATTACCTTTTTTACTACCATACACACCTATATCTCCTATAAATTGAGGATGATCATGTGACATTACATCAAATCCACCCCAAGACACTACAAAAGGTAGTTTAGTATTTTCTACTAAAGTCTTTACTTCATCTATTGCCCCCCCTAATCTAATACCATGTCCCAATAGTAATAAAGGACGTTTGCTATCTTTTATCTTTTCATTAAGAAGAATTATTTGATCTTGAATAAACTTATCACTAACTATATTAAAATCCTTTTTTTCCCATTTATCTGTAGTTTTTTCTATTAGTGAGTTTTGTATATCTACAGGGAAATCCAATAAAACCGGACCAGGTCTACCTGTGGTTGCTGCTACATAAGCTTGTTCTATTTTAGATTTAATACTTTTTAAATCATTTAAAATGGTGGCATACTTAGTAAAATGTTTAAAAGATTCCACTACAGGAGTTTCTTGGAATCCAACTTGTCTAGGAGTTGTAGAGACTGAGTTGATTGTTTCATAAGTACTAACTTGGCCTGTTATAAAAATACAAGGAATGGATTCATACCAACATCCACAAATCCCATTTAATAAATTTTGAGCACCAGGGCCACTAGTACTTAAAACTGCTGCTATTTTCCCAGAAGTTCTATAATAACCTTCAGCAGCCATAGCAGCGGATTGTTCATGTTGGAAACAATAGTACTTTACATTAGGTTTCCTTCCTATATAATCTACAGTTGGAACTATAGCCCCTCCTGTAACAAGGAAAAAGGTATCAACCCCATTATCTACCAAAGTATCTATTAAATATTCTAATACTTTTACTTTCATCACCAAATAAATCTATTTTTATAATATCTTATTATATTAGGAAGTTCATTGTCAAATTGTTTTTGAGGTTCCCATCCTAATTTTCTTAGTTTTGAGTCATCTAAAGCATACCTAACATCTTGACCTTTCCTACTAAAAGATACATCAATGTATGAAGAATAATTTACTTCTTCAAGATATTCTTTAATTATTTTTTTAACAGTTACAATATTTTCTTGCTCAAACCCACCTGCTATGTTATAGATTTCATTAGTAATACCCGATTCAATTATAGTAATAATAGCATTAGCTGTGTCTTGAGCATGCAGCCAATTTCTAATAGGTGTTCCGTTATTATGTAAAGGAATTTGTTTACCTAAGTGTAGATATTTACATGATTTAGGTATAAGTTTTTCAACATATTGTCCTATTCCGTAATTGTTAGTAGGTCTAACAACAACATAAGGTAAATTATATGTTCTAGCCCAAGCTAATACTAACTGGTCAGCTGCTGCTTTAGTAGCTGAGTAGGGATTACTAGGGTGGAGTAAATCTGTTTCAGTGTGGGCACCCTTCTCTATATCCCCATATACTTCATCAGTGCTAAAGTGTAAGAATATAGGTTTACCAGAATTTTCTCCTCTGTGATTTCTAATAAGTTCTAAAAGGTTATGAACTCCATTAATATTAGAGTGAACAAAATCATCACTATTAGCTATACTATTTCCAACATGGGTTTCAGCTGCTGTGTTAATTACATAATCACAATCATATAAAAACTTTAAATCATTTATATCACAATGAACAAATGAAAAATTAGGGTATTGTTTAAATTCGTTTAAAAGATGTTTATTGGCGGCATAGGTTATTTTATCTACACCTTTAACATACCAACCCTTATCTAAACAAGTTCGGGTTACATAAGAACCTATAAAGCCTAAACAACCTGTTACGTATACTACTTTCATTTAAAATTTACAATTACATTTTTCTGTAAGAAACTGTTTAGTTTCATTATTAAACCACATGGTTTTTATTTCATTTAAAGTTTCATTATACTCTTCTTTAGTTTTTACTCCAAGGGCTTCGGCATAGTGAAAAACTTTAATTTGTTTGTTATCTTTTGTAAAAAGTTTATTATCTTTTACATAATATTCCGAAGTAGGGTAAACATCTCCTATTGGGGTACTGTTAGGATCTTTATAATTACCACTGTATAACTTTCCTTTGTGCATTTGGTTTCCTCCACTTGCGGAACCTTTAGACCTAACATTGTATAATGTTTGAGTTTTTATATAAGGAAAATCTACTATACTTACTTTAATGTTTAATTCCTTCTGGTTGATGTAACAATAGTTTAGGCCTCCCTGTTCAGCATGATCTGTCCAATATTTTATAGAGTTTTCATACACAGTTTCTGCTCCTTTTAAACTATTAAAGCAAGTTACATCAGCATTAATAAAAGAAACATCCCTGTAGGTGTTTCCTTGAAATGAAAACTCTTCTATTAAAGGGGACCAATATTTAGTTTTCATAAAAGCATAAGGGGGACCAGCTGAGCATATCACATCATCAGTGGTGTTATTTATAAATTCATTTAAATAACCACAAGTAAAAGTATCTGCACCAAGCATTATTATTTTATCATAATGCTTTTTTTTCATAAACTCTTTTATTAAGTGAACTCTAAATATACCTAAATGGTCATAATATTCCTTAATATCTAATTCTTTTAAGTAGTCATCAAGCGTATTATTATTTACATATAGCAAATCTACATCAGGATGGTGTACCTTAAAACTATTTATAGCATTGGGAGTAAAAAAAGTATCCCCTTTAAAGTTTTTATCTTTATTGTTAGAAATACTAAGTATTAAACAACCTACTTTCATTTATTAAAAAACTCTTTTATTTTATTACAAACATAATCTACATCTTCAAGAGTCATCCCGTGGTGTGCCCCTAATAAAAACCCATTTTTCATAATAAGATCAGAATTAGTAAAAGGTTGAAGATATTCTCTATACACAGGGTGACGTGTAACATTCCCTGCAAATGTTACTCTGGTTTGGATGTTGTTGTCTTCTAGAAAATGAAGAAGTTCAAATCTTTTTTCAGATTGTAGAGGAATAGCTAACCAATTAGGCTTAATACTATCATCTGGGAGGATTAAGTCTCCTACCCCTTGTAGATTTTCTATATAACGTTCAATATTATTTCGTCGAATTTTAAAGAATTTTTTAAACCTTTCAAGTTGAACTAAACCAAATGCTGCTTGCATTTCAGTAGATTTCATATTGTATCCTAAAACTCCATATAAAAATTTATAATCATAAGGAATACCATCAACATTATAATTAAATCTATCTGACATATCTTCTGAGTTGTCACCTATCCTACCCCAATCTCTAAATTGTAGACAAATATTACGAAGTTTTTCATCATTAAACATTACCATCCCCCCGGCACCACCAGCTGTGATCACATGAGAAGCATAAAAACTAGTAGTAGCTATATCAGTTTCGGGGGTGTAAGTTACAGTATCAGCAGAATCTTCTATTAAAATAATATCTTCTCTATTTATTTCAGCTAAACCCTTTTTAAGAGCTTCCCAATTTGGTTTATTACCAATAAGATTGGGAATCATAAAAGCTTTAACATCATCATCTACAACAGATAACACCTCTTCTACGTTAGCACAGTAGGTTGTCAAATCTACATCAACAAACACAGGAATTAATCCCAACTGGATAATTGGGGCTAAAGTTGTAGAAAAAGTACAAGCGGGGGTAACTACTTTTGTTCCTTTTGGTAATTGAAGGCTGGCAAGCGCTAACAAACATGCAGCAGAACCTGAGTTCACAAACACCCCATATTTTTTACCAAATTGTTTTGCTATTTTTTCTTCAAATTCTACAGTACGAGGGCCAAATCCTGCAAGCCACCCGTCTTTTAAACATTCTTCTACAGCTTTAATTTCTTCTTCCCCATATGCTTCAAATTTATTGGGGGCATACCATACTTTTTTCATGTCTTTGAGTATATTAAAAATTTAGTAAGATTCCAAGCTAAGTAGTACTTCAATTACACTATCTATATCTTGTAATTTCCAAGGTAAATTATTTTTATCAACTAAATTAGGATCTAATTCTCCTACACATTCCCCCCCTCCATTTAAAGCAAATAAAGGGGCCCCAGAATACGAAGAAAAAGTTTTTAATTTTTGATTAAACCAATTTTCCATTTTAGGATGAGAAAGAATTATATTATTATTTTCTTTTCCTGAAAAAATAATTCCTACAGCTGATGCGCTACTTTGTTGGATTATATTTGAATAAGATTTAAATATTTGTATTTTTTGGATTATATCATAATCCATTAATTCTATTATATCATATTTTAACTTATTTTGTATTTGTTCAATAAGTTCAATTTCATTAAGTAATTCCCTTTTATGATGCCATCCCCTTTTTATAGTGTCTTGCCTAGATATATAACACCCTTTAGAAGAGGTTTTTATAGGGGGAACTTTACTGGCTATTTCTTGTATTTTGCTTAAAACTAAATCATCCCCTATAGGTTCAGGAAAACAATACTGAACATTAGGTATAATTAAATTGCTTATCTTATATCTAAGATGTTTTTTAAATACTATAACATCTATATTTTTGTCTTTAAGGTAAAGATCTAACCACTGTTTTATAAAGCTACTATTTCCTTTGTCTTGATAAAAATCTTCGGGTATACCTAAAACTATATCAGGGATATTTAGTTGTTCAAAATATAAAATCTTACTAAATAAGTTGAAAAAAAAATGGGCGTAGTTTAATCCTGCAGAATCATAGAACAAAAATATATTTTTATCAATAATTTCATCGTACGAAGTATCACTATTAGATACTTTACTATAAATTAAACTATGATCCCCCTTCCTTTGGGCGTCTGTATTGTCAATATCTAATTCTAAGTTATTGTGGTAGATTTCTAACCATCCTCTACCTATTCCTTTTACCATTTCAAAGTCCTTATGTTTTAAATAAGCATCTTTAAAAGATAAACAATAATGTCTATGGGGAAAAATTTTACTAGAAAGGGGAGTTGGGAGTACTTTGTACATTATATTAAATTTTCTATTAGTTTAAAGTATTTAGTAAATTTAGCAGAAGATTCTTCATGTAAAGGAAGTAAAGAAAATAATAAGCTAGCAGTAATAAGTTTTATATATTTGTTTTCTTCAGGGGTAAATTGGTTTTCAAAACATTGTATAAAATCCCTAGTATACACATTATCTATTTCTATATCATTAAGAATAAAATCATATCCAATTAAAGACTGATAGATTTTAGCATAATCATAAAATATATCTCCTTTTAAGCTAGGGGTTTCTCCTAACATCCCCCTCATATCTACAAATTTAATACTGTTTTTAGTTTTTATAATGTTAGTAAAAACAGGATCACCATGAATTATACCAGGAACAGCAGTAGTGTAATTACTAAGTTTATCTTTTAAAACATCAAAAATAAGTTTTGATCCTAAAAATTTATTATATAATTCTATATTATTATTGTATCTAGATATTAATTTAGGTACATAATTAGAATATATATCTCCTTGTTCCTCTACATGGGTCTTGCTTGTATGAATTTGGGCCATACTATCTAATAGTGTATAAAAGGAATTCAGGGTTAAAGTTTTAGTAGTATACAAATATGAAAAACTTACCCCTTCTATATTCTCCATAGAAACAACATTATTTTTAATACTATTTACTTTGGGAAAATGAGGTTTTATTACTTCAGGAATATTTTTATACCAGTATAATTCCCCTGGGTTAGAAGTGGTTTTAACTACTGTATCTCCTTTATATTGGACTTCATTAAAGCTTCTAGAAGGGGTTAAAGTGTCAAAAATACCTATTCTTTGTTGGGGATTAATATAGGGATTAACTGCTAAATCATCTATGTAAAAATTAGCATAGGGTTTACCAAAATAAATTTCATCGTAGGGTATACCAAATTTATCTAAAGTCTCAAATGTAACTTTAGATATATCTGCTACTACCTTACCTACATTACCATGATGGGTTCTCATTCTTCGGGCAGTATAAATAATAATAGTATGCCCTAAATCCTTTAAAAATTTAAGTAATTTAATATTACTTACTAAAGGTTCTACACTAGAATAATCCCCTTTTATTTTAGGATAACTAACTAAAGTATTATCTAAATCAAAACAAATTCTAAATTTTTCTGCAAGGGTTTTATTCCTAGTACAAAATATTTGGAGTTGGAGGGGGGTTCCCACACAATGAAAATCCTTAATACATTGCCCCACAATTTTAATATTATCTTTGAGCATTTCTTTATAAACGTAAGAAGTATACAATTCACTACGTAAAGATAATATTTTTTCTATATAATTTTTTAATAAAGTCCCCGACTCAAAACCATAAGCTCCGGTGTTAGCATAATCCGATATTTTATTTTTTTCTTCTATACAAGTAACTGTGTTATTTTCTAGTCCTATATATGAAAATAAAGGTTCAGGTGAAGTATCTTTAAAATAAAAAATACAATTTTTATTTTTAGACTGTCTGTAATTTGATATTATATCTTCTTTGTAGAAAGTATCACAATCTAAAAGAAGAAACTCATTATCTAATTCTTTAATAGAAAGTTCATTTAGCCCTTTTAGTACAGTTTCAGCAGCACCTTTAGTTACTGAGGATAAGGGAATAAAGTTAATGTTTTTATCAGGGAAGTAAAAGTTTAGAAGGGATTTAAAGTTAAACTCTTCTAATTGGTTATTGTATACAATATGAAGAGTATCATCTTCATTAAGAGTTAGATTTTCAATAACCCTACAAATCATAGGTTTTCCTAAAACATTAATTAAAGGTTTAGGATATAAAAATCCTTCATCTTTAAATCGTTGCCCGACCCCTCCTATTGGAATTATTATATTCATAATGTTTCATATAAAGCATTTTGTGCCTCTTGTCTTTCAATAGTTTTTGGGTGATGAAGGCAAAATTCATCATTAGCAGGAAGATGAGCATAATCTTTATGACCTGTTAATACTTCATGTACTTTATTTTTCCATTTAATTCTTTTAACATTTTTAAGAATACGACATTGATAGTCAGGAAAATTAACTCTATTTTTATTATTCATAACCCACCCCCATCTCTTAATATGTTCACTAGTTAGGCCTTCTACTAAATTAATACGAGGAACCCAAATAATATCTACTTTATTATTACCTTCTATAATAGTAGGTAACATACTCATTAAATACTCTTCAGGATACTCATCAGCATCAATTTGAAAAATATAATCTCCTGTGCAATGGTTTTTTAGATTATTTTTAAAAGCGGCAAAATTACCATTTAAAGGGAATTCAACATGTGTGTAGGGCATGTTAAATTCAGCATATCCCTTTAATACTTCATAAACTGCCTGAGTGGTATTACCTTTATCACATTGTACTACAATTTCGTCTTCAGGTCTTTTGTGTTTAAATAAATAATCTAAAAGGCGTTTTAACTCTTCATGCTCATTATGTACAGGTATAGCGTAACTTATTTTCATTTTATTCTTTTTCAAACATCCCAATATAATCAAGAGCTTCTATAAAATCCCGTTCTTCAAAATGTTTTAAACTTTTCATATCCATCTTATTTTCATAAAATTCTCCAGAAGAACCTGGGATTGGGAAATTTTTTCTTTCTTCTTCAAGGATAGAAACAGATTTTATAGCAGCCCATTTCCAATCTTTTGTGCTAGTTCCATCTATATAAACCATACCTTTACTATTTAGATTTAATGTAGAGGGAATCCAATAATTTTTTTGATCGTCCTGGTATGCCAAATCTTTATATAGTTCTGGGAGAACTTCTAGCTGTTCTTTTAAAAATTCACTATTTTGTTTCATTAAAGTGTTTGTAGTAAATCCACATCCATAACACATATAAACTTTATAGTCTGCTCCTAAATTATTTACATAACAAGCATCACTTTGACATCTATTACATATTGTTAACTCATCATTATTCATTGTGTTACTTTTTTAAGTTTAGGTAATTTAGGAGTATCAATTTTTTTAACTTTAGATAAATCTAATTCTACTTGTTTAGGAAAATTAGGAACATATTTACTTAAATAAGAATTAAGCTGTTCTACCATTTTAGCATAACTAAACTCAGTTTTTGATTTATTAGCTTGTTTAACAGCTTTTTCCTTATAATTTTTATAATTTACATATACATCTTTCATAGCTACAGAAGCAGCCTCAGCATCTACACCAAACCATTGAAATTCCTCCATAATAATATTGGTAGACATTGCACTTTTATCAACTTTATGTAATTCACCAGGTAATAATACAGAGTATTCTGATGAAAGGAAATCGGTATGTCCTGACCAATTTGTAGTAATAACTGGTTTTTTGGTAAGACTAAATTCAAGCATAGGTCTTCCAAAACCTTCACCTTTTGTTAAGCTAATTAAAGCTTTTACTTTTTTATGAGTATAAAGATGACTTATTTCTTCATCAGTATAATCTCCATGTATTAAATATATATTAGGTAAAGTTTTAGCATTAGGGATACTATTACGGATAATATCTATTTTTTCTAAAATAGTTTGCCTATCTATTGCAGAGGCCCCACCTCCACTAGTTTTTAATATTAAAGCAGGAGTTTGTTTTTTATTTTTAAATGTTTCTAAGAAAATTTGAATCATATACCCAACATTTTTTCTATCATGACCTATATTCCCTTGCATCCAGTGTCCCATAAACAAATAAGCAAAATCTTCTTTTACTAAATCTAAATTAAAGTTAGAGACTTTAGGCTGGTATAGAGAGGTATCAGCTCCTTCTATTAATACTTCTACAGGTTTTTTAATTTTAAGAGTTCCAGTTGGGGCATTAGTAGCTTTATCTACTTGTTGGAATTCTATTGCTTTAAGCACATTTGCACTATGTGTAGAAGAAGTTAATACTAAGTCCATTTTATTACATCCTTGAATCCAAGTGTGATGAACTCCAGTTGTTTCTATTCCTGCAGTTAATCCTATATTAAATTTACCTACATTTTGGAATTCATTAGGAATTGTAATTTGGCACCACAATTCAGGTTGACGAGGGAGTTTATTACCCATAGGTAATAAATGGGGAGTTAAAAACTGCCATTTTTTATGATCTCTTATAAATCCCCAAGGAGTTTCACCCCATCTTTGTGGGAGGATTTTTACATCATATTTATCTGTTTCAATTAGGGCTTTAACAAAGTCCCTAGATCTAGCTCCATACCCACTATAAGTGTCTATGGGACAGCTTACTATAAATAAAGGTTTCATTAGTAAATAAGTTTATGTTGTGTAACTTTTTTCTTTAAAGGTGTAATTTTTATTACGTGTTGTTGCGTTTGGGGTTTCCATGTATCGAACAATAAATCAAAATTTTCTATTACTCTTTCTGCTTGTTTTTTAGAAGTAAATCCTGCTTCTTCACCAATAGCCCATTCTCTTCCTATCTTTCCTTTAGCACGTCTTGCTTCTTCTCCCATTCCCCAAACTTGATACAACTGATTAGCGGCATCGCTAGGGTCACATCTATCGTCAAAAATGTAAGGGGTAGGAGGAGAACCTTGAATAGATCTGCTTACAGGGAATACTGGGAAAGCCCATTCTCCACATTTAGTTAATTTTTTAGTGTGATTAGAAGGAAGCTCTCGGGAAGGTGTAAACCATTTTCCTTTTTTATCTTCAAAACGCATTTGATCTTGCATTCCCCCAGTAACATTAGCTACAATAGGATTACCTACAAGCATAGCTTCTGTTAAACTTAAACCCCACCCCTCATTAGAGGTTAATAATATTTGCACATCAGTAGAATTATACAATAAATTCATTTCCTCTGTGCTATATTTTTTAGGGGTAAAAATAACATTATATTTTTCATCATCCCCACATAGCATTTCTACTACTTTTAATAAATCAGTACCATTAGGATCTACTTGTTGAGTGTGTAAAACTAAAGCACACTTTTTAGCTTGTTTAGTATCTAACTTATCTACAAATTGTTTATAGGCCCAAATAGTATCGGGGGCTTGTTTTCTTCTAATATTTCTAGAATTAAATAAAACTGCAAATTCTATTTCTTTATCTCCATAAAGGGATTTTTTAAAAGTTTGTAATTCTATGTCTGTTTTATCTAAGGGTTTAAATATTTCGTGATTTAAACCATGGGGGACATATGAAATAATTTTATTTTTTGCTTTTTCTCCTAATACTAGTTTATTAATATTAACAGTTTGTTTAGAAATACCCATTAATAAATCACAGGATTCATAAAAAGCTTCATTATATCTAGGAGCAGGATAATCATCCCAAATATTCAAATAAGTAATAGGAATATGTTTTCTAATTTCATTTTCCATACTAAACAACCAAGTAAAATATCTTGGATCAGTAATCAACATAATCGCGTCTGGTTTTTCTGCTTTAAGTAGTTGTCTTAAAATA